>ERZ791826.908-NODE-908-length-21283-cov-3.687488_pt1 | contig 21283 bp, 16 predicted proteins | sample MGYA00510297_ERZ791826 | MGnify/ENA primary metagenome ERZ791826 (study PRJEB30046, sample SAMN00792004) | human gut metagenome | study: EMG produced TPA metagenomics assembly of the A metagenome-wide association study of gut microbiota in type 2... | reverse complement strand
TATATTGTATTTCAATGGCATAGTTGATAAAATATATAGATATAAAATAATATAAAGCTGTTACCATTTATATAGATATGTAAGAATGACCATAGCAGATATATAAAGAAAAATGGAGAAATAGTGTAAAAAAGTTCATAAGTGAATTGGCTCTTTGTGCCGCAGGTGTCACAAAGCAGCCTTTATCGCAGAGTCAAATCTGACATTTGGCTTGCGATTTCTCCGTTATTAGAAAATGCCTGCGGAATGGAGATTTATATGAAATATAAAAAGCCACATAATAAGAATAAACCTCACAATATATCAGACAATGAAAGAATGGATAAAGAAGAGGTTAATACAGATATTCATATAGAAGAATATGATGAAGAATATGAAGAGGCTTCTGATGGAAAAGAGGCATATAATAATATTTCGGGTAATGATAAAGATAATAATGTTATATCAGAAAAAAAACAATTGGATGATGAAAAGGGGAAAGAGGCAGAGGATGATTCAGGGTCAGAAAATGACACACCGCAGGAATCTGTCCAGACAAGTGCTTTATTTGATTCAATAATGTCGGACAACAGGGTAATAGCAGCACTGGGAGGCGCTATATTACTGTTTATCGGCTCATATCTTAGTTTTTGGGGTGTAAAAGGTGATGTTGGAAAGTTAAGTCAGGGAAACCTGTTTACCGGCTATATGGCTGGCGGAATATTTGGAAAGCTGTGTGTATTAGCGGCGGCTGTTGCAGCAGTACTTGTATGCATAAGAGTATATAAGGCTGCATGGTATGTGCTGCTTATATCAGCAATATCTTATATTATACAGGTATTGTTAATAATGGTAAACGGAAAAAATGTACTGGGAAACAGTATGGAGATATCATTATATCCCGGTTTTGGAAGTATAGTATGTCTTGCAGGAATTGTGATAATGCTAATCTTTATAAAAAAGCTTAGTGAAAAGCAATGATATCACATTACAGAGCCTGTAAAGATTATATGTATATATCTCATTCTGAGATGCCCCTTTCTTTATAGTTAGGGGAACAATATTGTCTCAGTCGGAGTTCAATTTCCGGCTGGGATATACGCTTTGCGAGGATTGCAGAACCGCAGATATAAAAAGTCAGCAGAGCTGACTGGCGGCTCTAAGCAGGATTAGCGGGTGAATTTTTAAAATATAATTATCAGGATGATTCAGGCTGCAGATTATGTTAAGAAATTATCTGTGACAGAATAAAAGTCATCCGAATGGAGGTTGAAATGAAAGTATTATTAATTAACGGAAGTCCTAAAAAAGAAGGCTGTACATATACAGCACTTAAGCTTATAGCAGATGAGATTGAAAAAAATGGAATAGAAACAGAGATATTCCATGTGGGAACTAAGCCTGTAAAGGGCTGTATGGGCTGCGGAGTCTGTTCAAAGAATGGCAATCACCAGTGTGTATACACAGAGGATTCTGTAAATGAAGGAATATTAAAGGCTAAAGAAGCAGATGCGATAGTATTTGGAACTCCTGTGCATTATGCATCAGCATCAGGAGCGATAACATCATTTATGGACAGATTATTCTATGCAGGTTATCCTATGGCACATAAGCCGGCAGCATGTATAGCAAGCTGCAGAAGAGGCGGAGCAACAGCGGCTCTTGACCAGTTAATGAAACATCCTGCATTTGCACAGATGCCGATTATAACAAGCAATTACTGGAATATGGTACATGGAAGTACACCAGAGGAAGTTATGAAGGATGAAGAGGGTGTGCAGACAATGCGTATATTAGGAAAGAATATGGTCTGGATGTTAAAATGCATTGAGGCAGGAAAGCAGGCCGGAATAGAAGCACCGGAAGCAGAAGCAAAGGTTAAGACGAATTATATAAGATAAGCCTTTATATGTCTTAATAAAATATGAGGCAGCAGTTGTATAAAAATAAATTAATTTATTATACAGCATATCAATCTGATTATTTGATTTCTATAAAAAACAGGCGGTCAGGTGTGTTTTGATTATACAGAACACACCAATCCGCCTGTTTTTTATATTTTTCTATATTTGTTCATTTATAATAATATACTATAACGTTCATTATTATATAATATATTGTTTTTATTATATAATAAAAAGGAACTCCGGCAACACTGAGGGGGGATGCGTAACCGGAGTTCTATCGAAATAGGGGAAAATGGCATATTAAATTGTTTCAGGTGCGCAATCACTATCTTTGTCAATATTGACAGTGCGGCGCTTCCATATTCCAGTCCAATATAAAATATATAGGAGTAATGCTGATGTAGCATTACTAACTACTACGGCATACCATACGCTTTCAACGCCCATACCAAGTACAGATGAACATATCCAAAGTGTCAAAAACCTGAATATCCAGATTCTTGATGCATCAACTGCCATGGTAATCATGGTATGACCTGAACCCTGAAACATACCCATTGTAACATTATAAAACGAATTTGTCCAGCAGCAAATTGCCATAATTGATAAAAAATTTGTTGCAAGTGGAACTACGGCCTCATCAGACGTGAAAAAACGTACAATTGGCTCTGCTACAAATGGTCTTGAAAGTATCATACCACATATAAATAAAAATGCAACACCTATTCTTAAAGCTATGTGATATGATTTGTCAGCTCTCTTTATATTATTGGCACCGAAATTCTGTCCAACAATAGTTGAGATAGCTGAACCGATACCGTTAGCCGGCATAGTAATAATACTGTTAATTTTATTGCCGATACCATAAGCTGTAGTAGCTATAGTACCATAGGCGTTGACATTTTTGGTCATAAGAAGGAATCCAAACTGCATCGTGCTTCCGCCAATGGCTGTAGGAAGACCAATTTTTAATATTGACAGTGCTTTGGACTTTTCAAACTTAAAACCTTTAAAATCAATACGGATAAGCTGGTTATTGCCTCGTAATGCAATATATGCAACGATGGCACTAGGAATCTTTGCAATAAGTGTTGCAAAGGCGGCACCGCCGATACCGAGCTTAAATACCATAAGAAGTAACGGGTCGAGTATAAGATTAATGCTCACACCGAGAAGATTAAGAAACATAGGTCTTAATGTGTCTCCCTGTGACTGTTTAACCGATGTATACAAATTAATCATAAAGAGAAATGGAAGGTCAAGAACAACTATTCTTAAATATTTAATACCATAATTATATATTGAGCCTTCTGCTCCGAGCCATGCTACGATTGCCGGAGTTGCCAGCCAGCAGAATATCGCACAGAATACAGAGAATGCCATTGAGCATATACATATATGGTTAGCCATTGAATTGGCCTGTTTGTCCTGTCTGGCTCCCAGATATTGTGAAATAAGTATTGAGCCGGCTGTGGTTATTCCGGCACCAAAGTTGATAAGAATATTCTGCATGGGTGACACAAGCGTTATGGCAGCCTGTGATTCGGTACCTATCCTGCCAAGCCAGAAAGTATCTGTAAGATTATACATGGACTGTATAAAGCTGTTGAGCATTACAGGAATGGCAAGCATAAGTATCGCATGTATCAGATTGCCTTCAAGAATCATATTTCTTTTATCAGCACTTATAGTTTTTGCCATTTTCATCATCCTTTCCAATTGTTATAGTTTCATTTTAATACTTATATAGATATAATAGCATAAAAAACAGTAAATTCCACTTATTAATAGTTGAAAATACCTTGATTTACAGAAAAAATGTGATAATATTACTTTTGTGACAGATATTAATAAAAGTTATTGGTTATGGGACTGTTTTAATTATAAATATTATAAAATGACAGTTCTATGGCAGTGGAAATGAGGATTATTATGCTTAAGGATATGGAAAATGATTATAAAGTATATAAAGTAAGACGTGATGAACATGATGAGAAGCAGCCGAGCCATATGCATCCATATTATGAGATATTTTATCTGTTAAATGGAGACTGCACATTCTTTCTGGATCACAATATTTATAAATTGAGCAGGGGAGACCTTGTTATAGTTCCTGCCGGAACTATTCATAAAAGTACATTTCCGGTAAAGGGATATAGTGACAGATTTGTCATATGCTTTAAAGAAAAGAGTCTTAACTGGATTAAGGAAGTAATCGGTGAGGCAATGGTAAAAGATTGTTTACAGGTAGAAATAATATCGATTCCCGAAAAACGAAGAGATTATGTTGAAGCTATCATTAATAAGATGATATTTGAAAACGAGGGGCAGGATATATTATCACCGGCATTTATAAGGATAAGTCTTATTGAACTGTTACTGTTTATTATAAGATGCCAGAGATTTGAAAATAATGTTGTAAAGGAAATAGATGTTGATAACAGGCTTATACAGGAGGTGGCAACATATATATATGATAATTATAATAAAAAGCTATCGCTCGATGATATGGCTTTGAGGTTTCATATCAGTAAATCATATCTTTCCAAGAAATTTAAGCGTGTGACAGGCTTTGGCTTCAAGGAGTATATTGTTAATATAAGAATAAAGAATGCATGCAGGATGCTTCTTGAGACAGATATGTCAATAACAGATATAGCATTTGAATGTGGTTTTAATGATAGTAATTACTTTGGAGATGCGTTCAGACATGTAAAGGGAGTATCTCCGAATAAGTATAGAAAAAATAAGGAAACTATCTGATTGAAGTCTGTGGAGATAGTAGGTTGCGAGGTCTATGAAGCAGTAGTTCACGAATTAGCAGATATGACTGCGCTGACAGTAATGTACTTGCATTTGTACAATATATTATGTATAATTAAGATTATTGTATACAAGAAACAATATTAGGAGATAAAGATGGATAGTATCAGACTAAAGGCAAGAGCTAAGATTAATCTTGGACTTGATGTTCTTGGAAAAAGAGATGACGGATACCATGAAGTACGCATGATAATGCAGACTATTGGTATATATGACAGAATTATAATTAAAAAGATTGAAGAGGATGAGATAAGAATTAAATCTAACCTTTCATTTCTTCCGGTTAATGAAAATAATCTTATATATAAAGCAGCCAGGCTTTTAAAGGATGAGTATCATTTTGAAGGCGGGGTTTTAGTTGAACTTAATAAGTTCATTCCTGTGGCAGCAGGCATGGCAGGAGGAAGTACGGATGCGGCTTCGACATTATTTGGCATTAATAAGCTGTATAATCTTGGTATGACTAATAAAAGGATAATGGAGCTGGGGGTTAATATAGGTGCGGATGTTCCATATTGTGTAATGAGAGGAACTGCACTTGCCGAGGGAATAGGCGAGAAGCTTACACGTCTTAGGGCTGTACCACACATGTGGATAGTTATTGCCAAGCCGGCAATTAATGTATCGACAAAGCTTGTATATGAGAATCTTGATATGGGTGGAGTTAATGTACATCCTGATATAGATGGATTAATAGATGCAATTAATGAACAGAATATAGAAAAGATTGCTGATAGAATGGGCAACGTATTGGAGAATGTTACCATTCCTTTATATCCTGTAATAGATACCATCAAGAAAGATATGCTTGCACATGGTGCATATAATGCAATGATGAGCGGAAGCGGACCTACGGTATTTGGAATATTTCCTGATGAAAAGACAGCACTTTTATGCAGGGATTATCTTAAGGAGAAAAAGGATGCCAGGACTGTATATATAACAGAGACATTTTAATATAATATGATGGAGGAACAGATAGATGAAGGGCGAATTAAAGATGGATGTAAATGATTACCTTCCACTTAGGGATGTCGTATTTAATACATTAAGACAGGCAATTTTACGAGGAGAGATGGAACCGGGTGAGAGACTTATGGAGATTCAGCTTGCCCAGAAGCTCGGTGTAAGCCGTACGCCTATAAGAGAGGCTATAAGAAAGTTAGAGCTTGAAGGTCTTGTAATAATGATTCCAAGAAAGGGAGCAGAGGTTGCTCATATTACAGAGAAAGACATGAGAGATGTGCTTGAGGTAAGGGCAACGCTTGAAGAGCTTGTTGTGGCGCTTGCATGTAAGAATGTTACAGAGGAGAAGTTATCAGAATTAAGAGCAGCCAATAAGCTGTTTGAGTCAGCTATTGTTTCTAAGGATGTTGTTAATATAGTAGATGCGGATGTACATTTCCACGATATAATATATACTATGACAGATAATGCAAGGCTTATACAGATAATTAACAACCTGCGTGAACAGATGTACAGATACAGACTTGAATATGTCAAGGATGCAAGAACACATTCAATTCTTATAAGTGAGCATAATGATATAATCAAGCAGTTGAAGGATAGAAATGTTGAACAGGCAAAGGCTGTTATATATCAGCATATCAATAATCAGGAGAAGGGCATAATCAGACTTCTCAATAAGTAACTTAAAATATAATGAATAGTCTGGATTTTTTACGTCAATAATCTAATCAGAATATGAGATAATCTCATACAAAGAAAGGCTGGTTAAGGTATGAAAAGTAAAAAATGCAGGCTATTAATTTGTATTGCTATTGTAATTATAGTGAGTCTGGTTATCGTAAAGGAAGAAGTTAAAACAGATATTGATGCATGCAGGATACAGGAAAGTATCGCACAGAATATCATAAGGTTTCATGTAAGGGCAAACAGTGATAGTGACAGTGACCAGCAGCTTAAGCTTAAGGTTAAGAATGAAGTGACAGCACTATTACAGCCAATGCTTACTAACTCAGATTCGGTAGAACAGTCAAGGAATATTATTGCACAGCATATGCAGGATATTAAAGATACGGCACTTGATACAATACATAATGAGGGATATTCCTACGATGTAGATGTATATTTTGAAAAAAGCTATTTTCCGATGAAGTCGTATGCTGATGTGACATTTCCACCGGGAGAATATGAGGCTTTCAGGATTGATATTGGAGATGCTGATGGCAGAAACTGGTGGTGTGTATTATATCCGCCACTGTGTTTTGTGGATGCTGTATACGGAGAACTTCCCAAAGAGTCTAAAGAACAGCTTAAGAATGTTTTGACAGATGATGAATATAATGCTATAACAAAGGTCCGGTATAAATACAGATTTAAGTATCTGACATTTTTAAATGGATTATTTAAGTAATTAGTGTTATTTATATAAAAAGCCGGCAGAGCCGGTAAGCGGTTCACAGCAGGATTTGCGAGTGAAGCTTGAATTATAATATTATTTAATATAATATCTGACATGAATGGAGGACAATTATGGATACTAATGCACCAATAGGGGTGTTTGATTCGGGGGTTGGTGGTCTTACTGTTGCAAGGGAGATTATGAGACAGATTCCTAACGAGAGAATTGTATATTTTGGAGACACAGCAAGAGTTCCATATGGAAGCAAGTCGAAAGACATTATAACTAAGTATTCAAGACAGATAATACGTTTTCTGCTAACGGAAAATGTCAAGGCAATAGTCATTGCATGTAATACGGCAAGTGCGTTTGCATTAGATACGATGCAGAAAGAATTTGATATACCTATTATAGGTGTGCTTAAGCCGGGGGCAAAGGTGGCAGCTAAAACCACAGTTAATGGAAGAATTGGTCTTATAGGTACAGAAGGAACTATACATAGTGGGATGTATGCACAGTTTATAAAATCAATAAAGCCGGATGTAGAGGTTATAGGAAAGCCTTGTCCGTTATTTGTACCACTAGTGGAAGAGGGGATGCTACACGATACAATAACAGATCAGGTAGCAGAAAGATATCTTAGTACATTAAAGGATAAAAATATAGATACTTTAATTATGGGATGTACACATTATCCGCTGCTGCGCTCTACAATCCGCAGAGTGATGGGAGAATCAGTTAATCTTGTCAATCCGGCATATGAGACGGCAATTGAACTTAAAAAGCTGCTGGAGAATAAGAATCTTGCTAATGTGTGCGATGTGGACAGTCCATCTTCTATGTACCGTTTTTATGTCAGTGATGCAGCAGAGAAGTTTAAGGCATTTGCCAATTCCATACTGCCATTTGACATAACTATGACAAAACAGATTAATATTGAACAATATTAACCGGAAAGCAGGAACATATGAAGGAAAAAGTATTTGTAAAGGTAAAAGGATTACAGTTTGCTAATGGGCAGGAAGAGGAAGATATAATTGAAGTAATTAACGTTGGCAGATACAGAATTATTAATGGCAGTGAATATGTCAAATATGATGAGGTGTATGAAGAGTCAACCCAAAAGAGTACCAATACTATTAAGATATCAGAAAAATGTGTAGAGATAACTAAAAAAGGACTTGTTACAGCTCATATGTCGTTTGTTGAGGGTGAAAAGACTATGACATTTTATGATACTCCGTATGGAAGTATATATCTTGGGATATTTGCACAGAATATACAGATAGAGAGAGATGAAGATGATATAAGGATATCAATAGATTATTCAATCGACATGAATTATGAAAAGGTTGCTGACAGCCATATCGATATAGAGATATCTTCAAAGGGAAAGATTACGCTTGAATAATAATTAAAAATAAAATCATAAAACAGTATTTTATTTTAAGGTGACAGATAAACTGAGTACTTGTGGCATATTAATGCCGGTGTATTAAAGTTCTTAGTGTAAATACCTGAAATAAAATACTTTTTTTATTTTTTAAAATATGCGGTGGTGTTTTTGTATCGCAATATGAAAATTTATATATTTGAAAGACTGACTATTAATTTTATTCATTTTTATAATTTTACATGTGCAATATAGTTTGAAAATTAATCAATCAGTGCAATTCAGAATAAGACTTTGGTATAAGTAGATGCTATGATAAGTTTAGTAAAAAAATAGTGAACGAAAGGAAACGATATATATGAAGAAAAGTATTAAAAAATTAGCAGCCGCAGGACTTTCATTTACATCTATCGCAAGCCTCGTGGCATGTGGTTCAGCCACAACTACAACACAAAGCACTACAGAAGGTAATCAGATAGCAAAGCCAGACCTTATTACAGTTATGGAAGATAATACCGTTACTGAATCTAATGGTGCAGAAGCTTTCTATGATTACATGGAACAGCTCACAGGTCTTAATATTAAATGGATTCATCCAGACCATTCAGGGTATTATGATACTGTAGCAAATGCATTTACATCAGAAGATACCATGCCAGATGTGGTATTATTATCATCAGATTATTATTCAGTATATGCCTCAAACGGTATGTTATGGAATATGACGGATGCATATAATAATTCGGATCTTAAGAAATCAGGCAGACTTGTAAGTACGGCAAATGATGTTGTTAATGCATGTTATGTATTAGGAGAGGACGGAAAGAAAGCATTGTATGGCTTCCCTACACAGCAGGGTGGAGGAAGTGTTACATATGTCAAAAGCTCATGGCTTAAACAGGCTGGCATTAATCCATCAGACCTCGAGGGAAAGACACTTGACTGGAATACATATTATGGATATTTAAAAAAGATGGCAGATGCAAAACAGCATTATGTAATATCTTCACCGGGATTTGTATCACCTAATGCCCCATATACTAACTATCTTCCTGAATTTTATCAGAATGCACAGTTCTCATTCTATCAGACCTCAGATGGAAAGTATGTTGATGGATTTACAGAACAGTACATGAAAGACGCACTTGCAAGAATAAGAAAAGGTGTAGAAGATGGTGTACTGGATAAAGAGAGTGTAAATAACTCAACAGCCAACTGCCGTGATAAATGGTTTTCAGTAAGTCCTGATTCTGAATCAGGAGTATTTACCTACTGGGCTGGTGACTGGACTTATACAATGAAGTCTACACTTGAAAAGAGAAATCTCGATACAGATGTTATAATGCTTAATCCTATTAAGGAGCTTGGAGCATACCTTAATACATTGCCGACAACATGGTCAATTACAACAGCATGTAAGAATCCGGAGGGAGTATTTAAGTACTTCATAGAGACAATGCTTGATGGAGGAGACATCCAGGAAGCATGGACATATGGAGCAAAGGGAACACACTGGGATACTAAGGCAGAGACAGTAACTTTACAGGATTCAGATACATCAACAACATATAAGGAGGGCGAATTCCATCACCTTCCATCACCTGAAAAACCATATCAGTTACAGATGAAAAACCATATTGATCCGCTGCTTGCGCTTGCTAAGTATCAGAATACTTCAACAACGCCTAATGGTGATGATCCGGGTTCAAATGTAATTCCAGAAGTATCTAAGACAGCAGAACAGTTCTTCCTTGAACATTCAAAGATGGACGTTGCACTTCCTGTTAATGCAGATCTCTCAGAGAATATTACGGATATTAATCAGGCAAGAACTTATGTTGTTTCACAGGTGGCTTTAGGATATATGACTGTTGACGAGGGTATGGATTATTATAGAAATACTGTAGGCAGCAAAGTTGATACAGTTGTCAGGTCACTTAATAAATAATAGACAATTTATCAGAGGCAGATGGATAATAACCGGAATTTCTTTTAAGAAATGCTAAGTTATTACCATTTGCCTCAAATTTATAACAAAATCGACAGACGGGAATGAGGACAATATGAAAGAAAAGGTTAAATTACATTTACTTGAAAACAGAGGAATGCCGGAATATGTAACATTTGGTGTACCATATAAGAAGGGAATGGTGCATGAAAATGATATCATAAGCTGCATAGGTGATGATGGTAAGAAAAGAAAACTGCAAAGCTATGTCACGGCATACTGGCCTGATGGTTCTGTAAAATGGGGTGGTTATACAGTTGATGCAGAAAATATAAAAAAAGAGATAGAGTTAGAGATAGTATCAGGCTGTGAAGAAATATCAGATAATATGTGGATAACGCAGAAGTCTGACAGGTATATTGTGGATACAGGTGTTTTAAAGATAGATGTACCTAAGTCGGGCAGTAAAATACTTGAAAATGGTATCTATAATGAAAGAAAAATTATTGAGGATGCTTCTTTAGTATATGTTAATGAAAATATAGAGGATGAGGGACTGGCACAAAAGACAAAACAGATACCGGCAAATGGTTATATCATGTCAGCATGTATAGAAAGATGCGGAGAACTTGAGTGTATTATTAAACTTGAAGGAAAGCATTATTCTGATGATACGATGTCTGATAACTGTGAATTTGCAGGAATACCATTTATAGTAAGACTTACATTTCACAAAGGCAGCAAAAAAATAGATATTACACATACATTTTTCTATGATGGAGATAAGAATAACCAGTTTATGAAAGGTATCGGAGTAGAGGTAAGATTCGTAAACAGTGGAAAAGGCTATAACAGGCATGTTAAGATTGCAGGCGATTATGGTATGTTCCATGAGGTTATGGTCGGTTTAAAGAGTTTTAAACCTAAGATTCCTGACCGTTGTTATAAGAGCCAGTATGATGGAAATATAATTACTTCTGATGATAAAGATATTGATGCCATAAATGCGGCGATAGGAAATATTCCATATTGGGATACTTATAAGATATCACAGCTTAATGCATTGTCATATGAGATAAGAAAGAGCATGGCAAAGAAAGGGTGCTGTTCTATATCCGCAGGTCTTGGAAAGAGGGCGAAGGGACTTGTATATGCGGCAGGTGAGCATGGCGGTATATCAGTAGGCATGCGTGATTTCTGGCAGAAGTGTCCGTCTTCACTCTGGATAGAGGGAATGAGAAGTGATACAGGTAAAATTACAGCATGGATATGGTCGCCTGAAAGTAATGCATGTGATTTCAGACATTATGATGATGAGGGGCATGCAGACGGCACATACGAAGGCTTTAATGAAGTAAAAAGTGACCCGGTAGGAATAGCTAATACTAATGAGTTAAGTATCGAAGTATACGATGGGAAAATAGCAGATGATGATACACTTCTTAAAGCGGCAGAAAGCATACAAAAACCGGCACTGTTTGTTGCTGCACCTGAATATTACCATGATGTTAAGGCATTTGGCGAGTGGGCGCTTGTAAAAAGAGACACTCCGCTTAGAAAATGGCTTGAGGATGAGCTTGACAGAGCTGTTGACTTTTATATTAAAGAACCGGATAAACAGAACTGGTATGGCTTATTTAACTATGGTGATGTTATGCATACATATGATGCTAGCAGGCATATGTGGATGTATGATATGGGCGGAAGAGCATGGCAGAATACAGAGTTAGTTCCAACTTACTGGTTGTGGTATACATTTTTAAGAACAGGAAGAGAAGATGTATATTCCATGATAGAAGCGATGAGCCGTCATGCATCAGAGGTTGATATGTATCATTTTGGTATATATAAAGGAATAGGCTCAAGACATAATGTAATTCATTGGGGGGATTCATGTAAAGAGCCAAGAATAGGCATGGCAGGACATCACAGACCATTTTATTATCTTAGAGGTGGAGAACCGAGAATGGGGGATGTGCTTACGGATACTAAGGATGCGGATTATGCTACACTTAATATTGACCCGTTAAGACATTTCTTTGATAAGGATAAGATGGTATATAAGACACATGCAAGGACAGGACCTGACTGGACAGCGTTTGTAAGCAACTGGCTTACCCAGTGGGAAAGATATCAGGATGAAAAATATAAAGATAAGATAATGACAGGATTAAAGGACATATTTGATTCACCATTAGGACTGGTATCAGGACCTGAATTTGAATATGACCCTGAGAGCGGACATTTAAGATATCTTAGTGATGTACCTGACTGTATATCACATATGTCAGTAAGCATGGGTGGTCCGCAGACCCTTATAGAGCTTAATATGAGCCTTGAAAATAAGGAGCTTGCAAGACAGATGGCGGAATATGGAAGCTATTATTTCCTGCCATTGGAAGAAAAGAAGAAAAAGTCAGGCGGTTTGTACGGTGATGTCAACTGTGTATATCCATATATGGGATGTACAATGGCTGCATATGCGGCAAGATATTATAATGATACACACCTTGCATATCAGGTATGGCAGGTGCTTGTACATTCACTTGCAGGAAAAGATAAGTCGGAGGGATTTGATTCTAATCAGGTGGAGATGACTTATAATAAGAAAAATCTTACAGAGATGTTCTGGATATCGACGAACTTTACGTCGCAGTGGTGTCTTAATACAATAGTGGCATTAGAGCTTACTAAAGATATGATGCCTGAAACTAAAGAAGAAATCCGGTGGGAAGACTGGGTTAAATAATGGTTTTTGAAAAGGGAATGTAAAGTGGGAAAGGCGGAGAGTGTGATGGGCGATAATTTACCGACTGTTGATATGAATATTATATTAAACCAACTTCCGTCATTCACCTAACAACTTTGGTTTTTGAAATGTAGAGGGAAGGGGAGGCTTGGATTGTGGATTTTGAAATATATGGTGAGTGCTTAGAATCTCTTGGATGAGCATATATTATCCTAGGGGCGGTTGCACAGGACGTGCAACCGAGTGCCATTTGACATGGATGTCAATATGGCACGACCCGGACGTGATAAATATAGTAGATGCTCATCCTTAGAGATTATTAGCACTTATCCATTATTTCAAAATCCACAATTCAAGCCTCCCCTTTCAACTACACCCCGTTTTCAACAAACCATCAATCAATCTTTACCGTAGTTGTTTAGAAGCTTATGTTTTATATCAAATAATGGTCTTGAGAGGTCTACATGTACTTCCTGTGGGTTGATAAGTCGCTTGGATTCATCCCAGAGTGTGGACAACTCTTTCTTACAATAAGCCTGTATGTCCATAACCTCAGGTGTTGTATATACACATTTACCATCTTTAAATACAGGAACCATAATCTCACGCATAGTATATTCGCCCGGTTCAAGAAGAGTCTTTTTCCATGTTTCTACAGGGTCGAATAAAAGAAGTGGTTCTGATTCATCATATTTTTCATCAGCAAGAGCAATAAGGTCAGCTTTAATCATGCCATCGGCATCATATACTCTGTATACAGTCTTATTACCCGGATTAGTAATCTTTTCAGAATTTTCAGATACCTTAATCTTAGGAATAAACTTTCCATCATCACCCATAACAGCGGCAAGTTTGTATACACCGCCAAATGCAGGATTATCCTTGGCAGTTATAAGGTTAGTTCCGACACCCCATGAAGTTATCTGTGCTCCCTGTGTCTTTAAGGAATCTATGAGATATTCATCAAGGTCACTGGATGCAGAAATAATAGCATCTTCAAAGCCGGCAGCATCTAGCATTGTCCTTGCTTTCTTGGTAAGGTAAGCTAAGTCGCCAGAGTCAAGACGTATTCCATATCCTTTAAGTTCAATTCCGGCTTCACGCATTTCCTTAAATACCTTAATGGCATTAGGAACGCCTGAGCGGAGTGTATCATAAGTGTCAACAAGAAGAATACATGCATTAGGATAAAGGTCAGCATAAGTTTTAAATGCCGTATATTCATCAGGAAAGCTCATAATCCAGCTATGTGCATGTGTTCCCTTTACAGGTACATTAAACATCTGACCTGTAAGTACATTGCTTGTACCTACACATCCTGCAATAACAGCAGCTCTGGCACCGTATATTCCGGCATCAGGTCCCTGGGCACGTCTAAGACCAAATTCCATAATTCCATCACCTTTGGCAGCGTAGCAGACTCTTGCAGCCTTTGTTGCGATAAGACTCTGATGGTTAATAATATTAAGAATAGCCGTTTCAACAAGCTGTGCTTCTATAATAGGCGCAATAACCTTCACAATTGGCTCTTTAGGAAACATTACTGTTCCTTCAGGAATGGCATATATATCACCTGTAAATTTAAAGCTCGAAAGATATTCTAAGAAATCCTCATCAAATATATTAAGGCTTCTAAGATAATTAATATCTTCATTTGAAAAATGCAGATTCTTAATGTAATCAATTACCTGGTCAAGTCCGCATGAGATGGAATAACCGCCATCGCAAGGATTCTTTCTGTGAAATGCATCAAATATAACTGTACGATTATTACCTGTTTTAAAATAACCCTGCATCATTGTAAGTTCATATAAATCTGTTAATAATGTTAAATTACGCATAAATTAATCTCCATTTGAAAAATTATATAGTTATAATAAAAAAACTGCCGGACATTAAGTTAAGTGTACGACAGTCGTTTTGATACATCGGACAATAAAATGTTAAGTTAATATAGAACGATGTACTAAGTATTAAAAATTATATAATAAGGATTAATATGTAATCCTTAAAAATCGGCTGAATTATTTGTTTTTCTTAAAAAACTTCTTAAGTCCCTTAGGCTTCTTCTCAGGTGTTACAATCTTGCCGCCTCTTACAGACTTAATACCTGTGATGTAAATACCGCTTACTTCTGCCTTAATCTCAGCCTTAGTAGGGATAAGCTCGTATACCTGTGGGTCAGCCATAAGAGTCATAACTCTTGGCCCAATCTTCGCCTTAACAATTGGCATCTTGCTTCCTCTAAGATACTTAGGTGTCTGGTCAAGCACCATCTTAGGAAGTCCGGCATCTTTAAGCTTCATTTTCTTTTTGTCAATGACCAGCATCGACATGACTTGTTTTGCTGCATCAATCTGTGCCTGCTGGCTCTCCTGTTTTTTACGGAGCTTATTGCCAAATATCATAAGAGCAATAAATGCAACGAGTAGCACAGCTAAAATAACTAATAATACTATTATCCAAACTGGCATTGGAAAAATCCTCCTGGTTAATTATAATCTGCCGTATATTATAACATAGTGTAAAAACTTTGAAAAGTAAAATTATACAAGTGCTTTATTTTTTTCGTACATTTCAAGCATAACATTTCTTGTATATTCGTGAATCTGACGGCGGTCTTCTTTAGAAAACTGTGTTATATCAATTGGTTTGCCAAATTCTATTACAGTGTGGGCTTTTCTGATACGTGGAAGCTGTCTTTCAAATACCGCATCCGTATTATTCTGCACTACAGGGATAATCTTACAGTTAGTCTTTTCAGCAAATTTAAAACTTCCTGCGTGAAATTCCTGAATACCGTCAGCCTTGTTACGTGTGCCTTCAGGGAATATAAATACAGAAATACCATTTTTAATATTATCAATTCCCTTAAGAATAGTCTTAAGACCTTCCTTCATATTCTCCCTGTCAAGGAAAAGACATTGTATATTGCGCATCCAGCGTCGTACATAAAGGAAATTGTTCATTTCTTTTTTGGCAACATAACCGGTAGGACGTTTCATATAAATATAGGAAACTATTATGTCATAGAAGCCTCTGTGATTGCCGACAAAAAGCACTGGTTCATCTTTAGGAATATTTTCAACGCCAATAGCGGTAGTCTTAACTCCTGAGATAAACAGAATCATGCGGAATGTCACCTTGATAATTGCAAGCGACATCTTGTCCTTAGCCTGTGGATTAATCTTACCTGTAATCCAGCAAAGCGGCAGTAATATTATACCCAAAATTGCATGCAGGATTATATAAAGTACAATTAATATTAATCTTATCATGTTTATAATTCCTTTCGTAAATGTGAACTGCCATATACGGTGGCAGTATCGTCTTTCGGCTTAAAAAAACCGATATAACGTAAAGTTTACATTGTGAGTGGTGGGATGTCAATAATTGAATTATTCTGATATTTCAGACTGATATTTTATTCTATCACACTGCCGTTTACGCAGCAGGTATCTTGTTGAAAATGAGAGTGGTTTGCATTAATAATAATCTTTATAGCCACTGGAATATGTCATTTTTCCATCAGAATCTACTAATACTGCTTCTGTATTATCTATGCTTTCAATTAATTCGAGTCCCTTTTCAATACCAAGCACAAAGCAGGTTGTGCTAAGACAGTCACCATCAACGGAGTTGTCACATATAATGGTAACCTCGGTGAGACCGTTATTATATGGATATCCGGTTTTAGGATTTAAAATGTGATGATAAAAGTTACCATCTTTACTAAAATACCTTTCATATGTGCCGGAGGATACGGCAGACTTATTATTGAGTTTAACAGTCATAAGGGTTTCTTCACTTTGTGTAAATGGCTTTTTTATACCAATATTAAATGGTGAGTCATTTTTTTTGCTGCCAACACACAGTACATTGCCGCCTAAATTAATAATTGCACTGGTAATATTTTTTTCAAGAAGGTAGTCACGAATACGGTCGGCTATATAACCCTTTGCAATTGCACCGAGATCTATGACAGTTCCATCAGGAATAGCTATAATATAATCATCAGTTTCATCTCCGGCCGGTGTAAGTTTAATATTTTTATAATTAATATAATTAAGAGCTTCAGATATAGCTAAAGCATCAGGAACCTGTGGGTTATCAGCCGTAAAATCCCATAATTGTGATACACTTCCAATAGTAATGTCAAATGCACCATCTGATAAGTCCCCCATCTTTATTCCATATTGAATAAGAGCAGCTGTATCTTTTGAAATCCTATCTGTAAGATGGTGGTTGACTTTATATAATTCACTGTCAGAAAGCGTCCTTGAAAATAAAAGCTCATATTTATCACAAAGATTGAGAGCCTCGTTAAGAATGTTCTTAGTTGAATTACTTGTATATCCTGAAATGGCAACATAAGTATTAAGCTTAAAACCTGTAACAGTAACAGGGTCATTTATTACAGTAACAGGTGTGGAACATCCCAAAAGAATACTGCAAAATGTAATGGAGCACAATACAATACATGTCAATTGTCTGATTTGAAATTTATGTGAAGATATAATCTTTTTTTGTTGAAAATATGTGTTTTTCATCGCAATTATGTTAATAAAATTTTGAAAAATATGCATAATAATCCCCATTTCTACTTTGTCGCGAAGAGTTAAAAAAGTTCGCACAGGCGACATATATTCTACACTAATAAATACAATCATGCAATTATTCTGATGATTATTCATATGAACCGCAATTGTTAAAAGAATATAATGTTATAAATTAATGAAAAAAATGTGAAATGCCTTTTTTTTTACAAGCATATATGATATAACAATATAGTCGTGCTTAGCGGAGGGGTTATGTATCTGTAAGTACGGGATTATAATAATAAGTTCCATTATTCATATTAATTAAACCTGTATTAATATATTATGGAATTTTATCTGGAGGATTAATAATGAGGAAAAAAGTATTAGGAATAATTATGGCAGCATCAATGGTTGCTTCTCTTACAGCCTGTGGTGGTTCTGATAAGAATAACAGTTCAGACAGTTCATCAAATGGTGGTTCAACAGTTAATCAGGAGATAGCAGCTAACCAGTATGCAGATACAATTAAGAGTAATGCAGAAACCTATAAGACATATATTTCATTACCTGAATATAAGGGTTTATCAGTAAGTGTTGATAGCGAACAGAAGGAAGTTACAGATAGTGATGTTACGGATTATATTAATAATCTTATATCACAGTATGGTACAACAGAAAGTGTTACAGAAGGCGTTACTGCTAATGGGGATACAATTTCACTTGATTATAGCGGACTTCTTGATGGAACAGCATTTTCAGGTGGAACAGCAACAGATGTTTCATATACAATAGGTTCTGGAAAGTTTATTGATGATCTTGATAAGGGACTTGTAGGACTTACAGTTGGTGAAGAATATGATATTCCATGTAAGTTCCCTGATAACTATTCATCATCAGATCTTGCAGGAAAGGATGTAATCTTTAAAGTAACAGTAAACAGTATCAAGAAGACAACATTACCGGAGCTTACAGATGACTGGGTTGCATCTAATGCTTCAAGTCTTAATGTAGAAGCTACAACAGTTGAAGGACTTAAGAGTTATGTTAAGGATTATCTTGAAACACAGGCTAAGACTAATTATGACAGCAGTAAGTATCAGGCAGCATGGAAAGCTATCTCAGAACAGATTAATACTGATAAAGGATATCCTGAGGCAGAGCTTAATTCTCTTATAGATACACTTAAGTCAAATGTACAGTCAGAATATAACCAGTATGGTTCATATTATGGTATTTCAGATTTTAATTCATATTTATCACAGGTATATGGATTTGATTCAGAAGATGCATTTAATGACTATGCTAAAGAATATGCCCAGTCATATCTTTTAGAGAAGATGGCAATTACTATTATTGCAGAAAATGAAAATATCACTGTATCAGAAGATGATATCAATGATATGGGAGCACAGCTTGCTTCATACTATGGTTATTCAGATTATCAGGAAATCCTCGATACATATGGTAATCAGATGAATTCAGAAGTTGGATATCAGGTTCTTTATCAGAAGGTACAGGATTTTATTAATGCAAGTACATCTGTAAAGTAAACGGTTATAGATTAATGTATCATAAAAGCCAGTATTCGCTTGCGAATCTTGAATATTGTAAATAAAGCAGCCCTTGCCTTTAAAGACAAGGGCTGCTTTATTGTGCTGAAGTGAAAAGCTTATTTGTAATTTGAATTTGAATAGGTTTTATGCTGATAAAGCACTTGAAATTTTATAAATATAGGTGTATGATTAATATAATGTGTTTATTTGATTGTAGTTAAATATACATTGTTTACGGCGCGTGGCTCAGTTTGGTAGAGCGCTACGTTCGGGACGTAGAGGTCGCAGGTTCGAATCTTGTCGCGCCGATTATTATAAATATTTATAAGCATTTGGTATGTTATCAGCCGGGTTGATGCAGAGGTTGATAATATACGCTCTGTGAGTGAATATTGAAAAGATTAATATGTACTGTTTGTGTTAGAATTTTACAGGGTATGGAGTTGTTTATTAATTAAACATCCATATTCTGTATTTTTTTATTAAATCTATAAATGAGCAAAGACAGAATAATACATAAAAACAATCGCTTGTTGTCCGTGACCTGAATACATTGCGTCAAATTAATTGAAAAAATGTCTTTGTAACACTGACAAATTTGTGTAATATTTCTGTATGACAATGACTTAATTTACCTGAGTACATAACTGCATTGTACATAATTAAAAAATTGCAATACCATCAAAGTATGTTATAATAAAACCCTTGTTTAACTTTATAAAAAGTTAATGGATTTCAAAGAAAGTTTATAATGCACGTTTTACAAAAGATGTGCAAGGGATGGGAGAGAGAGATGAACCAGTTTGTACCAAAGTTATTTGACTGTATGAAGTCATATTCAAAGGAACAGTGCATCAAGGATATTATATCGGGAATTATCGTTGCTATTATAGCACTGCCTTTGTCAATTGCGCTCGCACTTGCATCAGGGGTTGGTCCTGAACAGGGTATATACACAGCAATATTTGCAGGCTTTGTTATATCGTTTTTAGGTGGAAGCCGTGTACAGATTGCCGGGCCTACAGCCGCATTTGCAACTATTGTGGCAGGTATAGTGGCAGAAAATGGTATGCAGGGACTTGTAATTGCGACTATAATGGCAGGAATTATTCTTATTATTATGGGATTTTTAAAGTTTGGAAATCTTATCAAATTTATTCCATATACCATAACAACAGGTTTTACGGCAGGTATAGCTGTAACTATTGCCATTGGACAGATTAAGGATTTTTTAGGACTTACATTTACTAAATCACCTATTGATACCATAGGAAAGGCACAGGAGTGCATTAATTCAATGACAACATTTAACTGGCAGGCACTTGTGGTTGGTGTTGTGGCACTTGCGATTCTTATAATATGGCCAAGATTTAACAAGCTTATACCACCATCACTTATTGCCGTTATAGTGTCTATTATTATGGTGAAGCTTATAGGAATGGATGTTAAGACAATTGGTGATTTATATACTATATCCAATAAGATACCGGGAATAACGATTCCTGAATTTAATATGGGGCTTATTACTAAGCTTTTACCAGATGCATTTACAATAGCAATTCTTGCAGGAATAGAGTCGCTTTTATCGTGTGTTGTATCGGATGGTATGATAGGAAGCAGACATAAGCCTAATATGGAGCTGGTGGCACAGGGGGCTGGTAATCTTGTATCCGCGTTATTTGGCGGAATACCGGCGACAGGTGCAATAGCAAGAACAGCAGCCAATGTTAAAAATGGTGGACGTACTCCGGTAGCCGGTATGGTACATTCCATAACACTTCTTCTTATACTTGTTGTGTTAATGCCATATGCAGCATGGATGCCAATGCCGGCTATTGCAGCTATTTTATTTGTGGTTGCTTATAATATGTGCGGATGGAGAGAATTTGTATCACTTTGCAAGGCGTCACCTAAGAGTGACATATTAGTGCTTGTAGTTACATTTGTACTTACAATAGTATTTGACCTTGTTGTAGCTATAGAGACGGGTTCCGATACTCTTTTTAATGTTTATCTGGGCATATC
>ERZ791826.901-NODE-901-length-21400-cov-3.608620_pt1 | contig 21400 bp, 20 predicted proteins | sample MGYA00510297_ERZ791826 | MGnify/ENA primary metagenome ERZ791826 (study PRJEB30046, sample SAMN00792004) | human gut metagenome | study: EMG produced TPA metagenomics assembly of the A metagenome-wide association study of gut microbiota in type 2... | reverse complement strand
TAAACTTTAAAATATAAAAATAATATATTGCACGTTCCGGACAATTTGTCGACAGTCTGAAGCCGCGAGTTTGCTCGTGGCTTTTTTTTGTGCTTAAAGAATAAATAATGTTTTTATCAAATATATTATAACATATCGTCAAAACTGTTGTTTTCGGATTTTTCAACACTGCGGAGTTTTCGCTCCATTGCACGCATTCTGACACCGATAAGTTTATCAAGTTCGTCACCTGTTTGGGTAATTCTTTTTTGTGCCGTTTCAAGAACTGAATAGAATTTTTCAAATTCACCCTTGACTTCGCCTAAGACTTGCCAAACTTCGCTTGAACGTTTTTCAAGTGCAAGTGTACGGAAACCCATTTGCAAAGAATTAAGCATAGCCGCCATAGTGCTTGGACCTGCTATATTTATTTTATATTCACGTTGCAAAACTTCGACAAGACCGAGATTAACTGCCTCGGCATAAAGTCCTTCGGTTGGGAGGAACATTATTGCAAAATCGGTTGTGTACGGCGGTTCAACGTATTTTGTGTGAATATCTTTTGCGAATTGCTTTATTCGCTGAACGAGCGCTTTTGAAGAACGGTTTATAATTTCGCTGTCGCCGGTATCATATGCGTTCAGTAAATCGTTGTAGGCGTCAAGCGGGAATTTTGAATCAATCGGAAGATATATAAATCCTTCGTCGTCGTGCGGAAGTTTAACCGCAAATTCAACAACTGCGGAACTGTTCGGTATGGTTGCAATATTGGTGTCGAATTGCTCCGGTGCAAGTATTTCGTCGAGGATTGCACCGAGTTGTATTTCACCGAGTATACCGCGTGTTTTAACATTTGAAAGGACTTTTTTTAAATCACTTACACCTGATGAAAGTGCGGATATATCGGCGAAACCTTTGTACATATCGGCAAGGTGTTTTTCCATACTTTGACGCATACTTTTGATCTCGTTGTCCATTTGTGCAAAACGGTTTGTCTGCATATTGCCGATTACCTGTTGATTTTCCGATACTATGTCGGAAAAAAATTTGACAGAACCGTTTATACGTTGTTCAAGTCCCGAATCAGACGGCTTTGAACTGTTTTTTAATGTAAAAATCAGAGTTATAAGTACACATATAATAAGTATAATTAAAAGAATAAGTATCGCTGTTTGCATTATTAATCTCCATTCTGTATTACGATTTTATTAACATTATACTATTAAAATAGTGAACAATCAGCAAAAATCCGATTTTTTTCGACGAAAATATTGATAAATTATAAAAAATTAGGTATAATAAAAATGTAAAATATGTATAAAAGGAGATGGCGCGATAATTATGGGAAAATTAAAAAAGTTTATTATGAACAAAATAGAAAAAGTTAACGTGCAAGTTTCAATGCTGACTTGCGGACTTATCATATTTTCTTGCATGGTTATATATCTCGTTACATCGGGCGTTATGATTTCGATGCTTGCCGACGCATACAATGAACGTGCAAATCTTACTTTTACAACCATAGAATCTCATTTTGACAGCAGACTTTTTACTGAAGATGTGCCTGACGGCGTATACGGTGCGGCACTGAGCTATTTATCCGCGGTAAAGGACAATATGGCGATTTCAGAAATATTTGTTGTGAGAAAAGATAAAAACGGCGATTTCCAATATATACTCGATACGAAAAATGACAAGATAAACACTGTTATAAATGACGAAAAGATAACAGGAAAGATTGAAAAAGAAATAAACGACTTGTATACAACACATTATGCCGATGCAGGCGCTTTTTATGCATCGTTGGACGGCTTTAGATATTTGAATTTTTATCCGATAATGGACGGCGGAACAGTGAAGGGCGTTGCTTGTATAGGGATTGACGCTAATAGGGTATATATTTTCAAGATTATACTTCGCGTTATAGTAATAATACTTATACTTTTGTGTTGCGTGATTTCAGTACGTTTTTCAATGGCGATATTCAAGAGGATTTCAAATCCGCTGTATCAGGATATGTCGAATACGGATACGCTTACAGGTTTGAAAAACAAGAACTCATTTACGGTTGATATGCACAACATAGAAAGCGGAAACCAATTGCGGTATGCTATTGTTACGGTAGACTTAAACGGATTAAAGAATATAAACGACAGCCGCGGACATCAAGTGGGTGATATTTATATTCAAAACGGTGCCGACGCGATACGAAAAGCGATGGAAGGTACTGATTTTATCGGTTACAGAGTCGGCGGCGATGAATTTTCTGTTGTATTAAAAGACTGCGATATTGATATGGTTAAGAATTTTGCGGACAGAATCGCAAGAATGGCAGACAGTATTAATCGAGGAGGAATTAAGACTTCTATGTCAATCGGTTATGCCAAGTTCGATGCGGAAAAAGACAGAAACTTCTCTATGACAATGGAACGTGCCGACGCAATGATGTACGAAAACAAACGTTTGTATTACAAAACTAAAAATTTAAAAAGACGAGAAGAATAAATAAAATAACCTCTGACAAATCATACTTGTTCAGAGGTTATTTTTTGTGCGATTTTACTTTACTTTTTCTGAAAATAATTATATAATATAATTATCTGTATTTAAGGAGAAAAAATATATGGTTGGTTTTAATTTAATAAACATAATAATTAATGTGCCTATAACGCTTATAGCGTTGACGGGACACGAATTTGCACACGGTTGGGTATCGACAAAACTTGGTGATCCGACACCTGAACGTGAGGGGAGATTGACTTTAAATCCGCTTGCGCATCTTGACCCTGTCGGTACGTTGTTGATGATTTTGACAGGTTTCGGTTGGGCAAAGCCTGTCGGAGTAAATCCGTCATATTATAAAGATACAAAAAAGGGTATGGCACTTACCGCGATTGCAGGACCGCTTGCCAATTTGATTATGGCATTTGCGGCATTGCTTATATATGCGATACTTCACGTTTTATGTATAAAGCTCGGTTTCGGTACAAGCGTTCTAAACGGTGTTGCAACTTTTGCACAGCTTTTTGCGATAAGAAATCTATGCTTTATGGTGTTTAACATAATTCCGATACCACCGCTTGACGGTGCAAAAGTACTTGGAATGTTTCTTCCGAACAAAGCATATTACACTATGCTGAGATACGAAAGATATTCTATGCTTTTAATTATGGTGCTTTCGCTTACCGGCGTTCTGAACGGCATAATCGGAACAGGTGTGAATTTCTTCTTTAACGGAATTATCAACCTGTTAAACAGTGCGATTAACTTGATATTATAGGGTGAAAAATGGATAAGATATTATATAAGCTTGATACGTTTGAAGGTCCGCTTGATTTGCTTTTGACGCTTATACAGAAAAACAAGGTCAGTATATACGACATACCGATTGTTGAGATAACGGCTCAGTATCTTGAGGCGATTGACGGAATTGAAGAGGCTAATCTTGATAATACAAGCGAATTTCTTGTTATGGCGTCCAATCTTTTGTATATAAAATCGAAAATGTTACTTCCTAAAAATGAGGAAGAAGAGGACGAGGAAGATCCGAGAGAAGAACTTGCGCGTAGGTTGGCTGAATATCAGCAGTTTAAAGAGGCGTCAAAGGAGCTTAGGAAAAGTGAGTTTACAACAAAAGAAATGGTGTTTCGTGAGCCTGAAAAAATTAAATTTCCTATGCCCGAATACGATATAATGCACGATACAAAAGAACTGATTGATGCGTTTAACAACATATTTCAACGCAGACTTCGCAAGGCAAAACCAGAAAAACGTGCGTTTTCAAAAATTGTCGGCAGAGAAAAAGTTTCGGTTGACGATATGGTTGAAAAGATATGTAAAGTGTTAAAGCATAATAAACGTGTACAGTTTGAATCACTTTTTAAAGCGGAAGATTCGCGTCCTGAAATGATTGCGACGTTTTTGGCAGTGCTTGAAATGATAAAGCTGAACAAGCTGTATGCGGACTATGACGAAAAGTCAGATGACTTTATTCTTACAACGGAGAAAAAGAATGGATAATATTAAATATGCAATAGAGGGAATACTTTTTGCGGCAGGTGAGCCTGTTAAGGCGGCAAAATTGGCTGTTGTGCTTGATACGAGCGTTGACGAAGTCAATAAGGCGGTCGATGAACTGAAAAAAGAATACAGCGAAAATCACAGAGGATTTAATATAATTGATATTCTTGAGGGTTATCAAATTTGTTCAAGACCTGAATATTATACCTATATACAGGAAATATTAGGAGAACAGAGAAGGCAGCCGCTTTCAAATGCGGCAATGGAGGCACTTGCGATAATTGCCTACAAACAGCCTATAACGAAAGGTCAGATTGAACATATAAGAGGAGTAAATTCGGACGGCTGCGTAAACAGACTTTATGAACGCGGACTGATTGAAGAAAAGGGCAGACTGGACGCACCGGGCAGACCGATTTTATATGTGACGACAGACACGTTTTTAAGGTGTTTCGGACTTACAAAGCCTACCGATTTACCGCCGCTTGATTTGAGAAGTCTTAACCTTGAAACATCACAGGGACTGCAGCTTGAAATCGATGAGAACGGTGAAAATATTGTTGCGGAAAACGAAGAAAACACTGAACAATAACAAAAGGAGGACAGCATATGACAGCTTTATATATAATATTAGCCGTCGTGGCTGTTATAATGTTACTTTTGCTTATACCGGCAGACTGTATTCTTGAGTTTTCGTATAATAATAAGGAAAATAACGGATCTGTAATTATAAAGTATGCGTTTTTGAAATTTAAGATTTTTCCGAATGACAAGGTTGAAGAAGAAGTTGAAAACGAAGAAGAAACGACCGACAAAGAAGAAAAGCAAGAAAAATCGGATATTTTAGGGATAATAACGCTCATAAAAGAAGTATATAAACAGTTAAAAAAAGATATATTAAATTTACTTGACTATATAATTTGTCACGCAATTAAGATAAAGGAACTGAATGTATCGTCAAAATTCGGTATGGGAAACCCAATGTATACGGGAATTGCGACGGGTGCGGTCAATGCGGGAGTATATAATGCAGTAGGCTGGATTGACAGGCGAATGAAACTTGAAAAGTGGGATGTGTCGCTTGATGCTGATTTTAATAATGCGTGCTTGGATATGGACATATATTGCAAACTTAGGACAAACTGTTTATATGTTTTGACAATAGGATTTAAAACGGTAAAAGTTGTTTTGAAAATACAGAAAATCAATAGGAGGATAAAAGAAAATGGCTAATAAAGTTAGTGAAATGTTTGAGGGATTAACAAATAATTTCAAAGGTATGATTGATGCAAATTCGGTCGTAGGTGAGCCGATAATAGTCAATGACGGAACGATGATTGTGCCTATATCAAAGGTGTCGTTTGGTTTCGGCGGCGGCGGCTGTGAATTTGACAGAAAGAAAAACGATACTCAAAGCCTTGACGATAAAAACTTTGGCGGCGGTATGGGCGGCGGTGCGTCGGTTGACGCAATGGCGTTTCTTGTTATAAATAACGGTAACGTGCGTTTGATTCCTATGGAGGGCGGTTCTTCGCCTGTTGACAAACTAATCGACCTTGTACCCGAAGTTGTGGACAAGGTGAACGGATTTTTTGCGGAAAGACGCGAAAGAAAAGCACAGAAAAAAGCTGAAGAAAATGAATGTGCAGACGAAATAATTAATCAGGGAGAATAAAATGATAACAACAAGAGATAAGATACTGTCGGCAGTAATGAAACCGACAAGATATACGGGCGGAGAGCTTAACTCCGTCATAAAAAATCCGACCGATGTTGACGTAAGATTCGGTTTTTGTTTTGCCGATACTTACGAAATCGCAATGTCACACTTGGGACTTAAAATTCTTTACCATACTTTAAACAATCGCGAGGACACATATTGTGAGCGTGTTTTTGCACCTTGGACGGATATGGAAGAAGAAATGAAAAAGCACGGAATGAAGTTGTTTGCACTTGAAACAGGTGACGAAATAACTCATTTTGATATGCTCGGATTTACTTTGCAGTATGAACTCAGCTATTCAAATATAGTGAATATGCTTATGCTTGCGGATATTCCGGTAAGAGCAAAGGACAGAGACGAGAGCTATCCTATTGTTTGCGGCGGCGGTCCTTGTGCGTATAACGCAGAACCTGTGGCGGATATATTTGATTTCTTTATGCTCGGCGAGGGTGAAGATTCGATACATGAGGTTGTTGAAGAGTATGTTAAGTGGAAAAAGAGCGGTAAGAAAAATAAACGTGATTATCTTGAAGCAATAGCTGAAATTGAAGGTATTTATGTGCCGTCATTCTATGATGTGGAATACAATGACGATAATACGGTAAAGAGTGTTACACCGAACAATCCTCATGCTAAACCTAAAGTAAGAAAGCGTATAATGAAAGATTTTAATGCTACATACGCACCGGAAACGATTATTGTACCGTTCGGTGAGGTTGTACACGACAGAGTTATGCTTGAAGTTATGCGCGGTTGCTTGAGAGGCTGCCGTTTCTGCCAGGCAGGCTATATATACAGACCGTTAAGAGAAAGAAAGCCGGAAAGACTTTTGGGTATTGCGGAAAACTTGCTTGCGTGCAGCGGATATGACGAAATATCACTGTCATCGCTTTCAACAAGTGATTTCAGCGGACTTCGTGACCTTACGGACGGACTGCTTAAAATAACCGAAGAAAAGAAAATCGGTTTGTCGCTTCCGTCACTTAGAATTGATAATTTCTCGCTTGAACTTATGGAGAAAGTGCAGAAAGTCAGAAAAACCGGTATTACTTTTGCACCGGAGGCAGGAACTCAAAGACTTCGTGATGTTATCAATAAAAATATAAATGAAGAAGATATTATAAATTCAACAAATATGCTTTTCAGAGGCGGTTGGACAAACGTAAAATTGTACTTTATGATTGGACTTCCTACCGAAACTATGGACGATGTTTGCGGTATAGCCGACCTTGCGCAAAAGGTGCTTGAAGTTTACTTTGCAATCCCGAAAGAGGAAAGAGCAAAGCAGATAAATATAACCGTAAGTACGTCGAGTTTTGTGCCAAAGCCTTTTACTGCATTCCAATGGGCAAAACAGGATACACGTGATATGCTTATCGAAAAGCAGAATACATTAAAATCGGCTATCAAGTCAAAAAGAATACGTTATAATTGGCACGATAATAAGACAAGTTATCTTGAGGGAGTTTTTGCAAGAGGCGACAGACGTCTTAGCGAGGTTATAATTAAGGCTGTTGAAAATGGCTGTAAGTTTGACGGTTGGGGAGAGCATTTTAAGTTTGACGTATGGATGCAGACTTTTGACGAACTTGGAATTGACCCTAATTTCTATACGGCGCGTGAACGCAGTTATGAAGAAGTTCTTCCTTGGGACCATATCGACATAGGCGTTACAAAGAATTTCTTGATGCGTGAAAATGAAAAAGCAAAACAATCGGTAACAACACCGAACTGCCGTCAAAAATGTGCAGGCTGCGGTGTTAAATCATTCGGTACGGGGGTCTGTTATGAGTAATTATATATTGAAATATTCGCGAGATGAAAGAGTAAAATATATTTCTCACCTTGACTTTGTGCGTCTGTTCCACAGAACAGTACGTCGTACAGGTATGAATTTTATGTTTTCAAACGGATTTAATCCTCACCCGATTATGATGGTTGCACAGCCGTTGTCGGTAGGTGTGACTTCTGACTGCGAGTATATGAAAGTAGGCTTTGACGGAGATTACAGTGAACAAGAACTTGTCGATACAATCAATAATGCTTTTCCGCCGGGATACAAAATCCTTGCCGCAAAAAAAGTTGAGGGCAAGGAAATTGACCTTACAAAACTTGACAGAGCGGTGTATACGGTTGAACTTGAATATGAGGGCAGTGCGGATATTGAAAAACTTCTTGCACAAAACGAACTCAAAGTAATGAAAAAATCAAAGAGCGGTGTAAAAGAGTCGGATATACGTCCGTATATATATCGCATTGAAAAAATAAGCGAAGATAACGGCATACTTGTGCTTAAAATGTGTATTTCTGTAGGCAGTGTGTATAATCTTAAACCGCAGAGTGTTATTGACGCAATGGAAAAATATTGCGATAATTTCAAAGGCGGTTTTATGAATGTGCACAGAAATTCAATGACAATCGGAGATAAAGAGATTTTGTAAAAATATTATATAAATCAGTTGAAATAATACAGAAAATATGCTATAATAGATATAGTTATTAATGTTAAATAGGAGTGGTTATAATGGTAAACGGTATTGAACACGTTGCTGTTGTTTCAAAGGACACAGCCGCACTTAAAGATTGGTATATGGAAATGTACGGCGGCAGAGTTGTTTATGACAACGGTAAGGGTACATATTTTCTTCAGTTTGCCGACGGCAGTATGATTGAGTTTGTTACGGCAACAGACGATAAAACCGCTGACGTTGAAAAACAGGCAGGTATCAGACACCTTGCTTTTTCTGTAACTCCGGCGGCTTTTGACGAAATCGTTGCAAAGCTAAAGGCTGATGAAAGAGTTGAAGAAGTACACGATGTATCTGAAAATGCAAAGGGATTAAAGACATATTGGTACAGAGATATTGAAGGCAATTTCTCACACCTTATCTATCGTCCCGAACCGTTAATGTAATTCTTTTTTAAGAATTATTAAATCAGTTAATATTTTATATTAAATATAAAAATACAAGGAGGAAAAATTTAAGATGAGTGAGTATTTAAACTTTAGTCTTGAAGGTAAAGTTGCACTTGTAACAGGTGCATCATACGGTATCGGCTACGCTATTGCGTCAGCATATGCAAAGTCAGGTGCTAAGATTGTTTTCTGCGATATTAAGCAGGAATTTGTTGATAAGGGTATGGCTGCATATACAGCTGACGGTATCGACGCTAAGGGTTATGTTTGCGACGTAACTAACGAAGAAATGGTACAGGAAATGGTTAAGAAAATCGAGGCTGAAGTAGGCGTTATCGATATTCTTGTAAACAATGCAGGTATCATTAAGAGAATTCCTATGTGCGATATGACTGCTGACGAGTTCAGACAGGTTGTTGACGTTGACCTTAACGCTCCGTTTATCGTATCAAAGGCAGTTATTCCTTCAATGGTTAAGAAGGGTCACGGTAAGATTATAAACATCTGTTCAATGATGTCAGAGCTTGGCCGTGAAACTGTATCAGCTTATGCTGCTGCTAAGGGTGGTCTAAAGATGCTTACAAGAAACATCTGTTCAGAATACGGTGCTAACAACATTCAATGTAACGGTATCGGCCCTGGTTACATAGCTACACCTCAAACAGCTCCGCTAAGAGAAAAGCAAGCTGACGGATCAAGACATCCGTTCGACCAGTTTATCTGCGGCAGAACTCCTGCAGGCAGATGGCTACAAGCTGAAGAACTTACAGGTCCTGCTGTATTCCTTGCTTCAGACGCATCAAATGCTGTAAACGGTCACATTCTATATGTTGACGGCGGTATCCTTGCTTACATCGGTAAACAACCGTGATGACAGCTTAAATACGTTTTTTAAACCGACGAAAATTTTTCGTCGGTTTTTTTATATAAAAATGAACCAAATGCCGCCCATGACTATCTAACTGATGTACAAACAAAAAGCGCTGATGTTTATACAGAAAGGTAAAATCTAATGGACAGAGAAAAATTTACACAAGAAGTTCTGAAATCTGAAAATACAATGTACCATATTGCAAAGGGTATGCTTAAAAGTGAAAGTGACTGTGAAGATGTTGTTTCGGAGGCTGTTTTAAAGGCATATACGAAAATTCACACTCTTAAAGAAGAAAAGTATTTCAAAACGTGGCTTATAAGAATTTTAATAAACGAATGTTATAAAAAGTTGCGTGAATATAAAAGGGTTGTTTCGATAGAGGACTGTAACAACAGTTTTGAATATAAGGACAATTCAAACTACACCGAGCTTTATAATGCGGTTAAAAAGCTGAAACCCAAAATCAGAATAGTAATAATGCTACACTATATAGAAGGTTATTCTGTCGAAGAAGTAGGGAATATATTAAAAATTCCTGTCGGAACGGTTAAAAGCCGTTTGCATATAGGTCGTAAAAATTTAAAGGAGGAACTTGAAGATGAATAAATATGATTGGAAAAATGCCTTTCCGAAACCAAGTGAAAATTTTCATAATAAACTTTGTATGACGTTGGATAGTTTTGAAAAGGAGAATGTAAAAATGAAAAAAGTATCTTTTAAAAAGAGTATCATTATTGCGGCGGCAGTATTGGCTATCGGTTCGGTGGCTTTTGCGTCAAAAGGTGCAGTCAATTATGTTATGGGAAGTACATCAACAAAGCCTGATTATACAACAATTCCTGTTACGGAAACGCTTAATAAAAATGTGGGCTTTTCACCGAAGATTGTCGAACAATTTTCAAACGGCTATACATTTAAAGGCGGACATAACGGAAAAAATAAGTATGTTGACGAAGAAAACGGAACAGAAGAAAAGTATAAATCGTTTATGGCTGATTATGAAAAAGACGGTGACAAAGTTATGTTAAGTGCCGACACTTACGCGGACAGCCATAAAGACCAAGGAAACAGCGAAATAAGCGATTATAACGGCATAGCAATAGCATATATATCGTATGTAAATAAGGTTGTTCCGGCTGATTATCAGCAGACTGAACAGGATATGAAAGACGAGGAAAGCGGTAAATATGTATTCAGCTACGGCGCGGAGAAGGTTGAAATTTCACAAGTGCAAGGCGTTGAGTGGGAACAGGACGGAATTTATTACAATATTACGGCAATAGATTCACCGCTTGATAAGCAGGGACTTATTAATATGGCTAAGGAAGTTATTGATAATTAATATGTATTTATAAATCAAAAAGGTGTTGCATATTGCAACACCTTTTGATTTAATTATTCTGTTTTTTGCCAAAAATCAACAGGAGTCATATCGTTCCAAATAAACACTTTATCAGGTTCAAATTGAAGTAAAACAGTAGATTGTCCTGTTGTTGTAGGCGTAATATCGGCTAAGTCTGTCAAAATACCGTTTGAATATTTTGCGGCATATCCTTTCATATCTGTCAGGCAACCGATGTTTAAAGCAACATTCTGACCATTTACGGTTATTTCGCTTGTAGTGTAATATCTTGCATTTGCAAATTCAACACTTGATGTTGAGTTTGCGTTGGCTTGATTATAAATCTGAACTGTGCTAAGCGGAGATGTCTTTTGTTTATCAAAACTCATATTTCTAAGGTTAAGATTTTCTACTTTGTTTATTTGATTTCCCGCTTCATCGGTTATTGTTACGGTTACATATGCACCGTAACCCGTAGCAACATTTGTGAAATCATATTTGAATATATAAGTTTGACCTAATGTTAAAGCGGAATTATTTGTGGCAAGTGCAGTGGCATTGTTACGATTGCTGCCGCCTTTCCAGTATACATTCGCTGTGTTATTACTGTTAGCTGTCAGATACCAACCCGCTCCTATACCGTCAGATGGGTTAAACCTTACAAAAAAGCCGTTTGTAGAACGTTTATTGTCATCACCGTTTGCAGGCATTGAATTGATTTTAACTGTGTGTTCAATCGTGAAATCGCCCGCATAACTGCCTATTTGTGCCGTTGTTAATTCTGATGTTGTGCTTGATGTTTCATATAGTTTATTAAGCGCGGCAATGTTTGCTTCCAATAACTGAATTGTTAAATATGCGGTTTTGTCTAAATACGTTACTGTAAGAGTTTGTTTACCAAGCGTGTTTCCGAAACCTGTCACTTCAAATTCGTTTGAGTTTAGCACCGATGAAGTACCGTCAGAGTAATATGCGGTAACTGTAATTGTGTTTTTATCGATATTTTCACCGAGATAGTATGTTGATTTTGAAGTCTGTGCAGTAATTCTTGAAACAGATTTTACCGTTATTTTCAAATCGGTCGTTTTGCCTAAGTACGAAACAGTAAGTGTCTGTTCGCCGATTATATCTTTGTCGATTTCGGAAACCGTATAAGTGTTTATTTCCTCCGAAGTACCGTCCGAATAATTAGCCTTTACAACCATACCTGTTCTGTCAAACGATTCGCCCGGAACGTATGAAGTTTTTGTAGGCTGTGTTGTTACGGTTATGCTTGTAAGTGTTCTTGTTTCAAACACTTCTTGACCCATATAGAAGCCGACGTGCGGAGGCTGATTGTACGCCGTTTGCTCCGCCGCAACACCGCTGCGGTATACAGGGTCTTGCATAAGTGTTTTTATTTTATAATCTGTCGTAGCGGTTGTTGAGAATACTCGAAGAGCCGTTCCGTTTGTTGTAGGGTAGACAACTTCTTCTCTCCAGTCACCGAAAAGGTCGGCTTGAAGTGACGGATTTGCCTTTGTACCGTTGATTGAAACACAATCATAATTTCCGGCACTGAATATATTGCTCATATTACGGCCGTTCCAATCGGTGATATTTGCACCGTTAAGCAAGTTGTCGTATAAATCTCCGTCCCAGAAAATACGGAAATTCATTGAAGGTGTATTTCTGCCTGTAAGTGAATTGGCAGTTGTGAAATCAGTGCCGCCGTTTGACTGTCTTGCAGAGTTTTTTGCACTCCAAATTTGATAGTATCCGCCGGCACCGACATTCGCCATAACACCGCGACCTGTGTCATCGGACGCACCTTCGTGGAACATAATATTGCCTGTTTCGGCGTCAATAACAGACATACCGAAATCCAGAGTTATGTCATTACCGCTAAGGCTGTTTGTTCCGCTGTCCTCGTGGACTGTGAAAAATTCAAAACCGGTATGTGTAGGGTCGTAGTTTCCTATATGAAGTGCGTCACCGTGCTGTAAATATGTACACCATTTAGGACGGAATTCGTTGTCATCATTGACTTCCATACACAATGCGCCTGTGATAAATTCGTCTTTGCCGTCATTATCCACATCGGCAACGGTACAGTTGTGGTTGCCGTTTCCGACATATTGATAAGCACCGTCGTAATATCCCTCTTGACCTTGTTGTGTGTCAAAACGATAAGTAGGGGATAAAGTTGTACCGTCCCAGCTTATACCGGCAATACTTGTACGCTGTTTGCCGTTTCTGCCGAAATAGTAGCCCCTTAAATATATTGCATACGGCTTTTCGCCGTCAAGATAGGCAATGTCGGATACAAAACGATTTGAACGGTTACCGAAATCGTCGCCGTAATCTACGCCGTTTTCACTTCCGCGAGTTGTCGGAAGATTAATAGTGTCCATTGCGACACCTGTTTCGCCGTTGAATACAGTTAAAAATTCTTCACCTTTGGTAATTGCACCGGAACTACTTCTGTAATCGGCAGTTGAATTTTCTTTATCTGTTATTGCTTTAATTTCTTCATCGGTTTGTGCGGCATTTGAAACATATTTGCCCTGTCCGTCCTTTGAACCGAGTGAAGTTTGACATATTACTTCCGATTTGCCGTCACCGTCAAAGTCGTATACAAGGAATTGAACTGTGTGTGCACTTGAATATACGTTTTTACCGAGTTCAATATCGTTCTTCCAAAGTTTTGTGCCGTCTAATTTGTATGCGGCAAGATGTACCGTACCGGAATATGCAGGTGTTCCTACGTCACGCTCGTGAGATGTCCACTTCACAATTATTTCGTACTCTCCGTCGCCGTCAACGTCACCCGTTGAACAGTCGGCAGGGAAGAATGAATATGTAGCAAGCTTATTGTTTGATGGGTCATAAATTGTTTCATCATCAGGTTTTGAAAGCGGTATATCAAAATAACAATTGTTGTATACTGTTACTGCATCGCATTTCTCACCTTCAACACCGTTTATAACAGGTGCAACACTGTAATTTGTACCAACGGTTGAATCAACATAATTTGTTTTGGTTGCGACTTCGCTTATTTTTTTGCCGTCACGATATACATTAAATGACACATTTTTATCGGCACTGCCGAAAATGTTGTCCTCACTGTCAAATAATCGCCAACTTAAATATACACCGCCGTCTGTTTTTATTGCGATAAGACCGCGGTCAAGCTTTTCCATTTGACGTGTGTGCACATTTTCATCGGTATATCCTGTAGAAGAATTATACCAATAGTTGTAGCTTACCTGTTGCGTGTTTGTACTGTCAGCATACGCAGACATATTTAAAGCTGCTGCCGATGATATAGCAAACACTGTCGAAAGTACTGTGCATAAAAGTTTTTTCATAAAAATACCTCCAATTCTCCCTTAAATTTTATCATATCATAAATTGATAAAAATTGATAATTAAATAACAGTGAATTTAGTTTAATATGACGATAAAATTTGTAATGAAAATATAATGAATTTTGTAAAGAATAATGGTTGAAAACTGTTAGTAATGTATGGTATAATGATAAACTGATATAGAGTATTTAAAGTCAGAAGGGATTTTTAATATGAAGAAAAAAATCATGGCGGCTGTTTTATGCACTTCGATGCTGATTCCGACAGTGTGCGTCAATGCGGAAACAAGTGAAAGCGACATAAAAAGTGCTATAGAAAAAGCAATAGAATGGAAAGCTGATAAGGATAGTCCGTTTTACGGAATCGGATCATACAGTTCTGATTTTTATATTATGGCTTTGAACCGAATGGGTAAAAACTATGATTACAGCAGATATTTGGCTGGTCTTGACGGAGTTGCGGCAGGTTACGGCGAAGAACATAATGCCTCGTCTATGCAAAGAACAGTGCTTGCAACGATAGCGTCAGGCGGTGATCCGAGAAACGTCGGCGGACGTGACTTGGTTGCGGACGGCATTTATTACAGAGATAATGTTTCACCACTCGGAAAAGAGGGTGTAAACGGATATTCGTGGGGACTTATTGCTCTTGATTCAAAGAGTTTTGAAACTCCTGAATGGGCATTGTCAAACAGAAACGATATACTTGCCGGGATATTGTCACATCAAAATACGAACGGCAGTTTTGATGACAGCGTGTACAGTACCGCAGTTGCAGTTACGGCGCTTGCACCTTATTACGAAACAAGCGGTGCTTATACGATAACGCAAAATCAGACGGGTTATGTGATTGATTTAAGCCCTAAAGACGCGGTTGAGGACGCACTTAATTATTTGTCGGCAGAACAGGACAAAGACGGTGATTGGGGTGACCTTGAATCAACGGCAATGACTGTTATCGCACTTGATACTTTGGGCGTTAATGCTGACAGTGACGGCAGATTTGTGGCTAAAAACGGCAGTGCGGTAGACGGCTTAATGCAGTATCAGCAAAAAGACGGTGGATTTTCGACCGGTAAGGGAAAGAGTAACAGTGAGGCAACATCTTTGGCAGTGTGCGCACTTACAAGCCATTTGAGAAAGTTGCAGAATAAAGCGACATTCTTTAATTTTGACGTAAATGATTCGGTTGTGTTTGAAACACCTGCACCGACGAAAGCACAATCTTCAAACAATACGTCAAATAAGAAATCATCAAGTACATCAAAATCAAATACGACAACAAAGACAACAACGAAACCGAAAACAACAACAAAGCCTAAAACGACAACAAAACCAAAGACAACGACTAAGGTGACGGGAACAATGAAACCGACAAAAACGGCTTCGCCTATGGAATCATCATCACCAAAGCCGTCCCTGACACCAAGACCGACAAAAAAGCCGGCACTTGTAGGACCGGTTGAGATGCCTGGACCAATGCCGTCATTTGAACCGAATGAAGCACTTCCGCAGGAAAAGGGACATCACGACAGAAAGAGCGGAGGAGCGGCAGTTGCGATTGTAAGCATAGTAGCGGTACTTTGCTTGGCGGCAATAGCGGTTGTATTGTATCTCGGTAAAACAAAGAAATTTGAGGGTAAAGGTATATTTAAGTATCTTGCACCGAAAAAGAAAAAGAAGAATGAAATATATAAGGCAAAACAGCATAGAAGGACAGAACAACACAGACGTTATGAAGAACGTGAAAAGTTTAAAAAACGACGTAAATTTGATAAACGAAGAAGATAAATAAAAGGTGACTGCATTTTTGCAGTCACCTTTTACGTTTCAGGCAACCTTTTCAGCCTTCCATATGCTTGCCTAAAAAACCGGCGGCGGATTCTGCTAATTTTTCTTCGACTTCAGACGCAGTTTCACCCTCTTTTAAAATGAACAAAACAGAGCCAATCGTGTCACCCTCCGATACTATCGGAACAACAACGCCCGCGTTGTATTTTTCAACACCGTCAGCGACTGAAACGGGTTTGCCGTCTTTGTAGCTTACAATGATTTTTTCGTTCATTACATTTTCAAGCTCACTGCTCACAGGCTTTTCGATAAGCTCTTTCTTAGGTAATCCCGATACTGCAATGACATTGTCGCGGTCGGTTATACAAGCACCGTGTCCGCTTGCTTTGGCAAGTGTTTCAACATAATTTACGGCAAAGTCACCAAGCTCACCGATTGGGGAGTATTTTTTGAAAATAACCTCACCGTCTTTTTCTGTATAAATTTCAAGAGGATCGCCCTCTCTGATTCGCATAGTGCGTCGTATTTCCTTTGGAATAACAACTCTTCCGAGATCATCTATTCTTCTTACAATTCCTGTTGCTTTCATCGCTTTTCCTCCAAAATAAATTTATATTTGTGTTAAATATTATTTGCATTGTTTTTTTGATTTATCCATAATTGATAAAAAAAACAAAAATTTTGGAGTTTTAAAAATTAATGTGTAATATTGCCACTGCTGTATGACCATTGAGGGGAGCAGTCGTGAAACGACAGAGGTGTGGCAAATGAGCAAAATAAAAGGGAGACCATTGGTCGCCCCTACGAAAGTACATTAAATAATCATATCATCACGGATCGAGGTGGTGAATATCTCTTGGGAACAAGCTTGCCTCACGGATATTTGCAAGACCAAGCATTTTCATAACGACACGTTCAAGACCGATACCAAGTCCGCCGTGCGGTGGCATACCGTACTTAAATATATCGGTATATGCACCGAGGTCGCCCTCCTCCATATGATAACGTTTCATTTTTTCAAGAAGTTCGTTATAATCGTGTATTCTCTGACCGCCTGTTGTGATTTCAAGACCTCTGAAAAGCAAGTCAAAACTTTCGGCAAGTTTAGGGTCGTCTGCCGAATCCATTGCATAAAACGGACGTTTTAATCCCGGGAACTTTTCAACGAATATAAATTCACTGTCATAATTCTTTTTTGCGTATTCGCACAATTTAACTTCATCTGTAGGATCAAGGTCAAATTGATTATGTGACTTGCCGAGAATATCAAGTGCCTCAAAGAATGTTACCGAAGGAATTTCATTGATAACAGGCAATGTTGCACCTAAAAGCTCCAACTCGTCACGGTAATGTTTCGGCAAATACTCAACAACATATTTAAGCATAGCCGTTTCCATAGCCATAACATCATGCATATCGTTGATAAATCCCATTTCAAAATCAAGCCCGATATATTCGTTCAAATGACGTGTAGAGTTGTGTTTTTCGGCTCTGTAAACAGGAGCAATTTCAAACACTCTGTCAAAGAATGCTACGCAAGTCTGTTTGTAGAACTGCGGACTTTGTGCAAGATATGCGTCTTTATCAAAGTATTTCAATTTGAATATATTAGCACCGCCCTCAGCACCTGCCGCAACGATTTTTGGTGAATGTATTTCGGTAAAGTTATTGTTTAACATAAATTCACGAAATGCCGACACAACGCCCTCTGCAATTTTAAATACCGCTCTCTGTTCAGGGTGACGAAGTGCGACACTTCTGTGTGCCATTGAAGTTTCGATTGAACAGCCAAGCTTTTTGCTTGAAACGTGAAGAGGGTATTCCTCTGCAGGTTTTGAAAGTATTTCAAACGAAGAAAGAGTTATTTCATAGCCGTGATTAGCACGTTTTTCTTCTTTTACGTCACCTGTGATTTTGATATAAGCACCCTCACAAAGTGAGTCAAAATCGCCTGTACATCTATCCTTTGAATAAACGGATTGAAGAATATATCTTCCCGTACGAAGTATTACAAATGAGAAACCGCTCATTTTTCTAAGCTTATGCACGCAAGCACAAAAGCTTATTGAACCGCCGACAGCTTTTTGCAAATCGTCAAGAGTGATTTCGCTTATAAGCTGTGAACCATCTATTTTCTGCATATTAATTCCACCTTTATTTTAATTTTTCAGTCAATAAGTCCTTAGCAAGTTTAGGGTTTGCACCTTTACCCGCTGTGCGTACCACTTGTCCCATAAGGAAACCGAAAATCTTTTGATTACCGTTTTTGTAGCTTTCAACACTGTCTGCGTTTTCAGCTATAATTTTATCAATAATTTCTTCAAGACCTGATGTGTCATTGTCCATAATAAAGCCGTTTTCTTTGGCAATATCAATAGGCTTACCGCCGTTATTGAACATAATCTTCAAAATATCCTTGGCGGCATTTTTGGAAACAACGCCGTCTGTTGACATTTTAACGAGTTCTGCCAAATCGGCAGGGGAGAATGTTACATCTGAAATTGTCTTTTCAGAATCGTTAAGATTTCTGTTAAGTTCAACAAGCATTAGATTAGAAATTTGTTTGTAGTCCGGATTTATTTTTACAGACTCATCGTAAAAATCCGAAAATTCCTTGCTTGATATAATAAGATTAGCGTCATCTGTCGGAAGTCCGTACTTTTCTGTATAACGTACAAAACGGTCTTGCGGCATTTCAGACATTGACTTTCTTATGTCCTCAATTTCTTCGTCTGATAGGAATACCGGAGGAATATCCGGCTCAGGGAAGTAACGATAATCGTGTGCGTCCTCTTTTGAACGTAATGCCTTTGTATCGCCGTGGTTGTCGTTGTAACGTCTTGTTTCCTGAATAACAGTACCGCCGTTATCAAGAATTTCCGCTTGACGGTTTATTTCATATTCAATCGCACGACCGATTGCTTTTAATGAGTTCAGATTTTTAAGTTCGGCACGGGTACCGAATTCGGTTGAGCCGACAGGCATAATTGAAATATTAACGTCAACACGCATTGAGCCTTGCTCCATTTTTGCGTCACACACGCCTGCATACTTTAAACGCAAAGCAAGTTTTTCAACAAAGTCTTGAACTTCTTCGATTGAACGGAAGTCCGGCTCTGTTACGATTTCAATAAGCGGTACACCGCAACGGTTATAGTCAGCCATTGAAATGCCCTCATAATCGTCATGCACAAGCTTACCTGCGTCCTCCTCAATGTGAATGTGGTTAATTCTGATGTCCTTACCGCCTGTGACGGTTATATAACCGCCTGTACAGATCGGGTGGTCAAATTGTGTTATCTGATATGCTTTAGGCAAGTCGGGATAAAAATAATTCTTTCTGTCGAATGCACTGTAATTATTTACGGTACAGTCAAGTGCAAAACCTGCCTTTGCGGCAAGCCTTACCGCACCTTGATTTAAAAGGGGAAGTGTACCCGGAAGTCCCGAACATCTTGGACATACACGAGTGTTTTCGCTGCCGCCGAATTCATTCTGACAAGTACAGAATACTTTTGAATCTGTCAATAATTCCGCGTGAATTTCAAGTCCTATTACGGGTTGGTATCTCATAGTACAATCTCCTTTCTTTCAAAGTCTTTTTCAAATCTGTCGCATACTGCTATTATTGTCTTTTCGTCAAATGCTTTTCCGATAAGGCTCATACCGATAGGCAAACCATTTGAATCGTAACCGCAGGTTGTAGAAATTGCGGGAAGTCCGGCAATGTTTACCGTTACTGTATAAATGTCGGCAAGATACATTTTAACCGGATCGTTTTCCTGTTCACCGATTTTATAAGCCGTAGTCGGTGCGGTCGGTGTAAGCATAACGTCGCACTTTCTGAATATATCGGCATATTCGTTTCTTATTTGTGTTCTTATACGCGTTGCGTTTTTATAATATGCGTCATAGTAACCCGAACATAGTGCGTAGTTGCCAAGCATAATTCTTCTTTTAACCTCTTGACCGAATCCCTCACGGCGTGAATTTTTAATAAGGTCGTTAAAGTCTTCACCAAGACCGCTTCTAAGACCGTATTTGATACCGTCAAAACGTGAAAGGTTGCTTGCCGCCTCGGCTGATGAAATTAGGTAGTAAGCCGAAACCGCATATTCAAGACTCGGAAGTGAAACGTCAACTATTTCACAGCCAAGTTTTTTGTAATATTCAACGGCGTTTAAAACAGCTGTTTTAACTTCATCATTTAGACCGTCACCGAAAAATTCTTTCGGTACACCGATTTTTAATTTGCTTACATCACTTCCGATAAGTGAATTATAGTTGCCCTCTGATTTTTTGCTTGATGTGGCATCATTTTCATCATAGCCGTAAATGCCCTCAAGCATATAGCCTGTGTCTTCGGCAGACTTTGCGATAACGCCGATTTGGTCAAGTGAAGATGCGAATGCGATAAGTCCCCATCTTGAAACAGTGCCGTATGTCGGTTTAAGTCCTGTAACACCGCAGAATGAAGCAGGCTGACGAACAGAACCGCCTGTATCCGAACCGAGTGCGGCGGCACAAAGGTCGGCACTTACGCTTGCTGCGGCACCGCCGGAAGAACCGCCTGTAACACGAGTTAAGTCGTAAGGGTTTTTAACACCGCCGAAATATGATGTTTGAGATGAACCGCCCATTGCAAATTCGTCCATATTTGTTTTGCCGAGCATAACGATGTTGTCTTTCTTTAATTTTTCCATTACCGTTGCGTTATACGGAGGAATGAAGTCATCAAGCATATGTGATGCACAGGTTGTCTTGACACCGAGCGTACATATGTTATCTTTAACCGAAATAGGCAATCCTGTAAATGCACCGCTGTTGCCACTGTCGATAACTTCCTGTGCTTTCTTTGCGTCCGCAAGTGCGTTTTCTTTGCACACTGTTATATAACTGTTTATTTCTTTATCTGATTTTTCTATTCTGTCAAGATATTGCTCGGTAAGTTCAACCGCACTGATCTCCTTACTGTCAAGCATTTCTCTCAGTTTTTTTAAAGCCACGTTAATCAAATCCTTTCTCTTGACTGTTAAACTACTTTAGGAACTACGAAACTGTTATTTTTAACATTCTTCGCATTCTTAACAATTTCTTTGGTAGGGTACGAATTTCGATGTTCGTCCGCCCTTAAATCTTTATAGTCAACCGCATCAAGTGCATAGGCAGGCTTTGATGTATCAAATTCACATACTTTATCCATGATAGCTATGATATTTGTCATATCAGCCGTCATTTGTTCAAGCTCTTCATCTGTAAATTCAAGCTTTGAAAGCTCTGCGAGGTGCTTTGTCAAATCTGAGTTAAACATATCAATTCTCCGTTCTTTAAATATTTTATTTTTGTATAATGTTTTTATTATACAAAAAAAGACGTAATATAACAGAGTTTTTGCTCTGTTATAC
>ERZ791826.893-NODE-893-length-21521-cov-4.801780_pt1 | contig 21521 bp, 20 predicted proteins | sample MGYA00510297_ERZ791826 | MGnify/ENA primary metagenome ERZ791826 (study PRJEB30046, sample SAMN00792004) | human gut metagenome | study: EMG produced TPA metagenomics assembly of the A metagenome-wide association study of gut microbiota in type 2... | reverse complement strand
TTGTTGCAGGGTTTGGAATGGATGTAGCCGGAGCAGCACTTTCTACAAGTATTGCCATGTTTATTTCATGGATTGTAAGTATTGTTTATATAAGGAAGAAGTTTCCGGAGATACAGTTTACATATTTGCCTACAAGATTTTCAGGAACAATGATGAAAGATATTCTGGCTATTGGTCTGCCTATTGGACTTAACAATTCGCTTTATTCATTAGGACATGTTGCATTACAGATCTTTAATAACTCACAGGGGGCTGTATTTATGGCCGGAGGTGCAGTAGCAGGAAGAATTACAGGATGCTCTAACATAGCAATTACCGGATTGTCTTCGGCGGCCACTACATTTTCAGGTCAGAATTACGGTGCTAAGAAATACTCAAGAATTAAAGAAGGACACTGGAGAATTCCATTGTGTTCAGGTCTTATTACATTAAGTTGTGGATTGTTTTTCATAATGATACATAAACCTATAATACGTTTCTTTTCATCAGATGAAATGGTATTGATGTATGCGAGCAGGCATGTTGTTGTCATGCTGCTTTCACAGTGGTTTTTTGCTATTTTTAACTGTATAATATCTATTGTAAACGGAACTGGAAAGGTGCGTTATACTACAATTGTCAACATTCTTATGCTTTGGGCAGTCAGAATTCCAAGTGCCTATATTATTAGCAGATACTTTGATGGAACATGGGTAATGTTGTGCTTCCCAATTTCTTTCAGTTTTGGAATGTTTGCAATGATAGGTTATTATCTGTTCTCACCGGCATGGAAGGAAGTTATGAGACTTGCGGGAGAGAAACAAAATGAAGGCGAGAAGAATCTGGCGTAAAAATATGTGATGCAGCACAGACGGCTATATGGTCGTTTGTGCTGTATTTTTTTGTGTCAAAAATTTCTTTTGGATAATTTCCCTCTACGATAGCCATGCTAATCTGTCCGTTATCAAGTAATTTCAGGAGTTGAAGTGTATTGCCATAATGAAGATAATTACTTCTTTATGTTTTTCATCATTTTTTATTATTAGAAGGTATTTACACAGAATTTCACCAGAATGTGTGATAAAATATGTTCTGTAAATCATTCACAGTATTATATTTTGAGGAGACTTGGCAATGAACAATCAATATTTTCATTACCGGGTGGCAGAAAGAACAATTACTAATTGCACAGGGTTAAGAAAATGATAAAATCTACCGATACATTTCACAGATAATTAATAAAATAATACATAAGACAGATTAATGACATAATAATATGCCATTTTGAGAATAGGAAAGCGAGGCGGCAATCATGCGTATTGATGCTTATAATGCGATAAGTCAGGTATATCAGACTAATAAACAGACAGCTCCTAACAGGAATAAGAATGTTAAGGATACAAGTGACAGAATAGAATTTTCCGATACAGCTAAGACTTATCAGACTGCTAAGACGGCAGTTGATACAGCACCTGATATAAGAGAAGATAAGGTGGCACATATTAAAGCTATGATGGCTGCAGGAACATATAATGTAAGTGCGGCCAAGATAGCAGATAAGCTTGTTAATAACAAGTCAACATTGACATTTTAAGTACGGAGGGATATATGGCAAGTTTAATAGATTCATTAATAGATATTCTGGATTCAGAGAATACCGAATATGAGAAGATGCTGGATATATCCATGGAAAAGACAGATGCTATAGTCAATAGTGACATTGACAGACTTCAGGACATATTAGTTAAAGAACAGGCGCAGATTGATGTTCTTGATAAGCTTGAATTACAGCGCCGTAATAATGTAGGTGACATATGTAAGGTGCTCAATTTATCACCTGAGGGAATAAGGGTTAATGATATAATTGAGATATTAAGAAAGAGACCTAAAGAACATGATGCATTGTCAGAGGTACATATGAAGCTGAAAAAGACAATAGACAGTCTTGTAAAGATTAACGAGAATAATAAGTCACTCTTAAAGGAATCAATGGATATGATAGAATTTGAGATGAATCTTGCAAAGAGCATTATTCTCGGACCACAGACTAACAATTATGACAATGCAGCATATGAGCAGGGAAGCGCATCTGTATCAGGACGATTTGATGCGAAGCAGTAGAGTGTATCTGGTATCTCATCTGTGATGCCCAATTTCTCTATAGGGAGAGAACAATACTGTTTGCAGCAGGAGTTCAATCTCCGGCTGATATATATGTTCTACGAGAGTAGTTTGAATCTAATCTATATATAATATAAGAGTCTTCAAAGGATGTGAAGATTGCCAGGGCTTACGGACGGGCAACCAGGGCAGATAAGGAGTAGTAATGGCTAATGGAATGGGCAGCTTGTATATAGGTGTAAGCGGTTTGCAGTCGGCACAGACCGCCCTTAATACAACAGCACATAATTTATCTAATATTAATTCAACAGGTTATACAAGACAGCAGACAAGTTTTGCAACAGCGACATACCTTCCGATAGGAAGCGGCCTTAGCACCAAACAGTATGGTCTGGGTGTAAAGATCGAAGATATAAGACGAGTGAGAAATGAATTTGTAGATGATGCATACCGCTCATCTAACGGACGACTGGGTTATTATAAGAGCCAGTATGAGGCAGTGGAGGAGGTTGAGGAATTATTCGGAGAACTTCAGGGAGTTACATATCAGGAATCTCTTAATAACCTTAAGGAAGCAATCAACGAGCTTAGCAAGAATCCTACAAGTACAACTGCAAGAACATCAGTTATACAGCAGGCAACGGCATTTATGACAAGATCTGATACAATATACCAGCAGCTCAATGATTATCAGACAACACTTAATGCACAGGTAAGTAATCTGGTCGATAAGATTAATTCTCTGGGTGATGAGATTAAAGATCTTAACAAAAGAATTCTTGATATCGAAGGCGCAGGTGTTGAGAGTGCGAATGATTTAAGAGACCAGAGAGATAATGCACTTGATGAATTAAGTCAATATATTAATGTTGACTATTATTATACAAGCGAGGGCAAGCTCGTTGTCAATGCAGAGGGTACACCATTTGTAACAGAAGGACTTGTAAACCATATGTCAATGAGAATAAGCAATGACAGAGGTTTATTAATACCGACATGGCCGGCATTTGATAATAATGATGTATTTAATGAGGATTTATCTAAGGCTAATAATTATAATAATACAGACTCAGGTAAGCTTAAGGGAATAATTATTGCAAGAGGTAATGGCTCGGCAGATTATACAGATGTTCCGGTTAAGCCCAATGCAGCAGATTATGATGTTAATACTCCGCAAGGAGAAGCAGCATATAATAGTGCGATGAAGGAATATCAGACAAAGCAGGATTATTATAATAAGTATATCGAGCCATCAGCAATATTAAGTGCAATGTCAGGACTTGATAAGCTGGTAAATGGTCTTGTTGAAGATATCAATAATGTACTCTGCCCTGAAAAGACAAAGACAACTACAGATGCCTTACTTGATGCAGATGGCAATGAACTTACGGCAGTTAATTATAAGTATAATAATTCAACACATGCTGTATTATATAATCATCAGGGTAAGACTGTTAAAGGTGTTCTTGTATCAGGAGAGGGAGAGAATGCAATATACAGATATGATTCAGCCGAAAAGCTTTATACAGATATGAATGGTGAGCAGGCAGAGCCGGTAGATGAATATACATATGCATTTCTTGATATGGATAAGACCTCATATGGAATGGATGCAGATAAGACAGTAGGCTGTGAACTGTTCTCAAGAAATGAAACGGAAAGATATATAAAGACAACAGATGCAGATGGCAAAACTATCTATCTGAGAAATAATATCAATAAAAGAGGCGATTTATCATTATATACGCTTGGTAATATTTCTGTTAATCCTACAGCTTCACAGAATATTGATAAGATACCGCTTGTGACAAAGGACGGTAAAGAAGATTTCTCAAAGGCACAGGAGCTTGTAGATCTTTGGAATAAGAAATTTGCATCACTTAATCCGGAAGATTATTCAATAACTAATTACGGTGATTTTTACAGTGATTTTATTGGTGAATTTGCGATGGTCGGACAGGTGCTTGATAATTATACAAGCAACCAGCAGAAGATGGTAACGGGTTATGATGACCAGAGACTGCAGATATCAGGTGTTGCTTCTGATGAAGAGTTAGAGAAGATGATTAAGTATCAGCAGGCATATAATGCAGCTTCAAGATATATTAATGTTGTTGATGAGATGACAGAACATCTTATAACATCACTTGGAAAGTAAAATAATATATTATACAATTTATGAAAGAGCAGATAAAGAAGAGCATTAAGGATAAATTACTTTTGTTTATGGCTCGTATACATTTGCATCTGGCAGATTAAGTCAGGACAAATATAGAAAGGACCGGATATGGCATCTACATTTTTTGGATTAACAATAGCATATACAGGACTTCAGGCAGCTTCAACTTCTGTCAATGTTACAGCCCATAATATAGCCAATATTAATACAAAGGGATATTCAAGACAGACGGTTACTGTTAAAGCCAATGAAGCGATAAGAACACATGCAAGATATGGAACACTTGGTGCAGGTGTTGATGTTACAGATATTAACCAGTTAAGAGATTCTTATTATGATGATAAGTATCGTAATAACGAGGCTTTATATGGTGAATATTCTAATAAGTATAATTATATGACACAGATTGAAGATTATTTCAATGAATTTTCACTTAAAGGATATTGTCAGGAATATAACGATTTCTATGCGGCTGTCAACCAGCTTACACTTACGCCGGGTGAGAGTTCTGCTAAGAATGCATTAATTAATAAGGCAACAAGCCTTGCAAATTATTTTAATACACTCTATACCAATATGCAGAATGTGCAGAAGGATATTAATAGTGAGGTTAAGTCACAGGTTGATGAGATTAATACCATTGCACAGAATATTGCAGCACTTAATAAGCAGATTAATCATATAGAGGCATGTTATGGTAATGCTAATGATTTAAGAGATCAGCGTAATGTACTTGTTGATAATCTTTCTAAGATTGTTAATACATCAGTGTCAGAGACAAGTATAGGTAACGGACTTACAGAATACAATGTATATATTAATGGACAGGCAATAGTTAATTCTTATGCCCATCGTTCACTTGAGGTTGTTGCAAGAGCAGATGGCAACAAACGTAATGAATCAGACGTTGATGGCCTTTATGATATACAGTGGGAAAATGGCGGAAGCTTTAACATATACAGCAGTTCACTAGGAGGAACATTAAAGGGACTTATAGATGTGAGAGATGGCTGTAATGGCGGCTATGAGCAGATTGCTGTAGATGCAGACGGCAATGAGGTAACAGACAGCGATGGTAATAGAACACTTGAGGTTGTAACAAAGGAAGGAAGCAACGTTAATTATAAAGGCGTTCCATATTATCTTTCACAGATTAATAAGTTTGTACAGATATTCTCAGATTCTGTTAATAAAGTTATGACATCAGGATATACAGAAGATGGACAGCCGGGTGAAGCATTATTTAAGGCAGCAGGCACAGGAGTTATGAATGCGCAGAATATATGTGTAAACAGCAACATAATAAATGATAATACAAGACTTCCTGTGAAAGCTACGGCATCGGCAGGTGAGTCGGATGCGACACTTATGGAGAAGATAAGCGCATTACAGAGCCAGAAGATATATAACGGTGGTACAGGTGCATATTTCCTTGAAAGTATGGTCAGTGACGTATCTATTGATTCAAGTAAGGCAACTAACATGCAGATTAATTATCAGAGCCTTAAAAAGACTATCAATAATCAGAGACTTTCAGTAATGGGTGTTGATACAGAAGAAGAGGCTATGGATCTTATGAAATATCAGCAGGCATATAATCTTAATTCTAAGATGATGTCAGTGATGAATGAATTATACGACAGGCTCATTAATCAGACAGGATTATAATTAATTATTAATAGAAAGGATAAGCTGTAACAGCAGGTGTTAATATATGAGAATAACTAATCAGATGATGATTAATACAAACATGGCAGATATTCAGACTAATAAGCTGCTTCTTAATAAGTATAATACACAGATGTCAACACAGAAGAAGATTAACAGACCATCAGAGGATCCTATTATTGCGATAAGAGCATTACGTTTAAGAACAAGTCTTGATCAGGTATCTATGTATCTTGACAAGAATATCCCTGATGCAAGTTCATGGCTTGATACGACGGAGGGTGCATTAGATGAAGGTAATTCAATAATTACACGATTATATGGATATTGTGAGCAGGGTGCTACTGATTCATATTCTTCTGAGCAAAGACAGACTATCAGTGAGACACTTAGTAAGTTAAAGGAAGCATTTTATGCAGAGGGAGATGTTGAATATGCCGGAAGATATGTATTTACCGGATATAAGACAGATACACCGCTTACATACCAGTCAGATGACGATGCTAAGAATATAAGCTATACAATTTCACAGGATTTTAATAGAAGTTATCTTACAACTAAGAAAGCATATACTAATTCATATACTAATGATGATATTATGAATCTTAATCTTCATAAGGATGCCGATGGTAATATTGTAACTCCCAATGTAAAGACTGTCCATACATTAAGGACAGCATATACCGGAGTACATGATACAGGCTTTAATATGACATATAATAATACGGATATTAAGGTGTCAGAGGATGGAACTTCTGCTGTGGTTACAACTTATGAACTTGATGATGATGGCAATATTAAAAAGGATGACAACGGCAATCCGGTTGTTAAGGATACACAGACGGTAACAGGTGATGCTGATGGAAAGTTTACATTTACAGATACAGAGGGTAAGCAGGTAGTACTTGGAACGACTAAAGATGATAATGCCATACCGGAAGATAATGAGATAATATTTAACGGTTCAACAGGTGAGATTATTCTTGGAGCTGATATTTATTCCAACGTATATGAGAGTAATAAGTTCTCTGTTTCATATACTAAAGACAATTTCCAGAAGGGGGATCTTAATCCTACGATGTATTATAACTGTATTGATAATAATACAGGCGTTACATATGAGAAGAAGGATGAGGCAATTGAATATAATGTCAACTACTCACAGAAGCTAAAGATTAATACACAGGCAGATGAGGCATTTAATATATATCTTGGAAGAGATATAGATTCTCTTGTCACTTCTGTTAATGATGTACTTGATATTGAGGCACAGATATCACAGGTTAAGTCAATGATGAGTGAAGAAAGATATAGTGATAAGACTTCACAGAGTACTCTTAATTCGATGCTTGAAGGACTCAATAAGCAATATGACCTTGCAAAGAATAATATGACTGAGGCATTTGAAAATGGTGTTAAGCAGATGAAGTCATATCAGCAGCAGAATTCAGTTGCTAAGGCAGATGTAGGTAACAGAGAGTCACGACTTACATTGACAAAGAGCCGTGTTACAGAGCAGAAGACTAATTTTAAGTCACTTAAGTCTAATAATGAAGATATAGATCTTGAAGAGGTTGTAATCGGTTATGCATCAGCCGAGCTCGTATACAATGCTTCACTTTCAGCAGCAAGTAAAGTAGTTCAGCAGACACTTCTTGACTTCTTATAAGATATGCCGATTAATATGTTATAACATTTAGATAGTATGGAGTCAGAGATTAACTGGTTCCTGTTTTCTAAAATTAAAAATATCCATGCATTTTTAAAGTTGTATAAATTGTTATAAGCTTCATGGAAATGCAAATTAGAAAATAAGCTATAATCATGATATTTATATCAGATAGCGGAAAGGTGTGATAATCAGTGAGAATTAATACAGAAAAGTTCGGAACTATAGATATATCAGATGATAAGATTATTACATTTGACAATGGAATAATAGGTTTTCAGGATTATAAAAAGTATACACTCATATACGATGCAGACTCAGAGGAAAAGTCAGATTCCGCCATGATGTGGTTACAGTCAATGGAGGAGTCTGCATTTGCACTTCCGGTATTGAAGCCTGAATATGTGAAGCCTGATTATAATCCGATAGCAGATGATGAGATGCTTAAGTGTCTTGGAAGTGATGATATTGATAATGCACATCTGTTAATATTTGTTACAATGACAGTGCCACATGACATTACAAAGATGACATGTAATCTTAAAGCACCGATTATCATTAATGCAGATACATTAAAGGCAGTCCAGTTGATTGCTGAAAATGAAGATTATCTTGTGAGATATCCAATCTATGACTATCTTAAGGAACAGTCTGGAAAGGATGGTGAGTAGATATGCTTGCTTTATCGAGAAGAAAAGACGAGGCGATTATAGTTAATGATAATATTGAGATTAAGGTAATTGACATTAAGGGAGATCAGGTAAAGCTTGGAATATCTGCACCTAAGTCAGTGCCGGTATATAGAAAAGAAGTATATATCCAGATACAGGATGCCAATAAAGAGGCGGTTACCGCTTCACCCGATGCAGAGAGCCTTAAGAAGCTGTTTAAGAAGTAATAGATTGTATGTAATATGCGGTAAAACATGGAAAACAGCTGGCATAAAGGGTTAATTTTCGGTGTTTATTTCCGATATATTTCTTGACAGGGTTAATATTGGATAAGTTATACAGCTTATCTTTTAAAACATAAAGCTCATAAGTGAGCCTTATTTTAGCCGAAGGCATTATAAATAAGCCTTGAACAGCCTGATATAATACAGGCGTAAGATTCCTATAACATTTATATGTATCAGGAATTGGTTAATTTAATAATATTACAATATTAGAGAAAATTTTTATTATTTCACACGGAGGTGGATACAATGGGAATTGAAGCAGTTAAGGGAGCAGTAGGAGCTCACAATTTTCAGAGTCAGGCAGTTACAGCCGCTAAGCCGGTTGAGAATGTTGCTAAGACAAGTTCAGCATCAGATGCAGTAAGTGTGACAGCAGACCAGCAGACACAGGTGGTTGCTAAGACAAGCGAGGGTGCATCTAATAATGGTGGTCAGAATAGTAATCAGGAGGATAATAATTCTGGACAGCAGGCTCAGGCAACAATGCAGGATATTAAGGAGATTAATAAGCTTATTAACCGTAACACAGTTGCAGAGTTTGGTTATAATGAACCGACTCACAGAGTAACAATAACAATAAAAGATAAAGAAACAGATGAAGTTATCAAAGAGATACCATCAGAAAAGGCATTGAAGATGCTTGAGAAAGCATGGGAGATTGCCGGTATTCTTGTCGATGAGAAGAGATAATAGTGTGAAAAATAATGCCGATGAGGTTATTTTTTACACGGATATTTGTTTCTGAACAAATCAAATAGTCCTTGATGGCAGAAGAAAAATCGCCTGTGCGGATTTTTCTTCGCCTCTTTGCAACGAAGTTGCTTAGAAATGAGGATTAGTATGCTGTCTATGTCTGGTATAGATATACAGACAGCCGGTCTGGTAATGCATAAGTAATGCAGCCGTACATTGGCTTGATTGTGTTTATATATGTATTTATGTATTTATTTATGTACTATACCGGGTGTTATAACAGCATATCATATAAGTTAGAATGGAGGAATGAAATATGCCTATAAGACTTTCAGGTATGTCATCAGGACTTGATACAGAAGCATTGGTATCAGCACTGGTGTCCGGATATAGAACACAGAAGGATAATCTTGTAAAGGCACAGACAAAGCTTCAATGGAAGCAGGACAAGTGGAATACAATGAATACCAAGATATATTCATTCTACACAGGTTCATTAAGCACATCGCGTTTTTCTAAGAATTATAATCTTAAGAAGGCTAAGATATCTAATTCTAATTATGCCTCAGTTGATGCATCAACATCAGCAGTTACAGGTACACAGAGCCTTAAGGTTAAGAAGCTTGCAACAGCAGGTTATCTTACAGGAGGTGTAATCCATGCTGATAGTTCTAAGACAGACAGTACTAAGATTAAGGGTGATACCAAGCTTAGTGAGATTAGTGGAATGGGTTCGGGTTCTACAGGTAAGCTTGAAGTTACTGCTGAGGGTAAGACAACAAGCATACAGTTATCTGATGATATGACAGTTAATAATCTTATCGTACAGCTTAAGTCGGCAGGTGTTAATGCCAGCTTTGATGAGACTAACCAGAGATTCTTTATAAGCTCTAAGACATCAGGAACGGAGCATGAGTTCTCGTTTACAGCCTCAGATGCTAATGGTAAGACAGCACTGGCTGCATTAGGACTGGCTGATACGTCAATTGATAATATTGATAATATAATTGCACCATATAAGAACATTGTAAATAATACATCATATGTAGATGATGCAGCTAAGAACAGATATAATAGTGATGTAAGTTCATTTAACAGTAATGTAGGTACATATCTTAGTAATATTAAGTCTGCAACGGAAAGCCTTACGGTTGATAAGTATAAAGAGGAATATATTACAGGGTTTATGAATACGGCAGGCGAGGATGGTTCAGGAATAGCAGCAGCAAGGAAGAATCTTTCAGATGCTATGTCGAAACTAGAAGAGGAACTTAAAGATGATACCCTTTCTGAGGATGCCAAGGCGGAAAAACAGTCAAGACTTCAGGCTATTAAGGGAGTTATAAGTCTTACTAATGATACATCAACTTATGATACAGCTAAGAAGCTTCAGGAATCTAATGCATCTGAAATTAAAAGTCTTGAGTCTACAATTGAAAGTAATACTAAGTCTATTACCGATATGTATAAGGAAGCCGGCTTTGGTGATGCATCAGATACAACATATACTATAGATAAGACTAATGGAAAGCTCATTATTGCAAATAGCACTATGGCACAGTATGTAGGAACTGATGGTAAGATTGATACTGAAAAGTATACATACGATATGGCAGCAGCAGCTACATCAGGTGATGCTTCTTCTAAGATTAACAGCTATAAGACAGAAGCACAGGAATATTTAGATTATGCTAATAAGATGGTTTCTGCATATAATGTAGTGAAGAGTGCAACATCTGATTCAGATAAGGCAACGGCTGAATACAAGACAGCACTTAGTACATTAGGCGTAACATCGGATACATCAGGAAGCTCAGCCAAGAGAATATATGCACAGGATTCAGAGATTGAGCTTAATGGTGCAACATTTACTAATAATACTAATACATTCTCTATTAACGGACTTACCATAACGGCAACAGCACTTACCGGTGATAATGAAGTAACTATATCAACTGAAAATGATGTAGATGGTATATATGATTCTATTAAGAGCTTTATAAGTGATTATAACAGTCTTATAAAAGAGATAGATACAGCGTATAATGCTGCAAGTGCCAAGGGCTATGAACCACTTACAAGTGATGAAAAGTCAGCGATGACGGATGATCAGGTTAAGGAATGGGAAGAAAAGATTAAGACGTCACTTCTTAGAAGAGACAGTACATTAAGTTCAATATCTAATACGATGAAGACTGATATGCTTAGGTCATTTAATATTAATGGAAAGGCATATTCATTATCAAGTTTTGGTATATCCACATCAGGATATTTCTCATCAGGTGATAATGAGAAAGGTGTATTTCATATTGATGGTGATAGTGATGACAGTACATCGGCTTCTAATGAAGATAAGTTAAAAGCGGCTATTGCTAATGATCCGGATGCGGTTATATCATTCTTCTCACAGCTTGCAGATAATCTGTATACTGACTTAGGTAAGAAGATGCAGGGTACAACGATGAGAAGTACCTTTAAGGTATATAATGATAAAGAGATGGCTAAGGAATACTCTGATTATACAACTAAGATTAAGGATAAAGAGACAGAGATATCTACATGGGAAGATTATTATTATAATAAGTTCTCTAAGATGGAATCGGCTCTTGCAACACTTAATTCACAACAGTCATCTTTATCAGGATATTTTGGATAAACAGGTATATTAAGTCTGAAATGCATAGTTGTGCAATAATAATTGCATTTTAAGCTTTTGATATTTACATAATACAATGTTTTATGAGTTATAAATAAGAATATAGGATATACTATATCAGAATATTATTATAGTAATATATTATAATATAACACATTAAGATACACGCAGATAATTATTTATAATAATTGTTTGCGTGTATGTTGATTATGCGATATAATATTGATAAATATTCGTATAAAGAGAAAAGAGGGTATATACATGGCTATTAATCAGCAGGCATATGCAAAGTATGGGAATAATAAGGTACTTACAGCATCTCCGGGAGAGCTTACTTTATTATTGTATGAAGGAGCTATTAAGTTTTGTAATATAGCTATTATAGGTGTTGAACATAATGATATCCAGAAGGTGCACACTAATCTTAAGAAAGCACAGGCAATAATAGAAGAATTAAGGTCTACACTTAATCATAAGTATCCTGTTGCCAAGGATTTTGATAAGATATATGAGTATATATACAGCTTACTGGTTGATGCTAATATTTCAAAGAAGACAGAAGATATAGAGGCAGCACTTGTTGAGATAAGAGGCATGAGAGATACATGGAAGCAGGTAATGCAGAAGACTAAGTAATTGATGCTGTATATATTTATGCTTTATGAATAAGGAATAGTGTGAAAAGTATAAATAAGAATTAGTATATGCGCATGATACAAGAGCAATAATTACCTGTATTATAACTAATAATTTAATTGGTATGTTATTATATATAACATAGAAGGTGAGTGCTTTAATATGACAGATAATTATCTTCAGATGATGATAGAGAGTCTCGTAATGAAAAGAGATATATTACAGGAGATATCAGAACTTAATATAAGTCAGGCACAGATGGCATCAACTGACGGTGCAGCTTTTGATGAACAGGCATTTTATTCAAGTATAGAACGAAAAGGCGAGCTTATAGATAAGCTTCTTGAACTGGATGATGGATTTGATGCGTTATTCCAAAGAGTGAAGGACTCGATAGGTAATAATAAACAGTTATATTCTGAACAGATTAAGCAGATGCAGCAGCTTATTAAAGCTGTGACTGACCTTAGTGTCAGGGTACAGGCACAGGAGGCGAGGAATAAGGTTACAGTAGGCAGGAAGTTTGCCAGAATGAAAGCGGATGTGCAGACGGCGAAGAGGAGTACCAAGATGGCGAATGCCTATTATAAGGTACAGAGTAATATCGACTATACTCCACAGTTTATGGACAAGAAAAAGTAATATTGCGGGAGTTATAGTATAATTATAAGAGATGTCTTAATACTTTACCAAGGTTATGATTAAGGAAGACAGTCTGATTATAAAAAGAAAATACAAAAAATTAAAAAAAGTTTATATTCGGACTAAAGTTTATAAAACAATGTCCGATATAATAAATAACAATAACAAATATATGTTATTGAACTAATCAAATTATTGTGGCAGGGAAGCCACAGGATATTCAAGGAGGAAAATATTATGGTAGTACAGCATAATCTTGCAGCAGCTAACACTAACAGACAGTTAGGAATTATTACAGGCGAGCAGTCTAAGTCAACAGAGAAGTTATCATCAGGTTACAGAATTAACAGAGCCGGTGATGATGCAGCTGGTCTTTCAATTTCAGAGAAGATGAGAAGCCAGATCAGAGGACTTGACAAGGCTTCATCTAACGCTCAGGATGGTATCTCACTTATCCAGACAGCTGAAGGTGCTCTTAATGAGACACATTCTATCTTACAGAGAATGAATTAATTAGTTACACAGGCAGCTAATGATACTAATACATCTGTAGATAGAAAAGCTATTCAGAAGGAAGTTGATGCTTTAGCATCTGAAATCACAAGAATTTCATCTACAACACAGTTTAATACTATGAATCTTTTAGATGGTAATTTTACTGCTAAGAGCCTTCAGGTTGGTGCACTTTCAGGACAGAAGATTGCAATTTCGGTTGATGCTATGGATGCAGCTACACTTTCAGTTAATACATTATGTGTTTCTTCATTTACTCAATCAGGTGCAGCAATGGATAAGATTCAGAAAGCTATTGATAAAGTATCTACACAGCGTTCAGCTCTTGGTGCTGTCCAGAACAGACTTGAGCATACAATTAAGAACCTTGATACAACAAGTGAGAATACATCATCAGCTGAATCTCGTATCCGTGATACAGATATGGCTAAAGAGATGGTTACTTACAGCAAGAACAACATTCTTATGCAGGCTGGTCAGTCAATGCTTGCTCAGGCAAATCAGCAGAATCAGGGTGTTCTTTCACTTATCCAGTAATTATTATACTACTATATAATAAGGCAGAGTTGGCATATGCCAGCTCTGTTTTATTTTTTATGGAGAATTATGAATTTAGAAGATATATTTATTAAGATAGAAGAAGTAAGCAGATTGATGTATATGAATGAAGCTACTAATGCATATAATATGCTGGCAGAGTGTATGCCATATATTACAGAACATATGGACGCATTTATAAGTAACATACCTAAATATAACGAATTGGGGGCAGATATACCTCAGAATGTAGTGCTTACACAGATAAGTAACCTCTTCGATGGAATTAAAAATAAGGATGTACTTCTGATAGCTGACACACTTAAGTATGAGATATTACCATCATTACAGGTATATAGTGAAATATCAGCACAGATATAGATTATAAGAATATATGGAAAATGTTGAGATAAAGAATAATAAAAAGTTAGATGAATGTCTGCAAGGAATGTATCTGGAATATAAAAAAGTTTTAGATAATTATAAGAAGAATGAAAATATATTAATAAATGAAAAACAGGCTTTAATATATAAAAACGGAAGAGAATGGATACTTACCAGCAGGTATAACGCTGATTATGCAGGTGATGTATGGGCAGAACAATTTGACGAAGTCAACAGTACAGCTCTCGTTATAATAGCAGGACTTGGTAATGGAATAAATATAAAAAAAGCATTAAGAAGACTACATAAAGATGTAAAGATCATTATATATGAGCCAGATATAGATATATTTATTGAAGCAATGAAGCATGTTGATTTAACAGAAATTATAGAAAGATGTACATTAATAGTTAAAGGAATTAATGATAAGATATTGTCAGTGTTAATGAGTGGGGGGATATCATATTCATTAATTGAATACACAAAATTCTATGTGTTGCCTAACTATTGGAATGTATATGAAGCTGAAATAATGAGTGTTAAGGAGATAATAACAGATGTTATAGCAAGACAGCAGATGGATAAGAATACATATATTACATATGGACAGGAAGTCTTTGGCAATATACTTGGCAATCTTTGGATGGCATTATCTAATTCTGATGTTAATGAACTATACAATGCCATATCTGTTAATAAAGATTATAAGAATATTCCTGCTGTGATAGTAGCTGCTGGACCATCATTAAATAAAAATATATTGGAGCTTAAGAAATATAGAAAAAAGGTATTTGTTATAGCTTGTGATGCAGCGCTTAATCCTTTGCTGGATAATGATATAATTCCAGACATTGCAGTCAGCGTAGATTCTCACAAACCATTGAGTAATTTTGCAAATGAAAAAGTTAAGGACATACCATTTGTGCTTGGTAGTACATGTATAGAGTGGTTTCAGAAAGAACATAGAGGAAAGAAGTTCTTTTTTGGAGATTCATATTTGTTAATAAAGCTGTTGAAAAATTTTGATAAAAAATTTGGCATGCTGGATACAGGCGGTTCAGTCGCTAATGATGCGTTTTCACTTGCCGATTTGTTAGGATTTAAGAATATTATATTAATAGGACAAGATCTTGCTTATAATAACGGCATATATTATGCAGAAGGTGTTGTTGAGAAGCAGGTCAAAAAAAACAGCGACGGTATGGTTGAAGTTGAAGGCTATTATGGAGATAAGGTATGGACGGAACTTAATCTGGATAGCTATAGAAGATGGTTTGAGCAGCAGATTGAGTTTAAGGATTATCTTAATGTCATTAATTCAACCGAAGGCGGTGCAATGATACACGGTGCTGTTAATATGCCATTATATGAGGCATGTAATAAGTACTGTGGTAAAGATATAGATTTTTCTATGGCTATTAGTAATGCAAATCCTACATTTACAGAAGCAGAGCTTGAGAATGTTAAAGATAAAGTATTACATTTTGATGATACTATAAAGGAACTTAAAAAATCAATAGAAAGCAATCTCAGGGATTTTTATAAGCTGCAGGAGCTTATATCAAGAAATAAGATTACTAATGAAATAACACGAATATATAACAGAATTAATACAAGAATGGAAGAGATGGATAAAGAATTTCTTCTGGAATTTGCAACAATGAATAATAAGAGTGAAGAGTATGAGATTATCAATGGTGTATATAAAGATACGGGTTCTGATATAGAGGATTTAAAGAGTGCAATAGAAAAAGGCATACAGCTACAGAAGTCTTATTCAAGGAATCTTGATAAATTGAGCGAGCGTTTACCGGAATTATATAAAAAAATACAGGATAATTAATGAGAGGAATAAGTAAATGTTAAATAATAAGACAGTTTTGATTACAGGTGGTACGGGGTCATTTGGTAAGAAGTTCCTTGAGATGATATTTGAAAAGTACAACCCTAAGAAGATTATTATATATTCAAGGGATGAATTTAAGCAGAGCGTAATGCAGACGGAGTATAAAGACAAGGTTGATATGTCTAAGGTAAGATTTTTTATCGGCGATGTAAGGGATAAGGAAAGATTAAAGAGAGCCTTTCAGGGAGTGGACTATGTTATACATGCGGCAGCCATGAAGCAGGTTCCTACATGTGAATACAATCCAATGGAAGCTGTCAAGACTAATATTCATGGTGCACAGAATGTAATTGATGCAGCACTTGACTGTAAAGTTAAGAAGGTTGTTGCATTATCAACAGATAAGGCTGTTAATCCTATTAACCTGTATGGTGGAACTAAGCTTGTATCAGACAAGTTATTTATCGCAGCTAATGCATACAGCGGCGAAAATGGAACTATATTTTCTGTTGTAAGATATGGTAATGTGGCAGGAAGCAGAGGATCTGTTATTCCTATCTGGCAGAGATTATTAGACGAAGGTAATAATAAGCTTGGCGTAACCGACATGAGAATGACCCGTTTCTGGATAACTTTAAGACAGGGTGTTGAGCTTGTATTTAAGGCAATAGATGAGTCTAAAGGCGGAGAGACATATATATCAAAGATTCCGTCATTTAGGATAGGTGACCTTGCACAGGCCATGAGTCTTAATACGCTTGGTAAAGAAGCAGATATACAGGATATAGGTATCAGGGAAGGTGAAAAGCTACATGAAGTAATGGTAACTAAGGATGATTCTAGAATGACCTATGAGTATGACAAGCATTATATTATATACCCTCATTTTGACTGGAAAAAAACTGGGGATATTCTTCCGGGAGGAAAGCTTGTAGAAGAAGGATTTGAATATAATTCTGGAACTAATAAGGAATGGCTTGATGTTGAGCAGCTTAGTAAGGCATTGAAAGAGATTAATAATTAAAGTCATAATATAATGAAATATTTATGAATGGTTGGATAAACAATATTTATAATTATGAAAGGGAGTCCCTTATGAAGAATAAGATAAAGATTGGAAAGCACATTATATCAGAGAATAGTCCTACATATATAATTGCAGAAATGTCTGCAAATCACAATATGGACTATAACAGGGCATTAAAAATCATTGATGCTGCAGCAGATGCAGGTGCAGATGCAGTCAAGATTCAGACATATACAGCAGATACAATTACAATTGACTGTGATAATAAATATTTTCAGATAAATCAGGGAACACTTTGGGATGGAACAACACTTCATAAGTTATATCAGACAGCATATACGCCATGGGAGTGGCAGGCTGACTTAAAAAAATATGCGGAAAGTAAAGGACTGGATTTATTTTCATCACCATTTGATTTAACAGCAATAGACTTCCTTGAAAAAATTGATATGCCAGCATATAAAGTAGCTTCATTTGAAATAAATGACATACCATTTATAAGGAAAATAGCAAAAACAGGTAAGCCAATAATTATCTCTACCGGAATTGCTTATCTTGCAGATATAGAACTTGCACTAAAAACATGTAAAGAAGAAGGCAATGATAATGTTATATTATTAAAATGTACTTCGGCATATCCGGCACCATATGAAGATATGAATCTTAAAACTATTCCATCTATGTCCGAGACATTTAACTGTATAACAGGTTTATCAGATCATAGTATGGGATATGCAGTTGATGTCGCTGCAGTAGCAGTAGGAGCAAAGGTTATAGAGAAGCATATGACACTTAAACGTTCTGATGGAGGCCCAGATTCAGAATTTTCCATGGAAGCAGAAGAGTTTAAAGAGATGTGTAAGCAGATAAGAATAGTTGAAAAAGCATTAGGAAAGGTTACATATGAATTATCTGATATGCAGATCAAGGAGCGCGATTTTTCAAGGTCACTGTTTGTTGTAAAGGATATTAAAGCTGGTGAAACTTTTACAGAAGAAAATGTGCGCTCAATCAGACCGGGATTTGGACTTCATACTAAATATTATGAAGACATACTTGGAAAGACAGCAGATTGTGATTTGAAAAAAGGAACTCCTATGGATTGGAAATATATTAGATAACAGAGGTCTGTATGAATGAGTTAGAAAAAAAATTATGTGAAGTATATAATAGAAAATATGGGGTGTATACAGGTAACGGAACAACAGCACTATATCTTATATTTAAGGCATTATGTATGCAGCAAAAAAAAGTAATATTTCCGGCAATATCATGTACCAATCCAGTTAATTCGGCAATATATGCAGGATATCATGTAGATTTTTGCGATGTTAATGTGGATAATTACACAATTAATATTGAATATCTGGAGCAAATGTTAAAGACAGGCGCATATGGAATTGTCGTGCCAACACATATTTATGGACATGTATGCGATATATCCAAGGTTGTTGACTTGTGTAATAAATATAATGTAACTGTTATAGAAGATTCTGCACAAACAACACAGCTTTATGGTGGCGTTGCATCAATTACAAGTTTTGGACATACTAAAATATTTGAAACGACATGTGAAGGTGGCATGGCATTTACTAATGATTATAATTTTTATGAAAAAATAAATTATCTAAAAAAAGAACTACCTGATAAGCCAGATAATATCCAATATTTAACAGATGAATATAGAAAAAAATATTATGAAATAAAATATTCAGATATTTCATATGAACAAAAATTATCACGAATAAAAAAATTACAATTAAATAGTCAGCATATATTAATATATCATTGTGAAAAAAATAATGAAATTTTGAATAAAATGTCTAGAAGTGATGAGATAAAAAAACAAAGAAAGAAAAAAAAGAACTTATATATAGATAGACTTGATAAAAAATTTATAAGGATACCTAAATATTCACAAAAATATGATGAAACTTTGTGGCGTTTTTCTTTTTTGTATAAAAAAGATAGAGAAAAATTACTTAAAGATGTCAGGAAAAATGGAATTGACATAAGCAGTTGGTATCCATCATTAGCAATGATTTATAAAAATGAACACTTGCATAATGCAGATATAGTAAGTGAACAGATAGTTAATCTATGGTTAGATGAGACACACAGTTTTGAAGATATAGTTAATGAAATAAATATAATTAATAGGTGTATGGAGGCATAGGAGTTATGGCTGATAGTAAAGAGTTATGGACTAATTTACATAGGGAGTCAAGATACAGACCTAAATACCCATCTGAGTCAGTTGTACAATATATTTTTAGGAATTTTAAAAGAGATGGAAAAGAAAAAGTTTTAGATTTAGGGTGTGGAGCAGGAAGACATATATTTTTAATGGCCACAGAAGGAATCATACCATATGGATTAGATTTTTCACATGAAGGTGTTGCGTATACACAAAAGATGTTAGAGAATATGGGACAAAACCAATACATGAATAATATAAAAGAAGGCTCTATGGTTAATATACCATTTGAAGATAATTTCTTTGATGGAATAATATGTTTTGGTTCACTGTATTATCTGAATTATTCTGATATAAAAAAGTCAGTAAATGAGATGGAACGTGTATTGAAAAAGAATGGAAAGTTTATGTGTGTTGTTCGTTCTATAGGCGATTATAGATGTAATGAAACTAATTGCCAGAAGACGGATGAAGAAAATACATATTATATAAATGTAAGAGATGCAAAAAAGTGTGCACATAGTGAAAATGGAATGCTTATGCATTTTTTCACAAAAGATGAAGTTAAAGAGTTGTTTAAAGATTTTGAAGAACTGAATATTAATGAAGTAAAAGAAACACATGATAATGGTGCTTTTTGCGATAGCAATTATATTATTACTGGTGTGAAAAAGTAATAGCATAAATATTTAGGAGTAGTAAAGTGGATAAGAAGAAATGTGTTGCAATAATAACAGCCCGAGGTGGAAGCAAAAGGATACCTAAAAAAAATATAAAAGATTTTTGTGGATTGCCAATAATTGCATATTCTATAAAAGAAGCTATAAAGTGTGAAATGTTTGATGAAGTAATGGTATCAACTGACAGTCAGGAGATTGCAGATATAGCGAGAAAATATGGTGCAGTAGTTCCGTTTATGAGAAGTAAAAAAAATTCAGGGGATTATGCAACAACAGAAGATGTAATTATTGAAGTTATAGAAAATTATAAACAATTAGGTAAGGATTATGAATATGCATGTTGTATATATCCGACAGCACCATTTATTACAAGTGATAAATTGGTTGAGGCAATGGATAAGATGAAAGAAAATAATCCATCTATAGTGATACCAGTGGTTCAATTTTCGTATCCACCTCAGAGATGTTTGATTATTGATGATAGTGGGTATGCAAGGTTTAAATATCCTCAATATGTTACAACCCGTTCACAGGATCTGGAAAAAGAGTATCATGATGCCGGGCAATTTTATATTTATAATGTTGAAAAACTGATTGCATCTAATGGGATAATAGAGGATGATTTTGTGCCAATAATATTGCCAGATATATGTGTTCAGGATATAGACACATTACAAGACTGGGAAATAGCGGAAATGAAATATAAAATTATAAATGGGATATAGTTAATATGAGTGTTTTATAACATTGGTGGAGGTGATTATCATTATATATTTTAGAACAGATGCCAATGACATTATTGCAACGGGACATGTTATGAGATGTCTGACTATAGCAGATTCATTTGTTAAAAGAGGAATTAAAGTTACTTTTATTATATCAGACAATGAATCTAAAAAGCTGATTAGTGAGGCAGGTTATAGAATTGTTGTGCTTAACGTTGATTGGAAATATATTGATGCATCAATGGAAATTAGTATTTTAAAATCTTTTGGAATAAGTAGTGGTGTACTATTTATTGATACATATTCTGCTACAGGAGAGTATACATCAATAATGAAAAAATTATTTAATGTTGTTATTATTGATGATCTGTTTGAACAGCAATATGATGCGGATGTGTTAATAGATTATAA
>ERZ791826.884-NODE-884-length-21791-cov-4.409229_pt1 | contig 21791 bp, 15 predicted proteins | sample MGYA00510297_ERZ791826 | MGnify/ENA primary metagenome ERZ791826 (study PRJEB30046, sample SAMN00792004) | human gut metagenome | study: EMG produced TPA metagenomics assembly of the A metagenome-wide association study of gut microbiota in type 2... | reverse complement strand
GGTGCTTCAAAATTTTTTTCTCTGATTGTGTTGCACTTGACTTGACAATCTATCAGTAAAGAAAAAAAGAAGCGTAACTCCTTGTGAAATCGGTTGGCTGCTGTGGCAGGTAACCCCTCAGTCACCTGCGGTGACAGCTCAGCACAAGGCACGCCCTTCGGGTGCCCTAAAGGGGAGCCTAGAAATACAAGCTTGCAAACGCCGTACAAAATAAGGTTACCCGCCTGCACAAGCAACATCTCAAAGAACCAACACTGCAAATACAGGCAAGGGCAACCACCGGCGTTGGCAAGCCACAGGCGGACAGCGAGGGCAACGAGCGAATTCCGCCGGACGGTTTCGACACGGCTGTCCTAGAAGCTGCACTTCGCGGCTGACGCGGGGCGATGTAGGCATTGCCCACTACACATTCCAAGCAAAAACAAAAACAGGCTGTTGTACCTCTTGCACCGGTACAACAGCCTGTTCTATTTCTACAAATTCGCCGCGTGCTTAGTCATCACTGTCCAGCTTCAGCACGCTCATAAATGCTTCCTGCGGAACTTCTACCGAGCCCAGCTGCCGCATTCTCTTTTTACCCTCTTTCTGCTTCTCCAGTAGCTTTTTCTTACGGGTAATATCGCCGCCGTAGCACTTGGCAAGCACGTCTTTCCGCATGGCCTTGATGGTTTCTCTGGCAATGACCTTGCCGCCGATCGCCGCCTGTACCGGCACCTCAAACAGCTGCCGCGGAATGTTCTCTTTCAGCTTCTCCACGATTTTTCTTGCCCGTTCGTATGCCTTGTCGGTGTGAATGATAAACGACAGAGCATCGACAATTTCGCCGTTCAGCAGTACGTCCAGTTTCACCAGCTTGGATTCCATATAGTCGCTGACTTCATAATCAAAAGATGCATAGCCGCGGGTGCGGGATTTCAGCACATCAAAGAAGTCGTACACAATTTCATTCAGCGGCAGCACATAGTGCAGGGACACGCGGGTGTCGTCCAGATACTGCATATTGACAAACACGCCGCGGCGGTTCTGGCAGAGTTCCATGACATTGCCCACAAAGTCCGCCGGTGTCAGGATCTCCGCCTTGACCATCGGTTCTTCCGCTTTGGCAATCACTGCCGGATCCGGATAGTTGGTGGGGTTGTCGATGTACTGTACTTCCCCGCTGGTCAGGGTGACACGATAGATAACAGAGGGAGCAGTGGTGATCAGATCCAGATTGTACTCCCGTTCCAGACGCTCCTGAATGATCTCCATGTGCAGCAGTCCCAGAAAGCCGCAGCGGAATCCGAAGCCCAGTGCAATGGAAGTTTCCGGCTCAAAGGAAAGGGACGCATCATTCAGCTGTAGCTTTTCCAGTGCGTCCCGCAGGTCGCCGTAGCGTGCACCGTCTGCCGGATAGATACCAGAAAAGACCATAGGGTTGACCTTGCGGTAACCAGGCAACGGCTCTGCACAGGGGCGGTCTGCGTGGGTGACGGTATCACCAACGCGGGTATCTCCGATGCTCTTGATCGAAGCGGAGAGATAACCAACTTCGCCTGCACGAAGCACACCATCGTTGACCAGCGTGTTCGTTGTCATATAGCCGGCTTCCACAATGGTGAATTCTGCACCGGTCGCCATCAGCTTAATGGTATCCCCGACCTTGACGGTACCCTCTTTGACGCGGATATAGATGACAACGCCCTTATAGGCATCATAATAGCTGTCGAAGATCAGAGCCTGCAGCGGAGCGTCCGGATCGCCCTTGGGTGCCGGAATGTCCGTCACAATTTTTTCCATGACGGCTTCGATGTTGATACCTGCCTTTGCGGAGATCCGCGGGGCATCTTCTGCGGGGATCCCGATCACATTTTCGATCTCCTCGCAGACACGGTCAGGATCTGCAGCAGGCAGGTCGATCTTGTTGATGACCGGCACTACTTCCAGATCGTGTTCGATTGCCAGATAAGTATTTGCCAGTGTCTGGGCTTCGATGCCCTGTGAAGCATCGACTACCAGAATCGCACCCTCACAGGCGGCAAGGCTGCGGGAAACTTCATAGTTGAAGTCCACGTGACCGGGGGTGTCGATCAGGTTGAACACATAGGTTTCCCCGTCCTTGGCACGATAATTCAGACGGACTGCACGTGCCTTAATGGTGATTCCCCGTTCCCGTTCAATATCCATGTTGTCCAGGATCTGTTCTTCCATGTCCCGCTTGGCAACGGTATAGGTCTGTTCCAGAATCCGGTCTGCCAGTGTGGACTTGCCGTGGTCAATATGAGCAATGATGCAAAAATTGCGGATATGTTCCATTCTATGATCTTCCTTCCATTTGAGCCGAGCCGGCTCTGTTCCGAAATTACTCCATGGTATATTATAACGGTTTTTCAGGAGATTGTCAAGGCACAGCTTTCCCGCCGCCGCAGGAGCATGCAGTTACGTGGGATTTTTCAGCGTGGGCAGGTGGCTGGGGAGATACCCCAGCACAATTTTTTGCAGTTCCTCGTTCCAGCAGAAATACAGACGTGCCAGTCCCTTTGCCTTGATGCCGTACTTGATGTGCATGTCCAGCAGATACTTCCGGTCGTCCACCTGTGCCAGATAATCTTCCCGATGCACCCGCAGGGTTTCCGCCCCGCAGCGGGACACGTCCCAGCAATACCGCTGACCATACAGTTCCAGCAGTTCCTCGCTCAGGTTCCCCTGCCGGAACTTTCCATAGGCACTCAGATAGAGGATACCGTCACAGATCACCGCCAGATCCAGCTTGCTGCTGAATTTCCGCAGACTGTTCCTGGCACGCTGGGTAAAGATCAGGCTATCCGAGAAATGCTTTTCTGCCCACTCCGGAATGGCTTCCTTGTCTGTGGGGAATGTCGCGGCAATGTCTGCTTTTTCCCGATAGAACTGCACGATCTCCGTAGACTGCTGATAGGAATTTTTTTTCGAATCGTATTCCTGTTCCAGAACCTGATACGCCGCATTCCGCCGTTCCAGTTCCGCTTCTTTTTCTGCCAGCTGCTTCTGATAGATTCGCAGCTGTTCCCCATTCATACGCATATCCGTGTTCTGCTGGGTAAAATCTTTCAGCTGGTTTTTCAGCTCGTCGTTTTCCTGCTGTAAGATGCGGCAGCGTTCCTCCAGCGAAAGGGTTTCCTGCTGGCTGTCCTGCAATACTGCCAGCCGTGCATCTGAATGAAACAAGATCCTGCCAAATGTAAAGGCTCCGCGTTTGAGCATCTGCCGCAGTTCCTGCTTCCGCTGGCGGGAAAAGCCGTCCATGTCCCTAGCGTACTGGGCATAGGGATAGCGTTCCGCCGTACTGCCGTGCCGTAGGATCAGCATGTCCCCTTCCTGCAACGCAAGCTTATACTTACGGGAAAATTCTTCCAGACAGCGGTGCTCCACGAAACAGACCACCCCGAACCCCAGCAGTTTTTCCGCCAGTTTCTCAAACGGAAATACCGGCAGTTTCTCCGTCGTTTCCACCTTTGCCGGCGAAGCTGCTTCCGGTTTGAGTTTCATCTTGCTGCTGACATGCCGCTTGACACGGCGGTTCAGCGGCTGCTGTAGGTTTTTGGTCACAGTCGATTCCGCTTCATTCATCCGCACATTGCGGTCATAAAAGTGCAGCATGTCGTTATGGGCAGAAAGCTCTGCGGAAAAGGGCTGTAGTTTCGGCACGGCTGAAACGTCCAGCTGCTCCAGATCCAGCTTTTTCTGCACTGTACCGCTGTCCGCTACAACGACCAGGGGCATGTCGAAATCTGCTGCGTGACAGAGAGCATCAAAGTAGGCAATGTCGCTTTTCTTCCGAATCTCCATGGCTTTTCCGTTCAGCAGAAAACCGTTCTTGAGAAATCCCACATGGGGATTCTGTGCCAGTGCCGGAATGATCATCGGACGGAACACTTCACAGGGAGCCGTGCTGTCTGACGGTTCAGAACAAATGGTGCGGACACCCACTTCCACATCGTCCTTGCAGAGCAGGAAAGAGATCTCGGTTTCAAAAATTCTGCCGCTGACTGCGGGACGTTCCTGCGGGGTACCCAGATTGGCACCAATGTCCGGCTCGGTGATCTGAAACGACCACAGCCCGCGGTTTTCCAGATAGATCACATCGACAGCCGCCCCCACCGAGGAGTGAAACGAGTGCAGCTGCTGCATGGAAAAGGCTTCATATTGTGCCGGCTCCGGTGTGCAGATGTCCTCCGGCAGGCTGCTGAATTTTTTCAGGCGGGAACGGAGCCAATGCATGGTTTCCAGCACACAGATGCAGAAAACCTGTTCCGCAGGCAGTTTTTTCTGTGCCGTTCTGGCGTGGAATTGATAGGTAGGATAACGCTTGGTGGGCTGTAGGTTGGTAGTCTGATATTTCATGTACATCTCTCCTTTTCCGGAATGATTTATGCGGTATTGCCTATTGTAATTTTTCATAGGGAGCGATTCCCACGGCATCGAAGCCGGCGATCTCGCCATATGCTGCCAGTGCAAAGTCGAACAGTTTGGCACCGATCACGCCGCCGGTGCCCTCTCCCAGACACATGTCGCAGTCCAGATAGGCACGCAGCCCCAGTGCCTCCAGTGCCAGCTTTCCGGCAGGCTCTTTGGAACAGTGAGAGGCAAACAGATACTGCCGGCAGAGAGAAGCCAGCCGCACGGCACAATTCGCCGCCACTGCGGAAATAAAGCCGTCAATCAGCACCGGCACATGGTAGACTGCACCGCCCAGAAATGCCCCAGCCATGCCGCAGATGTCCAGCCCGCCGACTTTGGAAAGCACATCGAGCACATCGTTTCTGTCGGGCTGGTGCAGGGCAATGGCTTTCGCAATGACTTCCACCTTGTGCCGCAGTCCCGCACCGGACAAACCGGCACCTCGTCCGGTGACTTGCTCCGGCGGCAGCTGCTGCAAAACGGAAAAGACCGCACTGGAAGTAGTGGTGTTGCCAATGCCCATTTCGCCGGTGATGATCAGGTTGTAGCCGGCGGCGACCTTTTCTCCCACCAGTGCAATGCCAGTGAGAATGGCACGTTCTGCCTGCTCCCGTGTCATAGCCGGCTCATGGGCAAAGTTGCGGGTGCCGGCGGCGATCTTTCTGGAAATTATGCCGTCGCAGTGCAGTTCCTCCGCCACGCCGATGTCCACAGGAAAAACATCTGCCCCGCAGACACGGGACAGGGCGTTGACGGAAGCGATGCCCTTGGTAAAATTGCGGGTAACGGCGGCAGTGACTGCCTGTGTGGTCTGGGTCACACCCTCTGCCACAACGCCGTTGTCTGCACAGAAGATCAGGACTGCCTTTTTTCGCGGCGGCAGGTTCGCCGTACCGGTAATGCCTGCCAGCTGTACCACCAGATCTTCCAGCCGCCCCAGACTGTGCAGGGGCTTGGCAATCGCGTCCCAGTGCTGTCGTGCTGTTTCCATAGCCGCGGAATCCAGTGGTCAGATCTGCTGTAACAGTTCTTGAAGCATGGGAGTTCCCTCTTTCTTTTCAGTATTTCCTTTCAGTTCTTGTTTTCATTATAGCACGTTTTGTCGATTTGTGCAAGGCATTGAAAAAGTGGAACTTTCCCAAAATTCAAAAGAAAACATATAATTTTTCCTATATTCTATTGACTTTTCAGATATGAGTATGGTATAATGTATAAGAGATTTTGATAAGTTTCGATTTTCATATCAAAATTAGTAAAATGAAAAGGAATTTTCCTGTTATGAAAAGAATTGCAGTCGTTCTTTTGTCATTTGTCATGCTTGTATCATCAACTGCCTGCAAAAGCAATACAAGTGCAACTGGCAATCATGAATCCGCAACAGAGAATCTACAAGGTTCTGAAAAGATACAACTCACCAATCAGATGACACCAACTGAACTGAAATCTGTGAGCAAACATGAACTTACACTTCTTGATGACGCTTCTGAAGCACAAACAGAATCTGCTGTAACATCAGAACATAAAGTTTGTGTTGAGTATTATGCAGCAGATGAACTTCGCGAAACTCTTGAGAATAATCGCAGCAATATGACAGAAGAAGAATGTCAGAAATTGGAGCAATTGATAAATGGCAGTGAGCAATTACCTTTAAAATATATTCTTGTAGATAATGTTTTGCTGTTATATCCCGTTCCAAACAGCGATCCCAATTATGACGGCGGCACAATTGACTTTGCACTCAACAATGATGGTGCACAAGAAAATAAGTCCTTTGCTAATTTTGAAGAATATCTGGATTGGATTAGGGAAGACGAAAAGCAGCATGATTATTCTGATGCGGAAATTGAGAATGACATACTTCGTATGAGGATTGCCAATGAGGCATTGCAAACCGGAGAATATGAGGTGCTTCCGGCGGGAAGCATTGATGCAACAGATCAGTCCCTGTATGCCAGCAATCAAAATGCAGATTATCGAAACGTATGGGAATATGACCGCGATGCAGTAGAGAAAATCAAGGATTCTATTGACGAAATCAACATTTATGATGAGGAATTAGATGTTGATTTTTTGGTGCATGTCACTCTACCGCCGGACTATGATAACAGCAAAACATATCCCGTATTTTTTCTGACAGACGGTGTATGGCGATTTGGAAATTGTACAGAACTGAGAAGCGTCATGGAAAATGGTGAAGCAGCTCCTGTTATACTTGTCAGTCTGGGATATGATTACAACATTGACGGCACTGACAACGACAACCGCATCACCTATTTTATTCAAAAAGGCAGTATGCTGCTTGACTTTATCACGGATAATCTAATGCCGTATCTTGGAGAAAATTATTCTATTGATTATACGAATTCAACACTGTATGGACATTCCAACGGCGGCGTTTTTACACATGAAGCATTATTTCAGTCTGATTTATATGAAAATCAGCCGTTTGGGAATTACATTATTGGAAGTCCGGCATTTTGGAATTTGTATCATGAAGAACTAGGTGTTGATCCCGAAGACTACAGCAATGATTACGGCTATTTTGACAGGAATGATACACTTGATAAAAAGGTTTTTCTGTGTGGCGGAACGTTGGAAGACTCTGACTACAGCGAATACTATAACGGTCATGATACTACACTAGAAGGTTTGGAAAAGCTGAATCAGCGGCTGGAATCTCATAATGCAAATGTCACCTATCAATTATATCACACACATCACTACCAGTACATTCCGGAAATGCTGACAGCATATTTAAAGCAAACATATCCAGTAACTTAGATTTCATATTTTCATACTGATTATTTACGAAAAGAAAGGAGCGACTCCAATCGCTCCTTTTTCATTTTCAAAACCTTTTTGACTTAGAATTTACAATTGTGATACAATGTGAAATACCTGCATATAGACAACCGCCAACTTTTTTGGTATACTATATGATAAGCAAACCAAAACCACACACAGAAAGGACAGCATATGACAGAAACATTTGTGTTGGAATCCCACCATGACCGCTTGCTGCTGCATGGGCTGGTGGTTCGTCCGGAGCAGGAACCCTGTCGGGGCATTCTACAGGTGGCACACGGCATGTGCGAACACAAGGAACGCTACCTGCCGTTCCTACAGGAAATGGCAGACCACGGCTATCTCTGCATCATTCACGACCACCGCGGACACGGTGAAAGCGTCCGCCAGCCGGAAGATCTGGGGTACTTTTATCCGGACGGCGGCACGGCGATCGTTTCCGACCTCTATCAGGTGACACGTTGGATACGGGAACAGTATCCGGAACTGCCGTTGTATCTGTTCGGGCACAGCATGGGTTCGCTGGTGGTGCGGTGCTATCTGAAACGGTATCCCGATGTGCCGGACGGCGTGTTCGTCTGCGGCTCTCCCAGTGCCGTCTTTGGCATGGGGCTGGGCGAACGGGTGCGGGCACTGCTCGCCAGGAAAAAGGGTGCACAGTATCACAGCCCGATTCTGGCAGAAGCACTGTTCGGCGGATTCCAGAAACCGTTTCGGGAAGAAGGCAGACCTAACGCGTGGATCTGTAGTGACCCCGCCGTGGTAGATGCATACAACGCAGATCCGCTTTGCAGCTTCAACTTTTCCCTGAACGGCTACGAAGCATTGCTCTATCTGCTGCGGACAGTCTACAGCACAGAGGACTGGCGGGTGACACAGCCGGAACTGCCGATCCGGTTTCTCTCCGGTGCAGAGGATCCCTGCCGCGACAGCGACCAGAAATTCCAGCAGGCAGCGGAACTGCTCCGCAGTGTGGGATACCAAAATGTGACCGCCAGACTGTTTCCGGCGATGCGGCATGAGATTCTCAACGAACCGCAAAAAGAACTGGTCTATCAGGACATTCTGAAAACCATACAGATGTGGGAGGAAAACCAATGAACATTCCAAAGGAAATACAGGAAAGCCGCATTGCTTGGGCGGCAAGTGATGCCAAGCGGGACAGCGGCTTGCAGGAGCCGCAGGGCATAGAAAAATTCTGCGATCTGGACTACGCCGGTGACGGCATCACAGAGCACTTGCTGGACGTATACCGTCCGGTGCAAAACGGCGAAAATCTGCCGGTACTGATCAGCATTCACGGCGGCGGCTGGTTCTACGGGGACAAGGAGCTGTACCGGTTCTACTGCATGCACATGGCGGAACTGGGTTTCGTGGTGGTAAACTGTAACTATCGCCTTGCTCCGGAGCACCCCTATCCAGCTGCCATTGCCGATGTGTGTCAGGTGATTCGCTGGACACTGGCACACCGGAAGCAGTACACGTCCAACCCCCACTGGTTTCTGGTAGGCGATTCCGCCGGTGCCCAGCTGGTCAGCCAGTACTGCATTCTGGCAGGAAACGCCGCCTATCGGGAACAGCTGGACTTTGCCACCTATGACCAGCTGCCGGACGGCACTGCCCTGAACTGCGGCATCTATGACATGTCACTGGAAAATATACACAAAAACATTTACACACAGGAAGCCGCTCCGGAACAGCAGAAGCTGTTTGAACAAGTTCTCACCTATATGAACAGCAGCTTTCCGCCCTCGTATCTCATGGCAAGTGTTAATGACGGGCTGCGTCCCCGCACAACGCCGATGCGGCAGCAGCTAGAAGCATGCGGGATACCGTTCACCTTTGCGGAATACGGTGATGGCGTACCGTCAGACAGCCACGTATTCCACCTGAACTTGTACAGTGAAAACGGCAAAGCCTGCAATCAGGCAGAGGCGGATTTCTTCCACCGTCTGGAGCAGCAGGAAACCAGACACGCCTGAACACGCAGCAATATCCAAAGGGCAACACCGTACAAACCAAATGCCCCCGACTTTTCCAAAAAGAAAGTCGGGGGCATTCTGTTATTCATAGGGAGTGTTGACACGATAATGATATGTGAATTTTGTGAGGTAATTTTTCTCCGCTCTAGGCAAAAATTCGCAGGCGTGCTTTCGCACGGCAAAGATTTTTAACGACAAACGTGGAAAAATCACCCCAAAAGACACGTGTCAGGCTTCGTGTCAACACACCCTAGTGTAATTTACGCTGCTATTCTGTAGTTTCGCTGTCTGCGAACTGGCTCTGATACAAGTTTGCATAGAAGCCCTTCTGTGCCATCAGCGAATCGTGCGTTCCCTGTTCCAGCACATTTCCCTGATTCATCACCAGGATCCAGTCTGCACTTTTGATCGTGGAAAGACGGTGAGCAATGATAAAGCTGGTCTTGCCTGCCATCAGCTTTTCAAATGCCTTTTGGATCCGCTGCTCCGTCCGCAGGTCGATGCTGCTGGTGGCTTCGTCCAGAATCAGGAACGGCGGGTCTGTCAGCATGATGCGGGCAATGCAGAGCAGCTGCTTCTGTCCCTGTGACAAGCCGCTGCCGTCCTCTGTCAGCACCGTGTCATATCCCTTGGGCAGCCGGCGGATAAAGCCGTCTGCATAGGCAGCTTTTGCCGCAGCCACGATTTCTTCCCGTGTCGCGTCCGGTCGGCTGTAGGCGATATTTTCTGCAACAGTTCCCGTGAACAGCCATGTTTCCTGCAACACCATGCCATAGCAGGCACGCAGACTGTCCCGTGTGACACCGGCAATGTTCTGCCCTGCCACGGAAATTTCACCGCCGTCTACGTCATAGAACCGCAGCAGCAAATTGATCAGTGTAGTCTTGCCGCAGCCTGTAGGCCCTACAATGGCGATTCGCTGTCCGCAGTGTACGTCCAGATTGAAATCCGTAATCAGCGGACGGTCTGGCACATAGGAAAATTTCACATGGGAAAGCTGCATGGTGCCGTTGCAGTTTTGCAGTTCCGGCATGTGGCTGTCGTCCGACTCCGCCGGTTCGTCAATGACTGCAAACACACGCTTTGCAGAAGCCACGGCGTTTTGCAGTTCTGCCACCACGCCGCTGATCTCATTGAACGGCTTGGTGTACTGGTTGGCATAGGTGAGGAAGCTTGCCAGCTGACCAACGGTGATCACACCGATCAGCGGCACGTTGCCGGTAGCCGCCAGTGCTCCGCAGACACCCACAGCGGCATAGATCAGAGCGTTGACAAAACGTGTCACCGGATTGGTGATAGAACCGAAAAATGTTGCCTTTGCTCCGGTCTGCTGCAATTCGGTGTTATACGCATCAAACCGTTCTTCCGCACGTTTTTCATAGGTAAACGCCTTAACCACTTTCTGAGAGCCGATCATTTCTTCCACCAGACCGCCCAACGCCCCACGGGCATCAGAAGATTTCAAATAAGAAGAACGGGACATATGTGTAATTTTCGCCGCAACCAGCAGGGAGATCGGCGTGAGAATGACTACCAGAATGGTAATGCGGACGTTGATCGTCAGCATGAAGATCAGCGTACCCAGAATGGTGAAAATGCCGGTGACAAACTGGGTGAACGCCTGTAGGAAACCGTCAGAAATGATCTCCATATCCGAAACGGCTCTGCCGATCAGATCTCCTCTTGCCTGTCCGTCGATGTACCGCAGCGGGACATGCTGCAAGTGACTGAACAGGTCGCACCGCAGATCACGAATAGTGTGTGCCGCCAGACGGTTGGTACAGAGGGACATGAGCCACTGGAACAGGGCACTGACAGCAATGGTCAGTGCCAGTACAATGATGATTTTCCACAGCTGTGGAAAGTCTACCTCGTGTACAGCAACCACGCAGTCCACTGCCTTACCAATGAGGATCGGCACAAACAGGGAAAGTCCTGTGCCGATCAACGCAAAGAGCAGCATTCCCAGCAGTTCCTTGCGGCACGGCTTGGTATACGATAAAATTCGCCGAATGACTGTCAGCATAAACTTTCCCTCCTCACTGCATCTGTGTGTGGTAAATATCCGCATAGACCGGACACTGTACCAGCAATTCGTCATGTGTGCCATAGCCCACACACTTTCCATCGTCCATGACCAGAATGTGGTCAGCATGCTGAATGGAAGTGGCACGCTGGGAGATCATGATCTTTGTCACATCGCCCATTTCCGCCGCCAGCTGCCGCCGCAGTTCCAAGTCGGTGGCATAGTCCAGTGCACTCATGCTGTCGTCCAGAATCAGCAGCTTCGGGTGTCCTACCAGTGCACGGGCAATGGTCAGACGCTGCTTCTGTCCGCCGGACAGGCTGCGTCCGCCCTGTGTCACCTTCGTTTCCAGTCCCTCGGAGGTCTGGCTGACGAATTCCCACGCCTGTGCAATTTTGCAGGCATGTTCCAGTTCTGCATCACCTGCCGCTGCATCTCCCCAGCGAAGGTTTTCCGCGATCGTACCGCTGACCAGAGATGCCTTCTGCGGCACCACGCCGATCACCTGCCGGAGGGAATCCAGTGTGTAGCTGCGGACATCTTCGCCGTAGATCCGCACCGTTCCCTCAGTGGTGTCGTAGAACCGCGGGATCAGGTTGGCAATGGTACTCTTGCCGCTGCCGGTACCGCCGATAATGCCCAGCGTTTCCCCTGCCCGCAGGCTAAAGCTGATGTCATGAATGGCAGCCTCTCCGCCGTCCGGATAGGCAAATGTCACGTGATCGAACGCCAGCACCGGAGCCTGTTCCTGTACCTCCAGAGGCTTTTCGCCGTCTGTGATTTCCGGTTCCTCTGCCAGCACATCGGAAATTCGCTTGGCAGAAGCCGCCGCCTTATTAAAGGAGATCAGCAGTTCCGCCATACGTACCATGGACAGGGCGATCTGTGTCATGTAGTTGACAAATGCAGTCAGTTCACCCTGTGTCAGGTGACCGGTGTCCACGCGAATGCCGCCGAACCACAGCACTGCCACAATGCCCATATTCATAATGAAGAAAGAAGCCGGATTCAGAATCGCACCCACTCTGCCCACGGCAATGGAACGCTTAGCGAACACATCGCAGTCGTTCCGGTAGGATTCAATTTCCTCGTCCTGTCTGGAGAACGCCCGAATGACACGGACACCGTCCAGATTTTCACGGGTATGCCGTGCGATGTTGTCCAGTTTGCCCTGATTCTCACCGTAGCGGGGAATCGTCCAGCAGGTCACACTGTACAGCAGCACGCCGATGATCGGAATGGCGATCAGGAAAATGATAGACAGCTTCAGGTCGATCCGCATTGCCATAATTGCCGCACCGATAATCAGGAACGGGCAGCGGGTCGCCAGACGAATCATCATGTTCAGACCGCTTTGCACCGTATTGGAATCGCTGGTGATTCGGGTAATCAGCGAAGCCGTACCGATACGGTCTACCGCACTGTGCGAAAGGGTGTTCACATGGCGGTACAGTGCCCGCCGCAGTGCCGTGCCGAAGCCGTAGGCACACTTGGAAGCGTAATACTGGCAAATCAAAGCGAATGCCAGTCCGCACGCCGCCAGCAGGAACATTGCCCCGCCCATTTTCCAGATGTATCCGGTATCCCGATTGGTGATACCCACGTCGATCATTTTCGCAGTTACCAGCGGCACGATCAGTTCGAAGATCGCCTCCAGCAGCTTGAATATCGGTCCGAGAATGCACTCTTTCCAATACCCTTTCATATAGGGCAGCAGCCGTCTGACACTGCCCGCCTTTTTTGGTTTCATAGAATCTCTCCTTGTTTCCAACAGATTCGCACATTTCTGTGCAGTGCTTTTCTATTATACCCTATTTTCCCAGCAATTGCAAGCCGACGTTTGATACATTTCTGTTATTCGCAGGAAAAACCGATCTGTAAAGCAACTTTTCCCATTTTTTCTGTTGTCTGCATAAAAAAATTCCTCCGGTGCAAACTAGCACTGGAGGTGGTTTTGATGAAAACCCAGACAAAACAGAAATCCAGATTCCGCGGATTTTACACAGCCCTTTTCCTGAGCCTGCTGATGATCGGTGCCGCCTGTGTCTTTGCGTACCGCCAGACCAGTCAGACACTGGAGCAGAACCTCAATTCCCTGAACGAACAGATGGAACTGACCGAAGCCGAATCCGAAACCGAACCCTACGAAGCCCCTGTTGTCGGCGTGCAGACTGACGTGGCGAAGCCCGCAGAAACCACTGCTCCGCCGGCAGCCACCACTGCACCGGCAACAGAAACAGCAGCCACCGCAGCAGAAACAGTTCCGGAAACGGCTCCGCCGGAGGAAACACCGGTACACCAGCTGACCCCGCCGCTGGCAGACTTTGCGATCCTGAACCCGTTCAGTGACGGCGAACTCATCAAGTCCGAAACCACCGGTACATGGCAGACACACAACGGCGTAGACCTCAGCTGTGCCGCCGGTGCAGACGTTTTCGCCATTGATACCGGTACTGTCAGCAAAGTGTGCAGCGATGCCCTGTGGGGCTATACCGTGACCATTGACCACGACAACGGCGTGACCAGCCGGTACTGCGGTCTGGACGGCTCGCTGGAAGTGCGGGAGGGCGACACGGTACAGACCGGACAGAAAATCGGTGTGACCGGTGCCAGTCCGGACTTGGAAAGTGCCCTGGAGCCGCACCTGCATCTGGAAGTGCAGAAAAGCGGCGTGTATGTAGATCCCACGGCATATTTCGGCTGATTACGGCACGCAAAAAACGGGATGATGTTTCCACCGTCCCGTACATATTATTCCGCCTGCTCTGCATGCTCTTCCGGCAGATACCAGTAGGAGTGAAAGCCATGGAGATACGTTCTCGCTCCCCTGGGCATCTGTGTCAGGGCATTGATAATATTGTAATAGTCCCCGATGCCCATCGGAATGGAAGTCGCTCCCAGTATACCCAGAAATCCCAGCTGCGGAAAAATCAGGTACAGCAGGAACGGCACAAATCCGAATATCAGGTTCGGCATCAGGCTCATTACAATAAAATGGCTCTTACTCATATCCTCCGGTGCAACCACAAACAGCATACCGTTTTTCAGATTGGTGTAGATATACGCCTCTTTCCGGAAGCACATGGCGTGGATAAACTCATGGGGAATCAGGCAGGCAATTGCCGCCAGAATTCCCGCCCAGTATATCCAAAAGTGTTCCAGTATCACATCAAAACCGCCGCGGAGCACCACAATGGCATACGTCACGATCATAAGCGGCACGGAAAGCAAATTCAAAACCAACCCCAATTTTTTGATGTCGTCAATTTCCTTGAATTTCACCGCATTGGGTTTGTGCTCTCCGTGAGGCAAACTCTCCTCGTTGCCGTCAAATTTGCCTTTCCAGATGATTCTCATAAGATTTTCTCTCTCCCTATCAGTTGTAATTCCGGAACTGCTCCGGCACAGAGGTGTCGAACAGTTCCCGAATCTTCTCCATGCTCCACACCTGATAGGACGGACCTGTACTGGACGAACAATAGGGCAGTCCATGCTGGGCAGCCAGTTCATCCGTATACATGCTGTAAGGATACAGCCGCAGATTGGATTCCCGCCCGTCGTCAAACTGGGTAATCACCGGCGAAACCTTGACATCTTCAATAGTCACAGAGCCGTCCTCTTTCGCCACAATGTTGAAGTCTGCCAGTTCCCCGATCAGGTTCATGTTGTCCGTCTGGGCAGAAATGAAATTCCCCAGCGAATAGAACACAAAGCCCTGCGTACCGTCCGGACGGGTCAGATATTCCATTGTCTGTGCCACATGCGGGTGGGTGCCGATAATCACATCGCCGCCCCAGTCAATGATTTTCTGTGCCAGTGCTTTTACGCCGTCGGTAACGTTGTAGGTATCCTCCACGCCCCAGTGACAGGTCACCACTACCACGTCCGCAATTTCCTTGGCTGCGGCGATCTGCTGCTGGATAATGTCCTCCTGTGAGGTATACACGATCTCCAGTTCAGAGTTGTCCGGCAGCGAATAGCCATTGGTATTCTCAGTGTAGCTAAGAAATGCCACTGTTTTTCCGTTGAATTCCTTAGTGCGGATATGCTGCTGCATGTCCACATAGTCCCGATAGACCCCGCATGCCAGAATGTCCGGATACTGCTGCATCTTCTGATCCCAGTAGTTCAGGCAGCCGTTCAGTCCGCTTTCACCCTTGTCCAGCAGGTGGTTGTTGCACATGGTGATAACATTGAAGCCCATACCCACCACGGCATCTCCCAGTTCCACCGGCGAATTGAAGTTGAAATTGGAGCCGGACACCTCGAAGCCGTCGCCGCAGATCAGCGTTTCCTGATTGATGATATTCAGGTCACCGTTGATTAGCGGCTTGATGTTGTCATAGCAATAATCGAAATTATAGCTTGTCCCGTCGTTGGAGTGTGCCTGTGCACTCTGATACACGCACTGCTGTACCAGATTGTCCCCCACCGCGACCACGTGAATGGAAGTGTCGCCGCCGGCTTCTGCGGTGGAATCTGCGGTGCTGTCATCGGACGGCGTTTCACCGCTGTCTGCGGAGCTGTCCGAAACCGGTGCGTTTGCCGGAACTGCCGCACTGTCGTTGATCTCGTTGGTCTTGGAGCAGCCAGCCGCCGCACAAAGGCAGGCAATACCAGTGAGTACTGCCGCCAGCCTTTTCCCGTATATCCAAATGTGTTGTTTCATAAAAGCGTCCTTTCTTCAAAGCGTCCTTTCTTCGACAAAATATTCACTTCATTATAGCACATCTCCGGAAAAAAAGCAATCCATTTTGCATCTTTTTTTGAGAAAGCGGCATACTGAAAACAAAACGGCAGTCCTGCCGTGAATCCATTCGGGAGGTTGCCCTATGCAACAAAATCACACAGAAATTTTATTACAGCAAACCATTTCGCCGCAGCTTTCTGTCAACCTCAGCAAGATCCGCACCATTGCAGAGGGTTCGTCAGACCTGCTGGTCAACGAATTTGTTCTCAGCGGGCTGCCTGCCGCCCTGCTCTGCTGTGAAGGCATGCTGTCTACGTCCACCATGACGGAACTGATCCTCAAGCCCATTACCGCGATCCGGCTGGAATGCCCCACTGCGGCAAATGTTTTCGCCTTTATCCGGAATCACCAGCTGTATTCTATCGACCGTGCAGAGGCAAGCACCTACGCTGACCTGTTCCGGTTTCTGAACTCCGGCTTTGCCGTGCTGGTGCTGGACGGAGCCGATTCTGCACTGGTATTCGGGATACAGGGCTACGACAAGCGTTCTGTCAGCGAGCCCTCCGGCGAGGACAATGTCATGGGGGCAAAGGACGGCTTCATTGAGGTCGTCCGCGTGAACATGTCCCTGCTTCGCCGCCGCATGAAAACGCCGCAGCTGAAACTGGAACTGTTTGTCAAAGGCTCCAAAAGCCAGACAGACCTTTGCCTTTGCTACATGGCAGACCGTGTTCCCAAATCCCTGATCGCACAGATCAAGGCACGGCTGGACGAAATGGAACTGGAGTCCATACTCTCCTCCGGCTATCTCCAGCCCTTTCTGGAAAACCGCCGCGGCTGTCTGTTCGACACTGTGGGCACTACCCAGCGACCGGACGTGCTCTGTGCCAAGCTGCTGGAGGGACGCGTCGGACTGCTGATCGACGGCACGCCTTTCGCACTGGTGATTCCCAAGCTGTTCTGCGAAAGCTTTCAGACTATGGACGACTACTGCTATCGTCCTGCCTATGCCACACTGGTTCGCTGGATCAAGTACACCGCCTTTCTGGTGGCAGTGCTGCTGCCGGCGTTGTATGTGGCGATCGCCCTGCACCACCCCGAACTGCTGAACCGCACCCTGCTGCTGATTCTGGCAGATGCCGAGGAAAACGCCCCCATTTCCCTGACTGCCGAAGCAATTGGTGTGCTGCTGGTCTACGAGATCATACGGGAAGCCGGTCTGCGGCTGCCCAAAGCCGTAGGCGGTGCTGTGAGCATTGTCGCCGGACTGATCATCGGGGACGCGGCGGTTGCCTCCGGACTAATCAGCACCCCCATGCTCACCGTCACCGCCATTGCCGTCATTGCCGGTTTCGTTGTGCCCGATCTGGCACAGAGCATCACCCTGCTGCGGCTGGCGTTTCTGCTGATTGCAGGATTCTGGGGGCTGTTCGGCATCAGTCTGCTGGGAGCAGCCGTGCTGTTCAATCTCTGTGCCGGCGAAAGCTTCGGCTTCCCGATCACAGCACCCATTGCCCCGCTGTACAAAAAGGGCTTTCGGGATACCCTGACGCGGGTCAGCTTCCGCAAGATGCAGTCCGGCAGTTTCACCGTGGAGGAATACCATGAATAAACTCCGTTCCAACCAGATCTTTGCGGTTCTGCTGGGCAGTGCCGCCTTTCCCCTGCTCTGCCGCACCGAGCCATTCACCATTGAGGGCATCTTCGGGGCTGCCATTGCCACCGCGGTACAGCTGCTGCTCTGTATCCCCATACTGCTGCTCTATCGGACAGGGTTCTGTTTTGGCGAATGTGCCCGCAGGCACCGCATTCTGCCCCTGTGCTTTATTGTCTATCTGCTGTTTCGCGGCGGGACTTCCTTTGTCCAGTTACAGCAGACCTCACAGGAAATTTCCCTGCCCTTTTCGGAAAAGTTTCTGGCGGCGGCACTGATTGCACTGGTATGTCTGTACACCGTATCGCTGGGGATCCAGACCATTGCCCGCAGCAGCACCATGATTCTGGGAATCCTGCTGATTACGCTGACGATCATGTGTATTGGTGCCATTCCACAGGCAGAACCGCAGAATCTGGCACTCTCCCCCAACGATACCATTTGGAAAGGCTTTTTCCGCAGCATGACCACTGCAGACGAACTGCCGCTGCTGTTTCTGCTGCTGGACTTTTCCGAGAAGAAAACCTACCGCAGCATTGTGCCGGTATGGGTGGGAAAGTTCCTGCTGGGCAGCTATCTTTCCGTGCTGGGCATGGCAGTGCTGGGCAGCCGCATGGCAAAAGCCAGCCACCCGTTTTTCGCCATTGTTTCCGTTTCCCAGCCCCTGAGCACCCAGCGTGCTGATGCCCTTTATATCTTGGTATTCGTCATGCTCTGCGTGCTGCGGATCACGCTGTTCGCTGTGCTGGCGGCACATCTGTTAAGGCTGTGCTTTCCGAAGCTGCGTTACACCAGTACCCTCTGTCTGCTGTCTATGCTGGGCATTGCGGGGGTAGCTTCAAAAATTTCTGTTTCCGGTATCTGGGAGTTCTGATCCGGTTCTGCTGCTGGCAACGCCCGAAAGGAGGAACTGTTTCCTATGAAATATACCATTGCATTTCCAGCTGGATTGACTGCGGCAGTCCTGCTGCTCTGCACCGGCTGTGCCGCCACCCAGGTGCGGGACAGGGCATATCTACAGGCGATCGAACTGCGATCTCCTGACACACCGACGGTACTGCTGCACGACTTTCACGAATCAAAAGCGATTGCCTACGGCAAGGGCAGTTCCGTTTCTCAGGCAGTTGCCAACGCCGCCGTTCCGGTAGGAAAGACACTTTTTCTGGGGCATCTGGAACTGATCGCCTATGAAAATCCCGCATTTGGAGAACAGCTGGACGATCTGATGCAGCAGTACCGCCTGTCCCCTGCCTGCAAGGTGGCATGTTCCGCCGACGGCATCACCCTTACACAGGAGGATACCACCGAAACTGTAGAACAGCTGCGGCAGGCGGAACACACCGGACAGCTTCCGGAAACCGACCTGTTTACCATTCTGCGGGAATGGGACACGGCTTCCGGCACGGCACTGGTTCCCCTGATGACAGAGGACGGATTTTCCGCCGCCATTGCAACCAAAACGAACCTCTCCGCTGTCCTTTCTCCAGATGCGATTTCCGGACTCTGCTGGCTCCGCGGGGACAACTATCCGGAACAGTTCTCCACAGAAAGCGGCAGCTACACCATTTCGTCTGCCAAAACACAGCTTTCCGCAGAAAAACTGCCAGACGGATTCCACGTCACTGCCGCCATTTTCCTAGAAGGCGAAGGGGATTTTGAAGCAGCATCACAGGAGATCACAAAGCTGTGTCAGGCGGCATTTCGGGAAACCGTTTCCGAGCACCACGCAGACGTGTTCGATGTGGAGCCGTGCCTCTGGAGCCAGTGCTACAAGGATATGGAACAGAGCGACTGGAAAACTGCCGCAGAGCAGATGCACTTTTCCGTACAGATTAACCCGCACAAAAATATGCTCTGAAATCAAAAAGGACGCTTCCGCCGAAACGGAAACGTCCTCTTTTTATGCAATCACGCAATTATTTTTATGCCAGAAAAAATGTTCCTTACTTTGCAGCCTTCTTGATGCGGTCTTCCAGCTTATCCAGCTGTTCGTACAGAGCAGCCGGAATGTTGCCGCCCTTAGCCTTGATATCTTCATCATAGTATCTACGCATCTCGGTGATCTCAGATTCCCACTTATCCATATCCAGCTTCAGCAGGTCTGCGATGTCATCGGAAGTGAACTGCTTGCCCTCGTAAACCAGACCGTCAACGTTGATGTCCTCAGCCTTCGGCTCATAGCCGATCGGAGTTTCAACAGCGTCTACAGTGCCTTCGCAACGCTTGATGATCCAGTCCAGAACACGCATGTTGTCGCCGAAGCCCGGCCACAGGAAGTTGCCTTCATCGTCGGTCTTGAACCAGTTTACGTTGAAGATCTTCGGAGCCTTGTCGCCCAGCTTTTCGCCCATTTCCAGCCAGTGTGCCCAGTAGTCACCTACGTTGTAACCGATGAACGGCTTCATAGCCATCGGGTCGTGACGCAGAACGCCGACTGCACCGGTAGCAGCTGCGGTTGTTTCAGAAGAAACAGCAGAACCCATATAGGTGCCGTGTGTCCAGTCGAAGGACTGATATACCAGCGGAGTGGTAGATGCACGACGACCGCCGAAGATGATCGCGGAGATCGGTACACCTTCCGGATTATTGAATTCCGGAGAGAGGCACGGGCAGTTCTTTGCCGGAGAGGTGAATCTGGAGTTCGGGTGAGCCAGCTTACCGCCTTCAGCGATGAATTCCGGACCATTTACCTTCTTGCCAGTCCACTCAGTTGCGTCAACCGGCGGATTCTTATCCAGCTTTTCCCACCAAACAGTGTTGTCTGCATTGTTCAGGGCAACGTTGGTGAAGATCGTGCCAGACTTGGTGCAAGCCAGAGCGTTCGGGTTGGAGTGGTCATTGGTACCCGGAGCAACACCGAAGAAACCGTTCTCCGGATTGATCGCATACAGTCTGCCGTCCTTGCCCGGCTTCATCCAAGCGATGTCGTCGCCGACTGTGAATACCTTATAGCCGTTCTTCTTATAGCCCTCCGGCGGGATCAGCATAGCCAGATTGGTCTTGCCGCAAGCAGACGGGAAAGCAGCAGTGATATACTTGGTTTCGCCGTCCGGCTTCTGAACGCCCAGGATCAGCATGTGTTCAGCCATCCAGCCTTCGTTCTTACCCTGGAAGGAAGCGATACGCAGAGCGAAGCACTTCTTGCCCAGCAGAACGTTGCCGCCGTAAGCGGAGTTGATGGACCAGATCGTATTTTCTTCCGGGAACTGTACGATATAGCGCTTTTCCGGATCAACATCTGCCTTGGAGTGCAGACCACGAACGAAGTCGTTGGAGGTGTCACCCAGATTCTTAAATGCATCTGCACCCATACGAGTCATGATGTTCATATTCAGAACAACATAGATGGAGTCAGTCAGCTCAACGCCAACCTTTGCCAGCGGAGAACCGATCGGACCCATAGAATACGGGATCACATACATGGTTCTGCCCTTCATTACGCCGTCATACAGCGGAATGAGCTTTGCCTTCATTTCTTCCGGATCCATCCAGTTGTTGGTCGGACCTGCACCTTCCTTTGTCTTAGAGCAGATAAAGGTACGATCCTCTACACGAGCAACGTCGTTCGGGAGTGTGCGATGATACAGACAGCCCGGCAGCTTGTCCGGATTCAGCTTGTACATCTTGTCATGATTGCCTTCCGGCAGAGAAGTTACTTCTTCTGTCAGTGCATCCAGCTGTTCTTTAGAACCGTCGATCCATACGACCTTGGCCGGCTTTGTCAGAGCGACCATTTCGTCAACCCACTGCAGCACATTCTTGTTGTTAGTCAATGCCATTGGTACTACCTCCTGATAATTTGCAGCAATCTCATTGCATGCTTTTTTTGGGGAACTTCTTGCAAAATTCTCCAACACTTTTATTATACCCAAATTCGCCTGTCATGTCAAGCAGTTTCTGCAAAAAGCCACTAATTTTCAAAATACGTTCACGAAACAGAATCATCTGTTTTCGACACGTGGACAAAATATGGCAGGTATCCAACAGAATTACCGGCGGCAGTTCAGGCACTGTGCAGACATTTTCGAGATTTTCAAAATCCCCGTTTACATTCCGCCAAAACTATGTTATAATATAGGGCAACACCGCACAAAGTATCAAGGCAATACCGCACAAAGATTGTGCGACAGATGCGTCGTCAAATTTTTCGTCAGATGAAGCAAAAAGCGGAGTGAATACTTGATGTATTCACGAGCATTTTTGTGAAATATGAGA
>ERZ791826.857-NODE-857-length-22366-cov-6.583165_pt1 | contig 22366 bp, 27 predicted proteins | sample MGYA00510297_ERZ791826 | MGnify/ENA primary metagenome ERZ791826 (study PRJEB30046, sample SAMN00792004) | human gut metagenome | study: EMG produced TPA metagenomics assembly of the A metagenome-wide association study of gut microbiota in type 2... | reverse complement strand
ATAAGCGTGGGTTCATCATATTTGGTGTGGTATCTTTAACTATGGGAAACTCCCCGTTCCCATTTCGAAATGCTCTTGTCAGAATAGTTGATCTTCTCCGACAGATCAATTTGTGTCATGCCCAGCTGCTTCCGATATTTTGCAATGTTTCCGGCAATGGTTTTCCGCATATTTTCCTCTGTCATTCCAAAGGCCCCTTTCTGTAAAATTCCAAAGTGCTCTTATCCATGCATCATTGCAGATGTAAAGGCAACACCGCACCTTACGCACAAGCTTTGTGCGGTGTTGCCTAAAATCATTCGTAGAATCAAAAGTATTATAGCATAAGAAAAAGTTATTTTGGTGAAATTCCTATGAATCTTCATACCGGAAAAAGTCTCTTGACAAACGGCAGAAATCATGTTATACTGATAGCAGCTTCAGGGTACTGTGCAATTCAGAACCGGCAGTGAACGGCGATATGCCGCAGTCTGCGAGCCAGTGTAAAACTGGTTGATTCGGTGAGATTCCGAAACCGACGGTAAAGTCCGGATGAGAGAAGCCACGCAGCAAATACGATGTGTTTCCCCCATAACCATGAATCCATACAGCTGCCGCAGAAAAGCGGCTGTTTGATTTCGCCCTGTTTTGCTTCTGGCAAAACAGGGCGTTGTTATTTTTCGGAGGTGTTTTCATGACAGAGCATTCTTTTTACATGGAGCGTGCCATACAGCTTGCCAAGCGTGGCACCGGCTTTACCAATCCCAATCCGCTGGTAGGTGCTGTGATCGTCAAAGATCACCGCATCATCGGCGAGGGTTGGCATGCCCGCTATGGTGACCTGCACGCAGAACGAAACGCCCTGAAGCACTGCACGGAGGATCCTGCCGGTGCGACCATGTATGTCACACTGGAGCCATGCTGTCACCACGGCAAGCAGCCGCCCTGCACCGAAGCACTGGTGGAAAGTGGCATTCGGCGGGTGTACATCGGTTCCCGCGATTTCAATCCGCTGGTATTCGGCAAGGGTGTGCAGTATCTGGAAGAACACGGCATTGAAGTGATTCCGGATTTCCTGCGGGAAGCCTGTGATAAACTGAACCCGATCTTCTTCCGGTATATCAGCACCAAAATGCCTTATACCATTTTAAAATATGCCATGACTGCTGACGGCAAGATCGCCTGTGCCGGCGGAGCTTCCAAATGGGTGACTGGCGAAGCTGCCCGTGCCCATGTTCAACAGACTCGAAAGCGGGTGGCTGCGGTCTGCGTTGGCATCGGCACAGTACTGGCAGACGATCCCCTGCTCACCTGCCGCTGTGAGAATCCCTCCCAGCCGGTGCGGGTGATACTGGATACCCGCCTGCGAATCCCTATGGAAAGCCGGCTGGTGCAGACTGCCAAGGAAGTGCCGGTCATTGTCTTTTGCTATGCTCCGGACAAGGACAAAAAGGCGGCTCTGGAAGCGGCAGGCGTTACCGTACTGGAAGCGAAGCTGCTGCCCAAGGAAGAACTGGACGAGTTGTTCATGCGGCTCGGCGAATTTCAACTCTCCAAGGAGGAACTGAACGGCAGACACATCTCCCTGCGAAACTGTCTGGAACAGCTGGGACAGCGTGGACTGGACAGCGTGCTGATCGAGGGCGGTGCGACCATTCACGCCGCAGCATTGCAGGAAAATTGCTGTGATCTGGTGCAGGTTTACGTGGCACCGAAGCTGTTCGGCGGCGACGGTCTGTCCCCCATTGGCGGCATGGGCATTACCGCACCGGACAAGGCTGTCCTGCTGTCCGAACCCACCATTACCCGTCTGGGACAGGATCTGCTTCTGGAATATACCAGAAAGGAGCAATTCTAAGATGTTTACCGGAATCGTAGAAGAAATGGGGACTGTGCGGCGGCTGAACCAGTCCCCCAACCGGTGCGAACTGGAACTATCCGCCGCAAAGGTGCTGGAGGGGACGCAGATCGGCGACAGCATTGCCGTGAACGGCGTTTGCCTGACGGTAATTCGCATGGACAAAGACCACTTCACAGCAGATGTGATGCCGGAAACCCTGCGGCGGAGCAATTTGGGGCAGCTGAAAACCGGCTCGAAAGTGAATCTGGAACGTGCCATGGCGGCGGACGGCAGATTTGGCGGGCACATTGTTGCCGGACACATTGACGGCACGGGAACAATCCGTTCCATGCAGCCGGAGGGCAACGCAGTGCTGGTGACAATCAGTGCCGCACCGGAACTGCTCCGGTATGTAGTGGAAAAAGGCTCCATTGCCATCGATGGCATCAGCCTGACAGTGGCAAAAGTCTCCCACACGGATTTCACTGTGAGCCTGATCCCACACACCGGTGAGGAAACCACCCTGCTGAAGCATCGCTCCGGTGAGATCGTCAATCTGGAAACCGACATCATCGGCAAGTATGTGGAAAAGCTGATGCAGCCGAAAAGCAGCGGCGTCACTATGGAACTGCTGCAACAGAACGGATTCTTTTAAAGGAGATGCATATGCGGTATATCATTTGTTTTCACAAGCCAGAAGAAGAAAACGGCTATCTCAGTAACTGGTACCCCTCGCCGTTCGAGAAAGACGGCATTTCCTTTGCCCACATGGAACAGTACATGATGTACCAGAAAGCCCTGCAATTTCAGGATACCGAAATTGCACAGCAGATTTTGCAAAACGACTCCCCCGGCATTGTCAAGGCTCTGGGGCGAAGCGTCCGGAACTATGTGGACTCCCGGTGGAGTGCAGTCCGGCAGCAAGTTGTTTACGACGGACTGCTGGAAAAATTCCGGCAAAACCAGTCGCTTCTGCAAGAACTGCTGGCAACTGCACCGCATCTGCTGGCAGAATGTGCGGTACACGACAGGATCTGGGGCATTGGACTGTCCATGACAGACAGCGACCGGCTTTCTCCGGAAAAATGGCGTGGTCAAAATCTGTTGGGTTATACACTGATGCAGGTACGGGACGAACTATCCAAATAAGGAGGTCATTTCTATGGCAATTACATATAACACCATTGAAGAAGCTTTGCAGGACTTGCGGAACGGCAAGTGCATTCTGGTGACAGACGATCCGGATCGGGAAAACGAGGGCGACCTCATCTGTGCCGGACAGTTTGCCACCACGGAAAACGTCAACCTCATGGCAAGTGCCGCAAAGGGGCTGATCTGCATGCCCATGAACCATGACAACATTGTCCGGCTGGGACTGACGCAAATGGTTTCTCACAACACCGACAACCATGAAACCGCGTTCACCGTTTCCATTGACCATATCGACACCACCACCGGTATTTCCGCAGTAGAGCGTGGTCTGACAGCCCGTATGGCAGCCGATCCGGAAGCACACCCCGGCGACTTCCGCCGTCCGGGACACATGTTCCCGCTGGAAGCCAAGCCCGGCGGCGTTCTGGAACGGAACGGGCACACCGAAGCAACTGTAGACCTGCTCCGGCTCGCCGGACTGACACAGGTGGGACTTTGCTGTGAGATCATGGACGATGACGGCACCATGATGCGTGGCGAAAAGCTGGCGGACTTTGCAAAACAGCACGGGCTGTCCTTTATCACCATTCGGGAACTCCAGCACTACCGCCGGAATCATGACAACTTCGTGGAAGAAGTGGCACGAGCAGAACTGCCCACAGCCCACGGACATTTCCAGATGTTCGGTTTCCGCAACACCATCAACGGGGACGAGCATGTGGCTCTGGTCATGGGTGATGTGGCAGACGGCAAGCCGGTATTGTGTCGGGTGCACTCTGAGTGTCTGACTGGTGATGTGTTCGGCTCCTGCCGGTGCGACTGCGGCGAACAGCTGAACCGTGCACTGGACATGATCCACGCAGAGGGACGGGGCGTTTTGGTCTATCTGCGGCAGGAGGGAAGAGGCATTGGTCTGCTGAACAAGATTCGGGCGTACAAGCTACAGGAAGACGGACTGGATACTGTAGAGGCAAATATCAAGCTGGGATTTGCACCGGACCTGCGGGATTACAGCGTGGGTGCACAGATTTTGAAGCATCTGGGGGTAACTTCTCTGCGGCTGATGACCAACAATCCGGAAAAGATCGCAGAGCTGGGCGAATACGGGCTGACTGTTGCCGAGCGTGTTCCCATTGACATTCCGGAAAAGCCGGAGAATCTGCGGTATCTCAAGACCAAGCAGTTCAAAATGGGGCATTATCTGCACTTTTAAGGGGATTTGTCTATGAAAATCATTTATAGTAGTATGCTTCCTCTGCTGGCAGCTGTCTGCGTATGGACAAGCGGCTGCGGTTCGCTGGAGTCCGCTGTGGAATCTTCCACAACAACCGCGACTACTGCTACAGAAACGACAACAGAAACTACTGTTGCGGAAACCACTACAACATCTGCAACAGAAACCACTACGACGTCTGCAACAGAAACTACTACAGCTTCCGCAACAGAAATTGCTACAATACCAACAGCAGAAGCTACGGACGATGCTGCGACAATAGAAGTGTTCGCCTGCACTGCCGGCACGTGGTATATGGACGGAGATCCCGATACGGCTTCTCTGGTCATGGACGGTGAAGGCGGCGTGGCTGCCTTCTATGCCACCGGCAATCTGGAATACAGCGGTTATCTGGAATGCACCGATGCGACATCAGGAACATACACCATTTATCAGGACAGCGGCGAATATGTTACAGATTTTACCTTTGATGATGCGGACACATTTCACATCAACAGCAACTGGGGACCTGTGACATTCCGCCGGACTTAGGGCAATACCGCATCAGCGTTTCCTTAGACGTTGTCCACAGAAAGGAAGTGATTCCCCTGCACCTATTATTCTGTATCAACCGCAATTTTTGCTGGCAGCTGGTACAATGCCTGCGTTCTGTGGTACGATTTCCCTGTTCGGAGGGCTACACCGTCCATGTGCTGCACTCCGATCTGACAGCGGACGATCTGCAACAGATACAGCAGAAGGTTCCGGAAGCGGAAATTCTGGGGGTGTCCATAGACGAAACCTTTTTTCAGAACTTTCCGGAAACTGACCGCTATCCCAGGCAAATCTACTACCGCATCTTTGCGGCTCAGTTTTTACCGGCAGAATTAGACCGTGTGCTGTATCTGGACACCGACACGATCGCAATTCAGCCGCTGGACGACCTGTACCACAAGGCATTTGACGGTGCAAGCTATATTGCCTGCACCCACGTGCGTGCTCTGTTCAACAAGATGAACTGCCTGCGGCTGGGCATTGCGGAAGATGTGCCCTACATCAACACCGGTGTCATGGTGCTGAACCTGAAACAGCTTCGTCAGCAGCAGACCACCGAGGACGTGCTGGCATTTGTCAGCGACAAGAAAAACCGCCTGCTCCTGCCGGATCAGGACATCATCACTGCTCTGTACGGCAAGCAGATTCAGCTGGCGGACAGCTATCGCTACAATCTGAGCGATCGTATTCTGGCAATGTACAACGCCAGACACCCGAACGAGATCCGCAGTATCGACTGGGTCAGACAGAACACCAGCGTCATTCACTACTGCGGCAAAAATAAACCATGGAAGTCCGGATACGTCGGGAAACTGGGTATCTTTTATCAGGAACTTCTCGAAACTGAAAACAACAACGGAGGTACAAGAACATGAAAACACTGGAAGGCATGTATGACGGCAAAGGGCTGAAAATCGCAATCGTTGCATCACGTTTCAACGAATTCATCACCACCAAGCTGGTGGGCGGTGCAGAGGACTGCCTGCTTCGACACGGCACCGACGGCGACGACATCACACTGGCATGGGTACCGGGGGCATTTGAGATCCCGCTGGCTGCCAAGAAGCTGGCATTCTCCGGCAAGTATGATGCGATCATCTGCGTCGGTGCAGTGATCCGCGGTTCCACCAGCCACTACGACTATGTTTGTGCAGAAGTTTCCAAGGGCATTGCACAAGTAGGACTGGAGTCCGGTCTGCCGGTACTGTTCGGCGTGCTGACTACCGACACCATTGAACAGGCAATCGAGCGTGCCGGCACCAAGGCAGGCAACAAGGGCTATGACTGTGCCATGTCCGCACTGGAAATGGTCAGCCTGTTCAAGAACGCCTGAAAACGAGAAACAAGGCACTTTCCACATTGTTGAGGCAATACCGCACAAAGATTGTGCGACAGATGCGTCGTCAAATTTTTCGTCAGATGAAACAAAAAGCGGAGTGAATACTGGATGTATTCACGAGCATTTTTGTGAAATATGACGGGAAATTTGCAAGCAGATGGCGTGCAAAGTCGCCAGACGCTCTTTGTGCGGTATTGCCTTGAAAACCGCAAATTTGAAATTCCCGTAAAGTGAGTGAGTTTATGCAAAATTTCATTTTCTTTGACATCGACGGCACGATCATTTCAGAGGAAGGCTATCTGCCGGAATCCGCAGTCCGTGCCATTCAGGCAGCCCGCAAAAAGGGCAATGCCACCTTCATCAACACCGGACGCACTGCCATGAACGTAGACCCGTTTCTCCGGGAGATCGGCTTCGATGGTTACGTTTATGGCTGCGGCACAGAATTGGAATATGACGGAAAAGTCCTGTTCCACGAGAAGCAGACACCGGCATGCAGCCGCGAAATAGTGGAACTGGTTCGCCGCACCAATGTTGCTGTTCTGTACGAACGCAGCGATGCCATGTTCATCGACCGCAGCACACGAATTTTGCCAGATCTGCAAGATCTGCTGAAGCTGTACGAAAGCAAGCATGTGACTGTTTCCAACCTACCCGATGATACAGACTGGTACACGGACAAGTTTGTCATCTGGTACGACGAGCAGAGCGATCTGGCTTCATTTCAGGCAGGGCTGACCGGCAAGTTTGACTATATCGATCGGGGAAATCACTTTGCGGAAATGGTGCCCTGCGGCTGTTCCAAAGCCACCGGCATGGAAAAGATGATGCAGCTGCTGGGGGCAGACCGTTCTCAAATTTTTGCCGTAGGCGACAGCCTGAACGACCGCCCCATGCTGGAAGCTGCCGGCACGGGAATCGCAATGGGGGACAGCCCTATGCTGCACCCCTACGCAGATTACATCACCGCAAATCTTGCAGACGACGGGCTGGAAAAGGCACTGGCACACTTTGACTTGATCTAGTGCAACACCGCACAAAGCCTGCCTGACGGCTTTGTACGATATTGCCCTAGTAATTATTCCAAAAAACAAAATCCCACAGTTTCAGAAATCCTTGAAACTGTGGGATTTTTTATTGTTATGTTATTCCGCACTTTCCTGCTTTGCAGCTTCCCGATCCATGCGAATCGCCTTCAACACGATCGCACATTCCAGACGCTTCTTTTCGATCTCACAGGACAGCTTGTGTGCCTTGTGCACATCGCCGCTGAACTGGTAGTTATTCGCGTTACAGCCGCCGCTGCAATAGAATCTTGCCCAGCAGTTCCGGCAGTCCGGCTTGCTGTAGATATGGGTCTTGGCGAAGTCGGACTTCATTTCACGGTTGAATGTGCCGTCGTCCACATTGCCCATTTTATAGTCTGCCTCACCGACAAACTGATGACATGGGTAGATGTCGCCGTCCGGTGTGATTGCCACGTACTCATTGCCGCAGCCGCAGCCACGCAGACGCTTGATCGCACAGGGTCCCTGATCCAGATCCAGCATGAAGTGGAAGAAGTTGAACTTCTTGCCGGTTGCCTCATAGTCCAGAATCTTCTGCATCAGCCGTTCGTATTCTTCAAAAATACGGGGCAGGTCTGCCTCGGTAATTGCGTAAGGTTCTTCCGCATCAGCGATAACCGGTTCCACAGAGATCTGGTCGAAGCCTGCGTCCAGCAGAGCGAACACGTCATCGGAGAAGTCCAGATTATACTTGGTATAAGTACCGCGGACATAGTATTCCTTTTCCCCACGCTGGTCTACCAGCTTCTTGTACATGGGAATGATCTTATCATAAGAGCCCTTGCCGTCTACGCGGGGACGCATGCGGTCATTGACTTCTTTTCTGCCGTCGATAGACAATACCACGTTGGACATTTCCCGATTGATGAAGTCGATCTTGTCATCGGTGAGCAGCATGCCGTTGGTGGTAATGGTAAACCGGAACTTCTTGTGATAGACCGGCTCCTGTGAACGGGCGTATTCCACAATTTTTTTCACAGTTTCGAAGTTCATCAGCGGTTCGCCGCCGAAGAAGTCCATTTCCAGATTCACGCGGTCGCCGGAATTTTGCAGCAGGAAGTCCACCGCTTTTTTACCGGTTTCATAGGACATCAGCTTTCTGCCCTCGCCGAAGTCGCCGGTAGAAGCGAAGCAATACTTGCAACGCAGATTGCAGTCGTGGGCGATATTCAGACACATTGCCTTAATGGGAGAAGCCACAGCGAAGTTGGCATACTTTTCATAATCGTCCGGCGAAAAGAGAATGCCTTCCTGATATGCCTCCAGAATTTCCGCATAGCAGGAACGGACTTCTTCCGGATCGTAAAACCGCGACAGCTTTGTCACGACTTCCTCCGGACATTCCGGAGCAAAAGGCGGTGCAACATTATCCAGCATGTCATAGGTCAGCTCGTCCACCACATGCACGCCGCCGCTGTTCACGTCCAGCACAATGTTATAGTCGCCCAGTTTATACTTATGAATCATAATTCTGTTTCCTCTTTCCGGCTGCCTTGGGGAACATGCAGCACCATAAAAATTCGTGTATAGATGCGAAAAAAGGGACAGAACTGTCCCTTTCTTCTATCAGTTGCAGACTTGCGTGTGAAAGGTTTTCAAAAACCCTTAGTGCTCGCACTTCTGGTTCGCTACTGTACAGGAAGTCTTGCAAGCAGACTGACAGGAAGCCTGACACTTACCGCAGCCGCCCTTTGCAGCAGAAGCCTTCAGGTTTGCTGCATTGATGGTCTTAATGTGCTTCATTCGGAAACCCTCCCCCAAAAAAAGTTTAACTACATTATATCACAAATCCGCCGGATTTTCAAGTGTTCTATGCAAAAACGGAAAAAAATTTACATCTTCCGTGGCAATTCGCCGGACTATCACTTTCTGTGCTGACGGTTACTGTTATTTCGGCGGCTTCTTGTGGGGAGCATTCACGCCGGAGATGCCGCCCCAGATACTGCCGCCGCAGATCAGCAGCAGCCGCACCGGACTGCCGGCAGTCCCCTGCCAGAACAGCCCCACAGCCAACAGGATCCCGCACAGCAACAGCCCGCAGCACAGCCCTGTCAGCCAGCCCTTGCGGCGGCGGTGAAAGCCTGCAAATCGTCCCATGCTGTAACCGGAACAAAACAACAGCAGCCCCAGCAGCAAAGCGGAGATCCATTCCGACAAATCGGACAGCAGCAGTAAGCCAGACAGGGCAGCCAGTCCTGCCAGAAGCAAGCCGATTCCCACGGACAATGCCGCCGGCAGATACCCGAACCGGTTTTCCCAGATGCTCTGCCTTGCCGGCTGCCGTTTGGTTCTCATTGCACTGCACCTCCCTGCCATGATGTCTGCTGACAGTGTATGCCTGCGGCAGCGGGATTAGAACAGGAACAGCGTACAAGCAGCAAAAAACGGACCGCAAAATTCCTGCGATCCGTTTCCATGTATTGGGGAGTTCCGAGAATCTGCCGATCAGTCTTTCAGCATACCCTGATCGGAATCGTCAGAATCCTTCTTTTTCTTCTTGCCTGCACGCTTTTCCTTTGCTGCGGCGATCTGTGCTTCCTGCTTCCGCTTCGCATTCTCTGTCATGGTCAGGTTTTCCTGTACTGCCCAGTTCTTCAGACGAATCTTGTTGCGGTTGCCGGTAGTTTCGATGACGATGTTATCCTCGTTGACCTGTACGACCAGACCTACGATACCGCCAATGGTAACGATCTCGTCGCCGACCTGCAAGCTGCTCTGCATTGCCTTGGCTTCCTTATCCTTTTTCTTCTGCGGACGAATCAGGATAAAATACATCACTGCAAACAGCAGCACCATGAAAATCAGATAGCCCACTGTGCCGAAGCCGCTTCCGCTTGCACTTTTGCCGCCGCTTTCTGCGAATGCAGTCACGCTGCAAACCGCACCTGTCAGTGCTGCCGTGCTGGCAGCCAGTCCCAGTCTTGCGAAATTCTTACTCATGTTCAAAAGCCCTTTCTCCGTTGCCGTGTGATTTTGCCATAGGGGTTCACGCTTTTCCGCGTAATACCTCATCGATCGACACAGCAGCAGTCTTTCCGGCACCCATTGCCAGAATAACCGTTGCTGCACCGGTAACGGCATCACCGCCGGCATAAACCTTGTCCTTGGTGGTAGCCATTTCTTCGTTGACCACTAAACAGCCCCAACGATTGGTGTCCAAGCCCTTTGTTGTCCCAGAGATCAGCGGATTGGGAGATGTGCCGATCGCCATAATTACAGTGTCTACGTCCAGCACAAATTCGCTGTCCGGAATAGCCACCGGTCTGCGTCTGCCGCTTTCGTCCGGTTCGCCCAGTTCCATGCGAATGCACTTCAGACCGTTGACACGGCCGTTCTCGTCGCCCAGAATTTCCACCGGATTGCACAGGTTCTGGAACTCCACGCCTTCTTCCTTGGCGTGGTGTACTTCTTCCAGACGTGCCGGCATCTCTGCCTCAGAACGACGGTATACAATGTACACATGTTCTGCACCCATACGCAGTGCACTTCTGGCTGCGTCCATTGCCACGTTGCCGCCGCCAACAACTGCCACAGCCTTAGACTGAATGACTGGTGTCGCATACTTCGGATCGTAGCCGTGCATCAGGTTGATACGTGTCAGATACTCATTGGCAGAACATACGCCCACCAGACCTTCGCCGGGGATATTCATGAAGCGGGGCAGACCTGCACCGGAACCGATAAAGACCGCATCATAGCCGGATTCCATCAGTTCATCGACAGACAGGATCTTGCCGATGACCATATCCGGCTGAATGTCTACGCCGGCATCTTTCAAAGACTGGATCTCCTGCTGTACGATCGTCTTAGGCAGACGGAATTCCGGAATGCCGTACATCAATACGCCGCCGGCAACCTGAAATGCCTCGAAAACAGTTACCTGATAGCCCAGCCGTGCCAGATCTCCGGCACAGGTCAAACCAGCCGGACCGCCGCCGACAATGGCAACCCGCTTACCGTTGGGCTCTGCCGTTTCCTGCTTGCCGGTATAGCCATGCTCTCTGGCGTAGTCTGCCACGAAGCGTTCCAGACGACCAATTGCAACCGGTTCGCCTTTCTTGCCGCGGACGCACTTACCCTCACACTGATTCTCCTGCGGACAGACACGACCGCAGACTGCCGGCAAACTGTTTGTGGTACGGATAATATCATAAGCCTGTAAGAAATCACCGGCAGCAACTGCTGCGATGAAATCCGGAATCGGCACGCCTACCGGACAGCCGCTGACGCAGGGCTTTGCCTTGCAGTGCAGGCAGCGTGTTGCTTCTTCCCGTGCCTGTTCGGGAGTATAGCCCATTGCCACTTCCTGAAAACATCTTGCACGTTCCTTGGGGTCGCGTTCCGGCATGGGAACCTTATTCGGAGCCATATTGAACTTTCCAGCCATAATCACTGTACCTCCTTCCGAAACAGGTTGCATTCCTGTTCCTGCCGCTTATAGGTACCGTTTCGACGCATCAGTTCATCAAAGTCCACCTGATGTCCGTCGAAGTCCGGTCCGTCCACACAGGCGTACTTGATTTTTCCGCCGACAGTCACGCGACAGCCGCCGCACATACCGGTGCCGTCCACCATGATCGGATTAAGGGAAACGATCGTCTTGACACCAAACGGCTCGGTAGTCTTACAGACAAACTTCATCATGGGAACCGGTCCGATGGCAATGACAACGTCATACTTCTTACCCTGTTCCAGCTGCTGCTGCAACACATTGGTAACAAAGCCCTTTGTGCCATAGGAGCCATCGTCTGTACAGAGATACAGGTTATCACTGCATGCACGGAACTCGTCTTCCAGAATGACGATGTCCTTGTTCCGGAAGCCAACAATGGTATCCACTTCCAGTCCCAGATTGTGCAGGTGCTTTGCCTGCGGATACGCAATGGCACAGCCAACACCGCCGCCGATCACGCAGACCGACTTGGTGCCCTCCGGCAATTCGGTGGGAACGCCCAGCGGACCTGCCAGATCCAGAATGGAATCTCCTGCTTTCAGCAGAGAGAACTGCCGTGTGGTTTCACCGGCGATCTGGAAAATCAATGTGATCGTGCCGCCCTCGCGGTCATAATCTGCTACAGTCAGCGGTACGCGTTCACCAAACTCATCCAGCCGGAAAATGATAAACTGTCCCGGCAGGACTTTTTTTGCAATCAACGGTGCAGCGATCCGTACCATGACCACTGCGTCGTTCAGCTTTTTCTTTTCTACGATTTGAAACAATTCTTTCACCTCATGCAATCGCATTGGCTATAACAGCAATTCTGTTACAATCCGAATGAAACAAGCCGACAGACCGCCGGCTTGTTGTTTGATCCATATTCAGGGAAACACTGCATAAAGGCAACACCGCACAAGTTTATGCAGCGTTTCCTTCGCTGCCGATGCATTCCGGCAGCAGTTGAATCTTATTCCGCAGAACCGTCCTCTGTGGGGTCATCGATCGGCACTTCAAAAGTGTCGCCGTCCAGATCGCTGTAGTCAAACTCCAGCATCTCGCCGCAGCACGGACACGGCATTTCGCCTTTCTCCAGAATCGATTCGCTCAGTGCGATGACATTGTTGCAGGACGGGCAGACTGTCTCATAGAGTGTCTCATCATCGTCGTCGTCAAAATCGTCATCATCAAAGTCGTCGTCACAGGAATAGTATGCGTCATCGTCATCATCTTCATCATAGACAATGTCTTCCAGATCGCCCAGATCCTGATCAAACAGATCGCAGACCTCTGTCAGTTCATCTACCTGTGTCTGCAGGTCTGTGACATACGCAGTCATTTCCTGCATCACGTCCAGCAGCTGTCCCAGTACTTTTCCTTCCTTGGTAGTGGTCAGATCCAGCTCCATGCCGTCTACCATACCACGCAAATATGCCATCTTATCTGTCAGGTTCATTTGAAATACCTCCTGTTCAGCACACGGTGTGCATTGCATGCAGCACCGAAAATAATCACATCATGCAAGAGCCGCAGACTTTTTGTACTGCCTTATGCTCTTTCCATGTATTCGCCGGTTCTGGTGTCGATACGGATCATGTCGCCCTGATTGATGAACAGCGGCACCTTGATCTCTGCACCGGTTTCCAGTGTTGCCGGCTTGGTTGCGTTTGTTGCAGTATCGCCCTTGAAGCCCGGATCTGTTTCGGTAACTTCCAGTTCTACGAAGTTGGGCGGCTCTACGCCGAATACGTTGCCCTTATAGGACAGGACCTTTACTTCCATGTTTTCCTTCACGAACTGGAAAGCCGGACCCAGCTTGGACTTGTCGATCGGCTGCTGCTCATAAGTTTCCATGTCCATGAAGTAGTACAGATCGCCGTCGCTGTACAGATACTGCATGTCCTTCCGTTCAATGTAAGCGGTCGGATACTTATCAGTCGGGTTGAAAGAACGTTCTACCACTGCACCAGTGATGACATTCTTATACTTGGTGCGGACAAAAGCGGCACCCTTACCCGGCTTAACGTGCTGGAATTCGATAACCTGTACCACGTTGCCGTCCATTTCGAATGTGATACCGTTTCTGAAATCGCCTGCTGAAATCATAAATTGAAACCTCCGTTTTATTTCTAGGGAATGGGGGTCGATCCCTTTGATACTTCCCTATATTTCATGCAACGACAGGAAACGCCCTGCATAAGTGCAGAGAATCCCCTCAAAAAACATTGCTTAACTTTATTATACAACATAATTGCTTGCTTTGCAAGACTTTCTGCAAAAAAATTTACGTTTCCACTGGAAAAATCTTTCGGCAGCACCGCACCGGTCAGTCGATCATCACCAGCACTGCGTTTCCCTGTTCTGCGGCATTGTCATAGAATGCCTGCAGATCTGCGAAGCACTCCTGTAGTTCCGCACGAATGTCATCTTCCTCCTCCGGTCTGTCCCAGATATTTGGATAGATCTCTGCCGCCGCAAAATCGGACATCTGCAAGGCTGCCAGACGTGCGGCAAAATCCACCTCGTGCAGAGCCTGTGCAATTTCTTTCACACGCCTTGCCGGAATGCCGCCCACGTGCATCTCCTGTGTTAGAAGAAAGTCACTGCCGCATACAGCCTCCGACAGCGGGTCATGGTCTGCGGTATCTGACAGCGTATCTCCGGTCAGCACAAAATGCAGTGCGTCCCACATCTTATCCAGATCACACGCTTCCGCAGTTTCGTCCTCTGTCAGTTCTTCCACCCGTTTCAGCAGTGCCCGTTCCTCCAGCTGCCGCAGCTGTTCCAGTTCTGTGTCGGAGATCCGGTAATAACCGGCATACATACCCATAGTACAATTCTCCTTTTACAGCACCAGCAGCTGCTTCGGTGCTTTCGTCAGATTCTCGCAGCCATTCTCCCGAATGACTACAAAGTCCTCGATACGAACGCCGAACTCGCCGGACAGGTAGATGCCCGGTTCCACTGTGACTACGTTTCCGGCTTCCAGTTTGGTCTGTGTCGCCGGCGAAGCGTTGGGGAACTCGTGAATTTCCAAGCCAACGCCGTGCCCCAGCGAATGCCCGAAAGCATCGCCGTAGCCGGCTTCGTCAATGATGTCCCGTGCCAGCTTGTCCATCTCTCTGCCGGTGATGCCCGGCTTTGCCCCGTCAATGCCGGCAGCCTGTGCTTTCAGCACAATGTTATAGACCTGCTGCATCTTTTCGCTGGGCTGTCCCACGCAGACGGTACGGGTCATGTCGCTGTGATAGCCGTCTACCATTGCACCGTAATCCATCAGCACAAAGTCGCCGTCCTGAATGATTCGCTGTGCAGAGGGTACACCGTGAGGCATGGAGGTAGCACTTCCTGCCAATGCAATGGTGGGGAACGATTCACCCTCGGAGCCGTGCTCCATCATGGTCTGGTTCAGGCGGAGCATTACGTCCCGTTCCGAGATGCCAGCCCGCAGGAAATTACAGATGTCCGCAAAGGCGATCTCTGCGATTCGCTGTGCCTTTCGGATCTTGTCGATCTCGGCTTCTGTTTTCACTGTGCGGCACGCGAAAATGGCACGGCTCAGGGCATCGCTCTGATCCAGCTGCACCTGATTCCCCAGCTGTTGTTTCAGCTTGGAAAACTGGCTCAGGGTCATGGTCATCGACTCCACCGACAGAGTGCGGGCGTTGTGTTTCCGGAGCAGTTCCCGAATTTGTTCATACAGGTCGTGCTGTTCCAGAACGGTGCAGTTTTTTACGCATTCCCGTGCTTTTTCAATATACCGGAAATCAATGATCAGATACGCCCCGTCGCGGAAGCAGAGCACTGTTCCCGCTGAGGACTGCATGCCGGTGAGATACCGGCGGTTGACATCAGACTGGATCAAAGCCGCATCGGTTCCTGCCGGCAGCTTCTGCATCAGAGTTTCCATACGCTTTTGCATCATGACAAGCCATCTCCCTTACATCTCTGAAAGTGCCTGCAATGCCAGAAAATAGCCGTTAATGCCAAATCCGGCAATGGTTCCGGCACAAACCGGACTGAGCACCGAGTGAGAACGGAACTCGTCCCGTGCATAGATATTGCTGATATGTACTTCCACGCAGGGAATGCGAATATCGTGAATGGCATCATGAATGGCATAGCTGTAGTGGGTATAAGCTCCCGCATTGATGATTACGCCGTCAAACGTGGTGCGTGCCGCATGCAGCTTATCAATGATCGCTCCCTCGTGGTTGGACTGGAAGATCTCACACTCCAGTCCCAGTCCCTCTGCCCTGCTCAGAATCATACGGTTCAGGTCGGCAAATGTGGTATTGCCGTAAACGCCCGGTTCCCGTTCACCCAGCAGGTTTAGGTTCGGTCCGTGAATGACCAGTACTTTTTGTATCATGTCAGTTCAGCTCCTTGTTTTCTTCATATATCTTTTTCGGCAGAAATGGGATTTCCATTCGCCGCTTGAATCGGAAGAATCTCGTTTTCTCCATTTCCATGGGAAAGACAAAAATGCAGGGCACACCAAATAGATTTGCCCCCAGCACATCGGTGAAGATCTGATCTCCCACAGCAGCCACTTCTTTACGGGACAGTCCCATTTTCTGCACTGCCTCCCGATAACCCTTCGTCAGCGGCTTTTTTCCCTCACAGACGAAGTCCAGCCCCAGTCGTTTGGCAAAAGGTTCCACACGGGGCGAGTGGTTGTTGGACACCAGACACAGCGAGATCCCCGCCGCCTGCATGCCTGCCACCCATGCCTCCACGCCGGCAGCCGGCACCGGATTGTCGTGTGTTGTCAGCGTGTTGTCAATATCCAGCAATAGTCCGCACACGCCCAGCTTTTCCAACAATTGGGGCGTAATGTCGCACACACTGCGTAATGCAATTTTTGCACGAAATAGCATTGCTTCTCCTCCTTTCGGCAAATCTTCGCGATGCTCCGCCTTACAGCGTGCCTTCAGTGTTTCCTTCATTATACGTCTTTTTTCCCGCCGGAAATGTCGAATCTCCGTTTCTTTCCACAAAAAAACGGGCACACTCTTGTCAAGTGTGCCCGCCTGCTGTGTATCGCAATACTTTTTATTAATACTTGCGCTTACGAGCAGCTTCAGACTTCTTCTTACGCTTTACTGAAGGCTTTTCGTAATGCTCTCTCTTACGAACTTCAGCGATAACGCCGTCCTTCGCACAAGATCTCTTAAACCGCTTCAGTGCGGTGTCCAAAGACTCGTTCTTACCAACGCGAACTTCTGCCACTTACATTTCCCTCCCTTTGCCGCTACGGCAGAGGCTAATCTTCCGTCTAACCATAATACAGCCAAACTTCTGATTTATACCACCAACAATCCCTTTCGGGAACATCGGGTATCAGCTTAACCTTTTTCGCTGCAAACTATATTTTGCAATATGATTTATTGTACCACATATTGCAGAATTTGTCAAGGGTTTTTTCTGCAAACTTAGAAATTTGTTATTTTACCACAAAATTCACAAGTTTCTTTGGTACATATATTTGCTTTATGATTGTTTTCCCTGCGGTAGCTTCCATTATTTTTGTATCTGCCGCAGCCTGCTCCAGAACGGCTTCCTTTTCCGCATCTGCCGGAATATTCATTTTGGTCTTGACCTTGCCGTTGATCTGTACCACGATCTCGATCATATCATCCACGCACAGAGCCTCGTCATAAGTCACCCATTCCTGTTCGCTGAGCACGCCTTCACAGCCGATCAGCTGATACAGTTCCTCAGAAACGTGCGGTGCAAACGGATACAGCAGTACCAGCAGATCGCGGAATTCCTTTCTGGTGATCGAGCCTGCATCGTAAATGTCATTTAGCAGTGTCATCATGGCAGCGATCGCGGTATTGAACTTCATGGATTCAATATCCTCGGAAACCTTCTTAATGGTCTTGTGCATCTTGGAACGCAGTGCGTCGCTGTAGCTGTCGCTGTCTGTTACCTTATCCTGCAATGCCCAGATACGGTCTACAAAACGCTTGCAGCCCTTGACGCTGCTGTCGCTCCACGGAGCAGCCTTTTCATAGTCGCCCATGAACAGCACGTACAGACGCAGCACGTCTGCACCGTAGACATCGACAACATCATTCGGGTCTACCACGTTGCCTCTGGACTTGGACATCTTTTCACCGTCCGGTCCGAGGATCAGCCCCTGTGCAGTACGCTTTGCATAGGGCTCCGAAGTCGGCACCAGATCCAGATCGTACAGGAACTTGTGCCAGAAACGGGAGTAGATCATATGGCGGGTCACGTGTTCCATACCGCCGTTGTACCAGTCAACCGGCATCCAGTACTTCAGAGCTTCCTGCGATGCGAATTCCTTGTCGTTATGAGGATCACAGTAACGGAGGAAGTACCACGAAGAACCTGCCCACTGGGGCATGGTGTCGGTTTCCCGTCTTGCTGCCGCACCGCACTTCGGGCACTTGCAGTTGACAAACGATTCGATCTTTGCCAGCGGGCTTTCGCCGTCCTTGCCGGGTTCGAAATTCTCTACTGGCGGCAGACGCAGCGGCAGCTGGTCATAGGGTACCGGCACCATGCCGCACTTCGGGCAGTGCACGATGGGAATCGGTTCACCCCAGTACCGCTGACGGTTGAACGCCCAGTCCTTCATCTTGTACTGTACGCCTTTTTCACCGCAGCCCTTTTCTGCCAGCACTTCCAGCATCTTTGCAATGGCATCTTTCTTGTTGGTGATGCCGTTGAGGATACCGGAGTTCACCATTTCACCGTCACCGGTATAGGCTTCCTTAGAGATGTCGCCGCCCTTGATGACTTCGATAATATCGATGCCGAACTTCTTGGCGAAATCATAGTCACGGGTATCGTGTGCCGGCACTGCCATAATGGCACCGGTACCATAACCCATCATAACATAGTCGGAAATGTAGATCGGAATCTCCTTGCCGGTAACAGGATTGATGCCGGTCAGTCCGTCGATCTTGACACCAGTCTTATCCTTTACCAGCTGTGTCCGTTCAAACTCGCTCTTTTTCGCACATTCCGTTTTGTATGCGTCCAGTTCTGCAATATTGGCAATGCTGTCGCGGTACTTCTGAATGATCGGGTGCTCCGGAGCAATAACCATAAAGGTGACACCGTACAGGGTATCCGGACGAGTGGTATAGATCCGCAGCTTTTCGTCTGCGTGTTCCTTGACAGCGAAGTTGACAAATGCACCGGTAGACTTGCCAATCCAGTTCTGCTGCTGGAGTTTGACATTCGGCAGGTAGTCCACTTCTTCCAGACCCTGCAGCAGCTTGTCTGCATACTCGGTGATCCGCAGATACCAGACTTCCTTGGTCTTCTGGACGATCTCACTGTGACAGATGTCGCACTTGCCGCCCTGTGAGTCCTCGTTGGACAGAACTACCTTACAGCTGGGGCAGTAGTTGACCAGTGTCTTGTCACGGAATGCCAGTCCTTTTTCGAACATCTTCAGGAAGATCCACTGTGTCCACTTGTAGTATTTTTCGTCAGTGGTATCGATCACTCTCGACCAGTCGAAAGAGAAGCCAACACGCTTGAGTTGTCCGGTGAATTTGACGATATTGTCATCGGTGACCTTCCGCGGGTGTACGCCGGTCTTGATCGCGGTATTCTCTGTCGGCAGACCATAAGCATCGAAGCCGATAGGAAACAGCACGTTGTAGCCCTGCATGCGGCGTTTCCGGCTGACAACTTCCAGACCGGAATATGCCTTGATGTGTCCGACATGCATGCCGTGACCGGAGGGGTACGGGAACTCTACCAATGCGTAGAACTTCGGCTTGGTGTGATCCTCGCTCGCACGGAACGAGCCGTGCTCTTCCCAGTACTTCTGCCACTTTGGTTCGACAGAGGCAAAATCATATTTGTTGCTCATGTATTTATCATTCCTTTGAATATAATTTACTTACCGAAAAATGCCTTGACATTCTTTTCAAACACCAGCACAGCTGCTGCACCCAGATCCAGCAGTCCTTCCAGCAGATAGATCCACTGGCTGCCCAGATTGCTGATATTGCTTCCCACATGCATCAGGAACATCAGTGCCAGAAAAACGGCTACAATGTAATTGATGTAGGGAACGCGGTTCAGCATCAGCACCAATGCCACAACGCTTACAATCAGCATCACCAGATTCGACATGCTGAACCCCAGAATCAGGTTCAGAGCACCCTTGATGATGAGATACAGTCCGATCCCGAATGCCCATTTTCTTCCTGTGGTTTCCATGATACCAAATCCTTTCCTGTTGTGCGATATGCTCTTACGCAATGCCGTTTGGCTTTGTCCACTGAGAAATGTCTACCGGTTCCCCGTCTGCCCACAGACGTTCCAGCTGGTAGAATTCCCGTGTGTCCTTGCAGAACACGTGTACGATAATATCGGCATAGTCCAGCACCACCCAGTTGGAGCCGTTTCCGCGGCCCTCGCGGTGCAGCGGTTCTACGCCTTTTTCCGACAGCTGATATTCCACTTCATCTGCCAGTGTCCGTGTGTGGGTGGTACTGGTACCATTGGCGATAATGAAGTAATCGCCCAGAATGGTCAGGTCATGCACCCGAAGCACCTGAATATCTTCGGCACGCTTACTGTCCAGTGCTTTTACAATGATTTCCAAAATTTCCTGCTGCGTCATATTTGTTCCTTTCTCGTTCTTAGAACCTGTCTTCACAAGAAATATATGTGGATTTTCGAGCATAATTTTGTTGCAGACAAGGAAAAAATACGCAGGCGGGCTGTCGGTCGCAATCTATCCTAGTGCGACACTCCTTTGTTCTCAAGCAGAATCCTGCCTCGAACGCAGTCGCCCTGCAAGTGTTTTTTACGCAGTATGCAGCAAAATTTGCCGAAAAGACACGTGTATACGCTTGTGAAGACAGGTTCTTATTGTGCTCCGTCGTTGCTGTCGCCCTTGTTGATGTCGCCGAGATTTTCCTGTGTGTCATCATAATCTCTTGCCAGATATTCGCCCTCCGGCACCAGTTCCACAATAGTGCTTTCCTCCGGATAGATCTCGTTCTGATAGGGGCGGAAATACTGGTTCAGCAGATCCACAGTTGCAGACTTGTGAATAGAATACACCGACTGGGGAGAGCCGTCCCCCGGATAGTAAGTTGCTCCTTCTCCCGGCACCATGAACACGTTGACATTGTCCATAGTCAGACGCTGTGAGGCAAAGTCTGCCACCATGCTGATCTGTTCCAGCGACAGATCGGTAGCGATCCACTGATTCTTATAGATCTTCTGCATGGCACTCATCAGTTCCGTCTGGCTCATGTTCAGCATTTTCTCCATTGCCGCTGCAAGGAAGATCCGCTGTGCCTTAACGCGTCCGATGTCCCCTTCGGCATAGCCGTGGCGGAACCGGACAAACCATTCGGACTGCTGACCGTTCAGGGTCTGTTCTCCTGCCGGCAGGATCTTATCTGCTTCATAGGTGATCTGCTCCGGCAGCGTAATGGGAATGCCGCCGACAGAATCTACGATATTGGCAATATCCACGCAGTTCAGTTTCACATAAGCATCGATATAGATGCAGAAGTTTTCCTGAATGGCATTGACCACACGCTGGATCGGTGTTACGCCGGTTTCCTGTCCGCTGTGATAAATGCTGTTGAACTTTGTGGTGGAATGGGAAGCATAATCCGGCATGTAGGAGTCACGGGGAATTTGCAGAATGTTCATGCCGCCTGCTATCAGGTCGAACTGCAATACCCAGTCTACATCAGACAATTCGCCGCTTTCGTCCATGCCCAGAAACAAGATGGTATACTGTCCCTCAATGGTCTGCTCCAAATCCAGTCCGTCATTTATATCCGAATCCAGATCGCTTTTCAGATTCAGTGACGCATCGTTAGAGTCCACCTTTGCCAGCGTACCCTCCTTATCTACCAGCGGCTGCCACAGTTTCCAGTACTTCACGATCGAAACCTGCTGGGTGGTCAAGGTCGTTCCTTCCAGCTTTTTAAAGTTGATGATCGGTGCATTCAGGACCATCAGCAGGATCAGCACAACGCTGACTACGATTGCCGCAACCATAACAGCAATATCCCGCGGGCTGTTTTTCTTTCGTTTTTTGGGGGCATAGTAGCCGTGTTCATCTGAGTAGTTTTTTCTGCTCATCTGCAATAATCATCCTTCCTGCTGTTGCAGCTCCGTTAAAACTTCGTTGTAGGCTTCTACTGTGTGATGCGGGATCAGTGCTTCCCGCCGCACCAGCTTTATCAGGGAATATTTCAGGGCATATGCCATGCCTGCATTGAGGCTTTCTGCTGCCTTTTCCCGCATCACGTCCACATCGGGATAATCCCGTTCCGCAGAGATCATATCTGCCAGATAGACGATCTTTTCCAGATTGGACATGCCGGCTCTGCCCACGGTGTGAAACCGTACTGCATGCAGCACATCTTCATCAGTCACACCGAATTTCGTCCGCAGCAGCTCCGCACCGGCGATGCCGTGCCAGACCTTGAATGCCTTGCGTTCTTCCATGCACACGTCCATAGAGGACTGCATCATCAGCGTGTACTGTACGTCTTCCGGTTCTTCCTTGCAAATATCGTGTACCAGACCGGCAAAACGGGCGGTTTCCACATCTGTGCCGCCGAATTTCTTTGCCAGCATCACACTGGCCTCCGAAACATTTTTGGAATGGATATAGCGTTTTTGCGAAAGACGGGCTTTCAGATATTCGTCATATTGCTCCAGTGACTCCATGAAAAATGTGAGCTCCTTTCCTCGGGAACATCTTAGGGCAATACCGCACAAAGATTGTGCGACAGATGCGTCGTCAAATTTTTCG
>ERZ791826.848-NODE-848-length-22579-cov-6.952895_pt1 | contig 22579 bp, 20 predicted proteins | sample MGYA00510297_ERZ791826 | MGnify/ENA primary metagenome ERZ791826 (study PRJEB30046, sample SAMN00792004) | human gut metagenome | study: EMG produced TPA metagenomics assembly of the A metagenome-wide association study of gut microbiota in type 2... | reverse complement strand
GGGATTCGAACCCACGTGCCCGGTTAAGGACAAAACGATTTCGAGTCTTTGAAATTGTTGGATGAAGCTGGTCCCTTGCGGCTGTCATTGGCAGCTGAGGGCATTTTTGCAACCTCAAAAAGGCACGTCGCACCGCAATTTGCAGGCGAAAATCAGCCACTTTTTGCGAAATGACGTTAGAAAAAGCCTTTTTCACACGGGGCGTCAGCGGCTGCATTTCAGGTGTAGTTGTGTTAGATGTCCGTTAGAAATATGCAGTGCTGCCGTTGCTGTGCCAGCTCACAGCAGGCTTCCCTGTCTGAACGCAGCGTTTCCCGAAAGCCGGGAGATGCTGCGTTTTCTCTTGCCCGCATTGGGCTGAAAGGGAAGCCGCCATGTCAACATTCCGCGTCAATAAAAACGTCAACTACACCGTTATGAGCAACCACCACCTGCAGGATAAGAGGCTGTCCCTGAAGGCCAAGGGACTGCTGTCCTATATGCTCTCCCTGCCGGACGATTGGGATTACAGCCTGAAAGGGCTGACAACCGGGTGCAGAGATGGCATCGACAGTGTGAGAAGTGCGGTTCACGAACTGGAAGATGGCGGGTATCTGTGTCGGAGCAAAGTCCGTGATGCCCGTGGCCGCATTATTGACTACAACTATGAAGTCTTTGAACTGCCACAGAAAGAACGGCTTGAAAAACGCCCTGCTCCAGTGCCAAATTCACCATCATCGGAAAATCCAATGTCGGGTTTTCCAACGTTGGAGAATCCAACACAACAAAATACTAATAAACAAAATACTAAAAGACAAAGTACTAATCTATCAGGGCCGACAGGCGAATCCGCAGATTTTGACCAGATGGAAGCACAGGTACGGGAGGAGTTTCGGGAACGTTTGGAGATCGACACTCTTGCCCAGCGGTACGACCCCGACAAGTTGGAGGAACTGCTGGACAACATTGTGGAGATGTACTGCTGTCCTCGGCAGACCCAGTACGTCGGCAAGCAGCCGCAGACCACCAAAGCCATCCGGCTGCGGCTGGACAAGCTGACCAGCCAGCACGTTGAGTACATCTTCGATGTGATGTCCAACACCACCCAGCCCATCAAGAACATCATGGCCTATCTGCGCACCACCATCCTGAACGCCCCCACCACGATGGAGCACTACTATCAGGCGCAAGGCAACTGGCTGACCGCGCAGAGCCGGAAGGAGTGAACACCGTTTTCCACAAAGACCGCAAAACACGTTGAAAATACAAAGGAGAATTTCCATGAAAAGCACGAATGCCGTCCGTACCGAGATCCATTACGCCCAGGTCGGGGAGTATCAGCTGCCCCTGCTCACCCTGCCGCAGACCAATGATTCCGAACCGCTGGGCAAATATGGCCGGATGCGGCTGGCCTACCTCAAAACCCAGCGTCCTGTGCTGTATCACCAGATGCTGCTGAACGGTACGCTCTGGCCGCATTTGCAGGATGCCCAGAAAACGGCCTGCGCGTGGCTGGAACGCACGATGGCCACTCTGTTAGACAAGTAACCCCGCGCCGGACAAAGAGCGCGCACAGCTTCTCTGGGCGGCTCATATGAACGGGCTGAAAGCGCAGGCGGAGGAGGTGGTGGTGAGGGAGATTGTGTATGCAGAATGAAACCTCAATTCATCTTGTCTATCCATCCAAACATGGTATAATGGAACAAAGGAGCGTGATACCATGAGCCCAATCGAAATGCCTTCTGACATTCAATTAGTTGAAAAGCGCGAAACCCGGACGAGTCGTGGGATGCTTTCAAAGGGCTGGTATCGCGTGGATGACCAGCTTGTTATGGTCAAGGGCAACTCCATCACAGAGGCCGGAACCGCTGGGTTTGAGCCGTATTCTGAGGTGATGGCCTCGCTGATTGCACAGGTACTGGGTCTGCCTCATGTGGAATACGCCCTGATGCCTGCCAAACTCTTTCCCGACATTCAGACCTATTCCTGCGATGTGGTCAGCGTCTGCCCCAAGTTCACAACGGACGATGAACAGCTGTACCATTTTGCAGACATGGCCGATGCACATTTCCTCGCCAGCGGTCAAGCCGCCTCATCGGATGCACTGTTTCAGTACGCCGTTGAACTATACGGTAAACAGTGGCTTTATCAGATGCTGACCTTCGATGCCTTTATCGGGAATGAGGATCGTCACGAAAATAATATCGACATCATTGTCAGACACTATAAACATGTTCTTCCTCCGATTTATGATAACGGCGGCAGTCTGCTTGCGTGGGTAACCGACGAGGAACTGACTGACACGAAGCTGCATTATCAGTTTGACAAATCGAAGCCATTCCGCAGTCGTCACGCCCAGCAGATCAAACTGATCGATGAGCCTGTGCTGCCTGTGGGTGATCTGGACACGCTGTATCAGGAAATCATTCAGTCTATTTCGCCGATTCTCGCACTGCTGAGTGAAAAACGAGCGTTCGCGATCCGCCAGTACCTGAAATACCGCCTGCACTACCTGAAATCTGCCATGGGGTGATAAAATGGCCTACCTGAAATTGATGATGGATGAAAAAGAAATCGCTCATCTGAGCGAAGATGGACAATATCTCTGTGCCAATGAGGGTGTGCCGCAGTATTATCTGCCCCTGAACCTTTTCATCGGTGACAAACGCAAAGTCCCATTGGTCGATGTGGTCGTTTGGGCAAAGAAGCGAATCTTCCCGAAAAATCGGATGGACTGTAAAGAGATTCTGAAAATGATGGGTCTGCCGGACTACAATGCGTGGGAAATTGTTAAACGTACCAATGCCTGCCTGATGGAAGACCCCTATTGGCTGCGATTCAGCGAGGATGAAACCTTTGAGGACACCACGCGCGGACGAGCCAGAAGGATCATGAATGAGAATCGGAAAAACAACTGATACTAATTGATATCAGCTTATATCAATTAGCGGACACAACAAAGCCCACAGGGTAGATGAAATTCCGGCCTGTGGGCTTTGACAATTTTCCGCGTTATTAAATCTGTCCCATACTAAAACGTACAGAGTTGCTTAACAGGTGTGAGCGGGAATCTTTTTTCCACGCCTGCCATGGTGCACATTTGTGTGCCGGGCAATTCCAGAGAAGCGTGTGCGCAGGAAACTGCCATTTTAAGCAGTTGGTCGCCTTGGGTGCACTGCTTTGCGATTGCGTATCCTGATCCTGTGGGTCATCAAAATGTTCTAAACCGTACAGGATCGGCACGGCTTTTTCGGGACTGCAAAGGTCTAAAGTCCCCAAGCGTCCAACTTACAACAAAAATGAGACAGGCGACCCACCTTTCGGGAAGCCTGTCTCATTTTTCCATTGGGGGCTATTTACGTTACTGAGAAACAGCCCGGTTTGGAAACTCAGTGATTGAAGGAGAATGGGGAAACTACTTAAAGACTGATATCCTTGCCGCCATTGAGCTTGCTGAAAGCCAACAGAGAAATGACGGTGAGGATGGTCATAATGGTGGACAATGCGGCTGCAGTACCGTAGTTGCCGCGGATGACCTCGGTATAGATTGCTACCGTCAGGGTCTTGGTCTTGCCGGTATACAGGATGATTGCGGTAGACAGTTCACTGATCATGGTGACCCAGCTCAGGATGGCACCAGAGATGATGCCGGAGGCCATCATGGGCACTGTGATGCGGAAGAATGCCTTCATCTTGGAAGCGCCCAGCGAGATGGCGGCTTCCTCAATGCTCATGGGGATCTGCTGCAGGATAGCCACCGACGAGCGGATGGTATAGGGCAGACGCCGGATGATGAGTGCCACCACCATGATGAGCATGGTGCCGCTGATGAGGAGCGGGGGCTTATTGAAGCCGATGAGCAGTGCGATGCCAAGGACCGTGCCGGGCACGATGTAGGGGATCATCGAGAGGATGTCCACCACGTTGGTCAGGGCATTGCGGCGGCGCACCACCAGATAAGCGATGAGAACAGCCAGCAACACGATGACGACCAGTGCCAACAGGGGGATGATGATGGTATTCTGAATGCTGCGACCCAGCTTGCCGATAGCGGTCTGGTAGCTCTGCAGCGAGTAGCCGTCCACAAAAATCTTACCCTGCGTGTTCTTGAACGAGGTGTAGATGACGTAGGCCTGTGGCAGAATGGCGACGCCCACCACGAGGTAGACCGCCAGATGCACCAGAGCGTTGATGCCCTTGCGGGCCTCCCGCTCCTCCACGGGGTGCATACTGTTCAGAGCAAAGGCGTTCTTGTTGGAAACGTACTTCTGGACGAGGAACACCAGCGTGGTGATGACGATAGCGATGACGGCGATAGCGGCTGCAAAGCCGTCGCTGCCGCCCACCTCGTTGATGAACTCGGTGTAAAGGACAACAGGGAAGGTACGGTAGCCCTCACCGATCAGCATCGGGGTGCCGAAGTCTGCAAAGGATCGCATGAACACCAGCAGAGCCGCAGCCAGCAGGGTGGGCATGATTAGGGGCACGACCACTTTGAAGAAGCAGGCAATGCCAGAGCATCCGAGGTTCTCAGCAGCCTCGATAAGGGAGTTGTCGATGTTCTTCAGCGCGCCCTTGGCGTAGAGGAACACCAGCGGGAACAGCTGGAGCGTCATGACCAGCACGATGCCGCCGAAGCCATAGATGTCCGGGATGGCGATGCCGAGGTTCTTGAAGAAGGTGGTGATGATACCGCTGCGACCCAGCAGCAGGATCCATGAGTAGGCCCCGATGAAGGGAGCCGACATAGATGCCACCACAATGAGGATATTCAGCACCGACTTACCCTTGATCTTAAAGATCGTGAACAGGTATGCCAGTGGGGTGCCAATAGCGATGGAGAGCACCGTCGCTGTGATGGACACCTTGAAGCTGTTGATCAGGGTATCGAAATAGTAGCTCTTGGAAAAGAACTTCGTGAAATAAGCCAGCGTGAAGCTGCCGGTGTCGGGGTCCAGCACAGACTGGCGGATCAGGTATGCCATCGGGTAAAGCAGGAACAGTGCATAGAGTGCGATGGTCCCCAGCGTAATGGCTCCCCAGACATCAAGACGGAACTTATTATTGTTTTTCATAAGCGTCGCTCCTGATGAGATTGGTATCGCCGTCCTTGGTAAAGACGTTGATCTTCTCTTTCTTGACCTTCAGCAGCACCTTTTCGCCCTTCTTGAGACCCTCGCCAATGGAGGACTCCTCTACAATCTCCACCGAGTCGCCCTGATCGGTGTCAATGGTGTAGTGGGTGTTGAGACCGAGGTAGGTACACTCCTGCACGGTGCCGTGGATGCCATCGGTGCCGTCCTTGCAGATAATGAACTCCTCCGGGCGGATGGAGCAGCGCACATCCTGCTCGGCAGCCTTGTCCAGAACGTTGATGTGCTCATGGTAGCCGTCGGCAAAGGTGATGATGCCGTCCTTGACGTGGGCGTCCACGATGTTGGTGCGGCCGATAAAGGTGGCAACGAAGACATTCTTCGGGCGCTGGTAGATATCACGGGGAGTGCCAACGTGCTGGATGACGCCGTCCTTCATAACGGCGATACGGTCACTGATGGCCATTGCCTCTTCCTGATCGTGGGTGACATACACGGTGGTGATGCCAACGCTCTTCTGGGTGTGGCGGATGACGCTGCGCATCTCGACACGGAGCTTTGCGTCCAGATTGGAAAGCGGCTCGTCCATCAGCAGCACATCCGGCGAGATAACCAGTGCGCGAGCCAGTGCGATACGCTGCTGCTGACCGCCGGAAAGCTGGTTGGGCATCCGGTCGGCATACTGCATGATCTGCATCAGGTTCAGAAACTCATCTGTCCGCTTCTTCATCTCGGTCTTGTCCACCTTGCGGTTTTTCAGACCGAATGCCACATTGTCCCGGACGGAGAGGTTCGGGAAGATGGCATAGTTCTGGAACACCATGCCGATGTTGCGCTTGCTGGGGTCCATATCGTTGATGCGCTTCTCGTTGAAGAAGATGTCGCCGCCCTCAATGGAGTTGAAGCCTGCGATCATACGGAGAAGGGTGGTCTTGCCGCAGCCGGAGGGACCCAGCAGGGTGAACAGCTCACCATCTCCGATCTCCAGATTCAGGTCCGGGATGACCGTATTATTCCCGTAGCGCTTTACTGCGTCTTTGACTGATATTCTGCTCATACTAGCCTCCTGCTGCCCTTTGAATTATTTGCTCTGCAGACCGGTGAAGATCTCAGTGTACTTGTCCACCAGCTCTGACTTGTGGGCGCTGACGTAGGGAATGTCCTCTTCGATGACATTGATGTCTGCCATCGGGGTCATGGCATCGTTGGTAGCAGCGTCCTTCATAACAGGACGGTTGGTCAGGGTGCTGCCCCAGATGTTCTGGACTTCTTCGCTCAGGATGAAGTCAATGAACAGCTTGGCATTGTCCATGTTCTTTGCGCCCTTGATGATGGTGGCGCCAGCAGGAAGGAAGACAGCACCTTCCTTCATGTAAACGATCTTGACAGGTGCGCCGTCTAGAACCAGCTGAGCACAGGGATCCTCATAGGATAGACCCACCACATACTCGCCATCGGCAACTCCTTTGTAAACGCCGCTGGAGCTTTCGCAGATCTTGCCGTCCACATTCTCAAACAAGTCGTGGACGTACTGCCATGCCTTATCGTCCTCGTAGCCGCCCATTGCAAGCAGCATATTGGTCAGTTGAGCGAAAGCGGAAGAGGAGTTGGCGGGGTCGGCAGTGGCGATTTTACCCTTCAGAGCCGGGTTCAGCAGATCTTCGTAGCCCTCGATCTTGATGTCACCGATGAGGTCGGTGTTGACGATGAGGACGCTGCCGTCCAGCACATTGCCGGTGATGAAGCCGCACTTGTTTTTGTAAGCATCGATGACGTTTGCATCGTTGGCGGAAACATACGGTTCCCACAGATCTTCGTTGGTGTACATCAGCGACCAAGAGCCGCCGAACATGACATCTGCGTAGGGATCGTTCTTCTCGGACTGGATACGCTTGATCAGTTCGCCGGTGCCGGCCTGAATCAGCTCGACGTTGACGCCGTATTTCTCCTCAAACAGAGGAATGGTGGCGTTCATCAGACCCTCAGAGTTGGGCGAATAGATCACGAGGTCGCCGCCGCCCTGTGCAGCAGTACCGGAAGCGGCAGTGGAAGCAGCGGTAGAACCGGCAGAAGAGGTGCTGGCGGAGGAGCCGCCGCAAGCGCTCAGAGCAGCAGAAGCTGCGATAACACCGGTAGCCATCAGGAACGAACGACGAGAAATCTTTTTCATAGTAAAAACCTCCATTTTTTACTTGAAACTTTTCGATAGTCCCATTTTAATGCTTATAGCACAAAAATAATACTCAAATTGTAGAACAAATGGAAAAAATACCGAACAACGGCTGTTCGGTATTTTTTTATAGACACTTATTTCAAGGTGCTCTGGTACTCCCGCACCGAGCAGCCTATGTATTTTTTGAAAACGTGGTTAAAATATTTGTACTCACCAATGCCGCACTCCCAGCCGATTTGGGAGATGGGCAGTTTTCCTTTCCGGATGAGTTCCAGAGCGTTCTGAATACGGCAGCGGTTGAGGTAGTCAATGACCGTTGTGCCAAGCTCTTTTTGAAACTTCTGGTTGATGTACCGTTCCGAGTAGTGGAACTGTTCCTGAAGGGCAGCAAGTGTTATCTTGCTCTGGTAATTCTCTTTCAGATAGGCTACGATGCGTAGCACCAGTGGGTCAGTGACCTTATCTTCGCTTAATGGCGGCAGAGCTGTCCGGCTGCGGACGGCCTCTGTCTCGTCCTCCCGCTGTTGGAGGTACTGGTTATCCCCCGCAAGGCGGACAGCCTTCTCCAGCGCAGTACGCATCTCGTCCATGTCGAGGGGTTTGAGCACATAATCCGATACGCCGTTCCGAATGGCCTGCTGGGCGTACTCGAACTCCGAGTAGCCTGTCAGGATGATGGCAATATAGTTGAATTTCTCTCGGGTGTCGGCGATCATCTCAAGACCGCTTTTTACCGGCATGGTAATGTCGGTAATGACGATGTCAGGCTGCAGTTCAGCGATCTTTTCTTCACCTACTGCCCCATTCTCTGCCTCGCCCACCACCGAGCAGCCGCACTCCTCCCACGGTACCGAGTAACGAATGCCCTTGCGGATGATTTCTTCATCTTCTACCAATAGAATGCGATACATGGTTTACATTCCTCCTAGCCGGAGTTTTAGTTTCACCGTGAAGCCTTCGCCCTCGGTGCTGTCGATGGTTAGTCCGCTGTCACCGCCGTAGCCCAGCCAGATGCGACGGTTGATGTTCTGCAGACCATTGTGCTCGATGTTCACTTCATCCGAGCGCAAAGTGTCTCGCAGCTGTTCCAGCATTGTCTCGTCCACGCCTCCGCCGTTATCCTCTACCGTGAAATAGAGCGCATCCTCCCCCAGCCAGCCCCGTACCCTTATATGGATGCGTGGCTTCTTCTGGAATCCATATTTGATGCTGTTTTCCAGCAAGGGCTGTAAAAGCAGCTTCGGGATGATGAACTCCATGCAGGCGTCGTCGATGTCGATCTCGTAGGAGAAATTTGCACCGAAGCGGGTGGACTGGATCACAAGGTAATCCTGCAGATATTTCAGATCATCTTTAACAGGGACATTGTGCTTTGTGTTGTTGATGCTGTAGCGCAGGATGCCGATAAACCGTCCAATCAGCTGCTGGGCTCGCTGGGGGTCTGTCGGGATAAGATAGCGGATATTGTCCAGCGTATTATAAATAAAGTGGGGATTGATCTGCGCCTGAAGATTCTGCATCTCCATCCGGTTGTTCACTTCGGCAAGAGCGATGTTGCGCTGGCTCAGCTCTTGAATGCTGCGAACCATCTTGTTGACCTGATGGGCGATCTCCTCGATCTCATCGCAGGTGTCGATCTCGATGATGTGATCAGGGTCCTCCTTGCGGATGATGCGGATCTCCCGCACGAGGGTGTCCACCGACTTTACCATCTGCTCAGTCATAGCGTGCATAATGCGGGCGAACATTGCCGCCCAACTCAGTCCCAGCAGTACGATCAGGAGCAGACCCACGAAAAGATAACTGTAATTCGTGGGCGAGTAGATGAAGGAGTAAGCCAATACCGTGCCGTTTTCCAGCGAGCGGCTGCTGCGCAGATAGCGGTTCCCGTTCACTCGCATATATTGCGCTGCATCGGCAGGCAGATACTTGTTGGCGTTCTTTTGGGAGAGGAAAGAGAAACTTGAACAGGCAATGACATCACCGTTGGATTTGGTGAGGATAGCATCGTACTGGTACTGGCTAAACAGTTTTGTCCAGTCGTTCTCATTCAGATAGACTGCCGCAGCACCCTGATATTCGCCATCCCGGTAGAGCGGATGTATCATAACGTATTCTGAGCTGTTGGCTCGGAAGTGGTAGACCGTGGTGTAGACGGTCCGCATAAGATGGCAGGCGTTGTCCACGGCGATGCTGTTAAATTCCTGCCTGTGGAGATTCATCTCTCCCTCCGAAAATGTTGTGAACCGAACATTTCCCTCAGAGTCGGTAAGGATGAGCTGTATCTCCACAGGAGCCGAGACGTTGTACTGGCTGATAAGATAGCGCAGGTTGTCCTGATCATTCCGCAGCTCGGAGAGGAACAGCTCGGTGTGTCCAGCGTCCAGCAGAAAGGCGGACGTGTTATTGTACACCTCATGGAAGGTGGCGGCAACACTCTCCAGATGGTCTTCCCGCCGGGCGTTCTGGTTGAGAGCATTCACAGCAGCGATTGCAATGCAGAACAAAAGACATCCCAGCAACAGGCTTGAAATCAGCTTACGGGAGACGCTCTGCTCCAGCTCCTGCTGAAAGCGGCTCTTTTTGTAGGTGCGATCGGGGTGACTATGCTCCATACTTTCTTCGCTCCTGCTCTTCGATAGACTTTGCCATACTTCGATTATAATGCCTTGAATCAGATGCGTCAACGGGCGTGTTGCTGCCCTTTTTTATTGCATAACACAAAAAACTGCCCGGAACGACCTTCTCCTATCGTTCCGGGCAGTTTTAGCAGGAGGAATCTGCTACCGTGGATGTCAAACCAGATGAGCCGATCAAACGTTCTCATTCAGGAATGCAGCAATTTCTTCTGCTGCGACGGTCTCATCCTCACCCTCAACCGTGACGGTGATGGCTGCGCACTCCTATGGCGCATCCAAAAAACGTTTTGCAAAAACGCGTAGCCTGCATCCGTCGGATGCAGTTCAAGGGTTTGGGATTTCCCAACAAGCATTTTGCAACGCAAAATGGTCTTTGTATATACGAAGACACTGCTTGCCACTGCTATGAACGCCTTTTGAATTACAAAATGATTTTTCAGTTGCTATACTGGGCTTATCAAAGTTTTTTCGGGAGGATGCCGCAGTGACCGCACAGACAATGCTAATCGGGAACCGATCTTGCCGCATTTACGGCGAACCCCATGCAGAATACCTACTGCTCCAAATGACAGGCGAACATGAGTTGCAGGGCATAGACCATGAAGTGACAGTGATTGCGCAGAGCAGCTGGAATTTTTTGTTTGCGGCCGTGCCCGTGGAAAGCTGGAACGATGCACTTTCCCCGTGGGAAGCCCCTGCCGTATGGGGAAAGCAAGGATTTGGCGGCAAAGCTGGGGACACCCTGCGCTTTCTGACGGAGCAGGTCATTCCCACACTGGAGCAGCGGTTTCATCTCCCGGAAAACGTCAAAATCATTCCGGGCGGCTATTCGCTGGCAGGGCTGTTTGCGTTGTGGGCATCCACCCAGACTGATTTGTTCTACGGTGTCGCCGCCGCCTCGCCCTCTGTATGGTTTCCGGGCTGGATGGAGTTTGAACAGCAGCACCCGATGCAAACACAGCACATTTATCTGAGCCTTGGCAACAAGGAAGAGCACACGAAAAACACCGTCATGGCTGCGGTAGGTGATAACATCCGCACTCTGCACAGTCAGCTTATAGCGCGCGGTGCAGACTGCACCCTTGAATGGAACAGCGGCGGGCATTTCAAAGACGCCGACTTGCGCACGGCGAAAGCCTTTCGGTGGGTGATGGAGAAGCAGAAAGGTAAATCTCACGCAGATTAAACAAAATTGTATGATTTTCTAATTGGCGGCTTCTGTTCTGCCTATTAGCAGCTTCTTTATTGTCTGTAGCTATTTTCACAAATAAGTAAAACGCCCAGCATTAAAAATGCCTGCTGGGCGTTTTGCTTATTTATAACTTTAGAATAAATCGCTCCCAATATTCCCTGTCTCTAGACTACGGATTAACCTTATCAAAAGAATACTCTATGCCTTTAACCTCAACAACATGTACAGCTATGCATTCGAACATAGCCTCATCAAAAGCAGCAATATTCACACCACCCGTTCCCATTGTGCTTGTATATGAAACGCCTGCATATCCTTTGCTCTTTATAAATTCTGTAATAAATTGCGTCGGCAAATATTCCAAGGAACTATCGTTTCGCCTAAGCGGTTTTGCAATCTCTTTGGCAATGTCCGAAAAAATTTTCATGTTTGCAGCCAACGATTCGATACTGCTAGAATAAACTGCTGGACTTATACAATTTAAACCTGATATGTTTACTACCTTTATATCTTTCAGAAGCTTAAATTTTCCTATCGTAACATAATCGAACGCGCTGGCTCTGACTTCTCGTAATGCTGTTTTTTCATCTGATGTGAGATATAATACACCTATTCCCTCTGGATTCACACGTCCGGACCGTCGTTTTCCAATCGGCGGTTGTCCCATCTCATTTTTTGTAAAGCCCTCGAATTTATCACAAATACGAGCCCTGAACAGCTCCGTTCCTCTACTATATTTTTTGATTGAATAGCTCAAAAAAGAAACAAGCTGATCCGCTCTAAAATATCCATTACAAAATCGATTCTTTTCTTTTATTGCCTTTGAGAACTCACCCCATGTATGTCCGGAAAATATTCCGTACTCAGCTGCATAACTTTTGGGAATACAGACTTTCTTATTATAATCTTTCTCTTTATCACCATAAATCGTAGCACAAAATGCTGCTATCAAATTATATGATGAAGGCAAATCCTTTCTGAAGATATTCCAGTTTTCTACTACTGCAGAATAAAGCGGCTCTCCATCTTCAGCCTCTTCATAAACACTAAGTACTTCTGAAATGAGATCAGAAACATCCGAGGATTCATCAACTGCGCAAATAGGGACATTTGTCTTCTTACAAAAGTCACAATTCCCACGCTTTCCACTTGCTGAGATCATCGCTTGAATCTGTTTATCGGAAAAGCATTCAGCACAACAGTTCATTTCTGCAGTCTCCCATTCAAGTACTTATCCATAAGTTCAAGGTGATGCATGATAGACAACTTTTTTAGCGTCGGAAGTCCCGGATATGTTTTGTTGTTATAATGATTCAGCAATGTCTGCAGCCCGGTAGTCAACTGCCGTTCTTGTCCTTCTGTAGTATACCACGTGTACAGTTTACTTACTGCTTCATAAAACTTTCCTGCAACATCAGAAATATCATCATTGGAATCGGAGACAAAGTGTCTTATCCTTAAAGCATTCGTTTTCGTAAAATACACAATATGAATTGCCACTGCATAGGGCGCAAATCCCGATTCAATATAATCGCCACCAATAATAGAATAATCGCCAAACCCTATATATCCATCGTCCTTAAAATCTATATGGTCATTTGAAAAGAATTCATCTTCTGGATAATCAGCATTCCTGTTCTTTTTGTTAAACTTGTTTTCGAAAAGGACACCATTTTCCTTGACAACTCGTCGAATATATCGATCATATGGACAAAGCGTATATTTAGGTGCTTGGTGAAATAGTTCCTGATAGGTTTCCAAGGAATCTGGGCTGTCTAATAGCACAAGGGTCTGTTCTGCGTTGATTCTTCTGCTGTTCAACTCAGATATCTCTTTTTCAGCATTTTTATTTATAAGGATAGAGGGAACAACCGTGGCGTTTGCCGAATATTTTTCCAGTAATTTATATATAGTTTGCGGATCGTTTGTTAAATCGCCGACGCTGGGATTTATAATAAGGCCAATCGGCAAGGACGCTGAGCAAAACGCACTCAAAGAATTGTTCAGTGCCGGAATATTTTTTACAGGTTCAATGACAGGGATAACGGACGAAGAAATTAATTTTTGTGATGCTAGTTCTTTCAAAGCAAGTAATTCATATTGTCTTCCGCGAAAATATGGAAAGTACATACTGTTACCCCCTGTATTGTATTTTTAGTAATTGGTCTAGTGCAGGCATCTTACTTGTAAGTCCAGAAAAATAAACCACTGCCTTCAGTTCTGGTTGGATCTTTTGAAATTGTTCCACCGTAATTTTGTTTCTTTTTTTCATTTCTTGAAACGCAAGTTTCTGTGCTTCAATAATGGGTATTTCTTCAAATTTTTCTAGAAACGCACTAAAATGAAACACCGGCTCTACTTGCGGAACAACACCAAAATAAGCACGAATAATATTTTCATATTCTCGTTTTCTTAACATTTTGAAAATACTGGAATGATTAAGGAATTCATTATATATTGATGGTTCTCTGCTTCGTTCTTTATTAAAAATCGTTCCACGTTCAGAAAGAACATATATCCCAACGGCATCTCCCATGTCGCCAAATGACGCTAGAACCTCGTGAATTTTTTCCAATTCATGGATAGAAACCAGAACAGAAACCTTACTGAACGCGCAAAAATAATCTCTTAATTGGTCATATAGACGATCGAAATTATCGAGATCAGACTTTATCTCATACACACGACCCTCGCCATTGATCATTACAAAATCTGCTATAGAGTGACCGATCCTCACTTGAGAAAACGCAGATGTAGTATTTACATTATGAATTCCACAAAGCAATTTATTAAGAAGAGTATTCATATAAAAATACTCATTTCGTTGCTGCTTATTAAGATGGGCATATATTTCACTAATAAGTTGTCCGTGACTTTTGCTCTCCGGATCATCAATATAGCGCTTGACAACATAATCGAATGTATCGCTTCTGCCACTTTCGAGTAAGTCAGATATTACCTTGCGTGTAAATACGCGATTGATAGCTCTACTGTTATCGGCCATGGTTGAGCACCTCCTTTCTTGATGGCATGTATATTTTTATTTAAAATGTAAAATGCACAAATTGCAATAAGATAACTACACCTTATATTAAGAATACCACCATCGACACTAAAAGTAAACGAAAAAGTGATTATGTTTGCGCCCTCCAGCTGATTTTGCAGATGTAAAAGCTCCTTTCAGAACCGTATCAGTCCGAGTTATTACATTTTGGTTACAAAAAGCTTCTGCGTAGGTGCGAAATTGCCTTTTTTGTAGGCTCGTATATAGAAGCCTCTTTTTCGAGGCGATTCTCTTTCAAGAAACGTGGTTATCACTTTGACTCCATCCAGTTTTCTCTGTTTAGCAATAGGGTCCACTTCGCATACAGTGCCTTTAACGGCGACTTTTTTGTTGACTTTCAAAATTGTGGGCGACTTTTGGCCTTTCAACTGAGTTCGTATATGAAGGCTTCTTTTTATGGCTCATACCAATTCAAGCTGTTACATTTTGATTACAGAATCGTCTGGGATGCAACGAAACAGCCCTTTTCGTGGGCTCGTATATAGAGAGATCTTTTTTCAGAAGAGTTTTCTTGCAAAAATTCGTAGCTATATCTATTGGATTCCATCAGGAGTTCTCTATTTAGCAACAAGCATTTGCTTAGCAAAATACAATCTTAATTGTGACTTTTCTGTTAATCCTCGAAATCATGGTGCCTTTTGGGCTTTCCCGTGAGCTAATAAGTGAGATGTTATTTTTCAAACTTAGTACAAAAGCCGTGCCGTTTGTGACTTTTCAGTTAGCTTTTGAAAATATGGCCACGTTTTGGCCTTTCCCGTCGGCTACCTATTGAGGGATCTTTTTTCAAGACAACCTTCAACTTCAGGCACCGCCATTGTTGTAAAGTTCCGTCCTCCATCGGTTGCCCTGTAGACCGACGTTATTTTAACCAAAAAGCTACTTCGGCTATATTTCCCAAGAACTTTTCAACAAATTTCTTTTTCAGGTTATATTTTGGCCTTTCTCGATGCCTACCAATTAGAGGGACAATTTTTCGGAAGCCTTAAATTTCGAAGATTTTCTATAAAACTCTGTTCTTTGAAAACAGAATAGTTCAATCGTCCGGTACTTCACAAAAGGTACTTCTGTAACTCGCAGCCCGGTCATAACGAAGACGGGGTGGCTGAAATGCCAATGGTGCGGTGCAAGCCCGCCGCCGGACGATTCCCCACTCCTAGGGAAGTCGAGGACCAATATGGGAGACCTTAACTTATTAACGCAGACGGGTTTGAAACCATCTGCGATGGGGGAGCTGGAATTGCTGCCAGTTCTCTTTACATTGTCATCTGACCGCCGCTTTGCTGCAAAGGATATAACCGCGGGTGACACACTTTCCGACCTTAAACTACTTATGCTGAAGGAGTGCCTATGAAGTTTAACGATCCCTATTCCCAGATGTTTCCCGGCTACCCCGATGCCGTCAGCCTTCAGCAGGCTGCGGAGATGCTTGGTCTGAACCGCCACACGGTCGGGGAACTGATCCGTTCCCGCCGCCTGTTTGCGCTTAAAATCGGCCGCACCTACCGTATCCCGAAGCTGAGCGTGATCGAGTTCCTGCTCACCGGACAGAGCACCTTCCCGGCTGGAAATCCGCCGCTGGATGTGGTATGCTGTGGGTGCAGCAACGGACAGCACGCCTGTTGACCCAAAGGAGGTTTATGATGAAAACTACAGGGTCTGTCCAAGAGAAAAATGGACGTTTCTATTTCGTGATCAATCTTTATGATGCCAACGGCAAGCGGAAGATCAAGTGGATCTCCACAGGTCTGACCGTCCGGGGCAACAAGCGCAAGGCGGAATCCATGCTCCGGGAAGTGCTGCTCCACTATGATGAGACCGGGGAGCTGCCCACGGGGCGGGGAGGCACCTACGAAAAAGTAGACGCTAAAACCGCCAAGTCCTTGCCGCAACCTCTCCAACCCGTTAACAAGTCGGAGATGCTGTTTCTGGATTATCTCAACGAGTGGGTGCAAGTCCACAAGGCATCCATCCAGCCTGCAACCTTTATCAACTACAATCGGATGATCACCGGGCGCATCACGCAGTATTTTGAGCCGCTGGGCTTGAAGCTGTGCGAGGTCACGCCGCAGGTGCTGGATGAGTTTCAGGAGAAGATCTTGCTGGAGGGCTACACCACCAACACGGTCATTCACTACCACGCCATCTTCGGTAAAGCGTTCAAAGATGCCGTCCGCAAGGACTATCTGGAAACCAACCCGATGCTGAAAGTTGACCGCCCGAAGAAGAACAGCTTCCGGCCCAACTTCTACTCTAAGGATGAAGTCCAGCAGCTGCTGGAAGTATCGCAGGATGACCCCCTGCACCTGTGCATCCTCATTACAGCCTACTACGGTCTGCGCCGCAGCGAGGTGCTTGGGCTGAAGTGGTCATCTATCGACTTTGAGCGCAAGTCCATCACCATCAATCACAAGGTTACGGAACAGTTGGTGAATGGCAAGTATGTTCCTGTGGTCAGCGATGTGATGAAGAACAAGACCAGTTGCCGCACCCTGCCGCTGATCCCGGCTGTGGAAGAAGAACTTCTGAAGCAGAAGGAAAAGCAGCAGCTTTACCGCAAGCTGTTCAAGAAGAGCTACAGCACTGAGTATCTGGATTTCGTCTGCACCGATCAGGAAGGCAAGCTGATCCGCCCGAACTTCGTGACAGAGCACTTCGACTGGCTGCTGGCCAAGTACGGGCTGAAGCACATCCGTTTTCACGACCTGCGCCATAGCTGCGCCAGCCTGATGGTGATGAACGGCGTATCCATGAAGCAGGTTCAGGAATGGCTGGGGCACAGCACCTTTTCTACCACCGCTGACATCTACGCACATCTCGATTACAAAAGCAAACAGGGGTCTGCTGGGGTCATTGCGAACCTTTTGGGAGAATCCAAACTCCCCAAATAATTATGGATTTATCGTTCATGTATAAAGCATACTTTGATGAGGCAAAAGCGGTCTTTCTCTGCTTGATGCAAAAGAAAAAGTCGCAGATTCGTTTGAATCTGCGACTTCTGGCGGAGATGGTGGGATTCGAACCCACGTGCCCGGTTAAGGACAAAACGATTTCGAGTCGTTCTCGTTACGACCGCTTCGATACATCTCCATATATTAGCCTTTACAGTATAGCAAAAAAGCGGTTTTCCGTCAACACTTTTCTCCCGTTACGGCACGGCTGCAAGCCATACGCAGCCGTGCCGTTTTGCGTTTTTGGGGCAGAAAGCGCGGTTTCTTTGCAAAAAAGGCTGTTCTTTTGGGCGGGAGCCGAGTATAATAGGAACGATATTTTTCAAATTTGAAGTACAGAGGAGAGCATTCCAATGGCACAGGCAAAACAAGATATGGGCACCGGCAGCATCAAAAAGCTGATGCTGCAGCTCATGATCCCCGCCGTGGTGGCGCAGGTGGTGAACCTGCTGTATAACATCGTGGACCGCATTTACATCGGCCACATTGCGGGCATTGGCGCGGCAGCGCTGACCGGCGTGGGGCTGTTCACACCCATTCTGATGCTGCTGAACGCTTTTGCCATGCTGGTGGGCGCGGGCGGCGCGCCGCGCACCGCCATTGCTCTGGGGCAGGGGGACAGGCAGCAGGCCGAAAAGATCGTCTCCAACAGCTTTACCGTGCTGATGTTCTTTGCCGTGGTGCTGACCATCGGCTTCTATGCCGGGGCACCGGTGCTGCTGCGACTGTTCGGTGCCAGCGATGCCACCCTGCCGTACGCCCTGAGCTACAGCCGCATCTACATTGCAGGCTCGGTGTTCGTGCTGGTGGTGCTGGGCATGAACCCTTTTATCACCACGCAGGGCTTTGCCAAGACCAGTATGCTTACCACCGTGATCGGCGCGGTGATCAACATTATCCTCGACCCCATCCTGATCTTCGGGTTCGGGCTGGGCGTGCGGGGCGCGGCCATTGCCACGGTGCTCAGTCAGGCCGTGGGTGCGGCATGGATCATCCGCTTTCTCACCGGCAAAAAGACCATCCTGCGCCTGCGCAGAGACTACCTGCGCCCGGAAAAGCAGATCATTCTGCCGGTGCTGGCGCTGGGCATCTCCACCTTTGTGATGCTCTCCACCGAAAGCCTGCTTTCCATCAGCTTCAGCTCCAGTCTGGCGCGGTACGGCGGCGATGTGGCTGTGGGTGCCATGACCGTCATCACCAGCGCATCCCAGCTGTGCACGCTGCCCATTCAGGGCATCTGTCAGGGCGGACAGCCGGTGATGAGCTTCAACTTCGGCGCAGGCAAGAAGGCCCGCGTCAAGGAAGCCTTCTGTTTTCAGCTGACGCTGTGCGGGGCCTACACCTGCTTGTTCTGGCTGTTGATGATGCTGTTTCCCGGCGCGGTGGCGGGCATTTTCACCTCGGACACCGCACTGATCCAGTACACCACGTGGGCCATGCGCATTTACATGGCGGGCATTTTTGCCATGGGCTTCCAGATCGCCTGCCAGCAAAGCTTTATGGCGCTGGGGCAGGCTAAGGTCAGCCTGCTGCTGGCCTGCCTGCGCAAGATCATTCTGTTGATCCCCCTCATCTTCATCCTGCCGCACGTTCTGCCGGATGCAGTGTTCGGCGTGTTTCTGGCCGAGCCGGTCAGCGACATTCTGGCCGCCACCATCACCACCATCACCTTCTTTGCCCGGTTCGATAAGATCCTCGACCGCGGTGCGGCTCACGTATGATCCCCATGCAAGAACGCCTGCCGGGCCATTGAGCCTGACAGGCGTTCTTTTTACGCATCTTCCGTGATTATTTTCCGCCGGGAAAGGAACACGTCCTTATTGAAGGGCGAGACATATGTGCACTCATACTGCACCGCCTTGATGCGGCTGTAAACAAAGATCCTTCCATCCCGCAGTACACCACGGGAAGTGATATCCATGACCGGCAGCCCCTTTTTGCAGTGCAAAAGTTCGGCGTGCTCTGCATCCAGTGCTGCTGCATGGTAGTTGGTAATAAAGTAGGCAATGCGGTACTTCTGCCGCAAGGCATAGCTCTGAATAGAATCCTCCAGCACCTCCCGGTTCAGCTCCGGAAACAGCGCACAGGGCATCCAGCCAGTCTCTACCTGACTGATCTCATACCGCACGATACGGATGCGGCGGAACTCCCACAGGGTCTCGCCGGCTTCAAGATTGAACACCCGGCGCAGCTCCGCCGTAGGCTCCACCTGCTTCAGGTACAGAGTTCTGGAACGCAGCTCCTCATAGGGCACTTCGGTAAGGGAATTGTAGACCATAGGATGCCCCAGTGCCTTTTTGTTGATATAGGTACCATCGCCCTGTGTCATATAGATCAAACCAATGGATTGCAGCCTTCCCAGCACCTTCTGGATCGTGAAACGGGAAACGTGATAGATCTCTGCCAATTCCCGCTGGCTGGGCAGCTTGTCCATTATGGTCTTGCGCTGAAAGATCTTGCTGATGAGGTCTGTAACGATGAACTCGGTCTTTTTGGCAGTCACAGGCAGTATCCTCCCTTGGGGTCTTTTGCTAAGGATACCACACTGGAACAAAAAGTGCAAAGTCCTGCACATTATTGAAAGCGGTCGGTCACGGCGTCACCAGCGTACCGTCCGGGATGCGGCTCTGGGTCCACTCATGGGGACGGTAGCGCACCGGATACTTGACGATCTCCTTTTCGTCGATATCCACACCGATGCCCGGACGCTCAATTGGGTAGAAGTAGCCGCCTTTTGCCTCGTTGTAGCCGGGGAACACTGCCTTGATCTTGTCTTTCAGCTCGATGTTCTCCTGAATGGCGGCATTATGCAGATGGATGTTCAGGTGGGTATTCACCGCCACCCCGATGGGGGTAATGTCCGATGGGGTGTGCCATGCGATACGCACACCAAAGGGTTCGCAGAAGTGCGCCAGCTTTACCGCCGGGGTAATGCCACCCAGCTGGGAAACATGGCAGCGCAGGTAGTCCACGCGGCGGTTCACCACAAGTTCTTTCCATTCCATGGGGTTATTGAACAGCTCGCCGGTAGCAATGGGGGCCGCACACTGGCTGCGCAGCTGGGCCAGCCACTCGTTCTGATCCGGCGGAAGCAGATCTTCGAGGAAATAGGGAGCGTACGGTTCCAGCTCCTTGGCAAACCGGATCGCCTGATTGGGGGTCAGCCTTTCATGCACATCGTGCAGGATGTGGAAGGAGCTGCCGTACTTTTCCCGCAGCTTGCCGAACATATACACGGTGTTGCGCATGTAGTCGTCCTGGTTAAAATAGGTGCCGGGCAGGGGGTTTTCCGGGGTATTCAGCTCGTCCGGGATACCGCCGTAAAAACCCAGCTGACAACGGATATGACGGTATCCCTCCTTGTAGATGCGGTCCACCTCGCGGTATAATCCTTCCAGATCATCTGCTACTGCGTGGGTATAGGCAGGGATCGCCGTCCGCGCCTTGCCGCCCAGCAGCTGGTACAGGGGCATATCTGCCAGCTTGCCCTTGATATCCCACAGCGCCATGTCGATGCCTGCCACGGCGTTGTTCAGCACCGGGCCGTTGCGCCAGTAGGAATTGACCATCATCAGGTTCCACAGGTCTTCAATATCGTTGGCATCCCTGCCGATCAGGATGGGCTTGAGGTAATCCTCCACCGCGCATTTCACCGCCAGCGGACGCTGCTGGAAGGTGGCGCAGCCTACACCATATACGCCCTTATTGGTCATCACCTTTACCGCCACCAGATTGTGGCGTTCCGGGTTTGTGACAAAGCATTTGATATCTGTAATGATCGTTGGTTTCATAAAAGCACCTCTTGGAACAGATTGAAAGGGTTTGCATATCTTCTACTACAAGTCTATTCAATCATACCTTGGGCGGCAAATCAATTCCTGCTTTTTATTTGACGGAAACCGCAAAATAAAACAGTCCAATTTTTGAAACTAAAAACATTTTAGTTCGTATTTACGTTTGTTTTATATTTTATCCCGAACAAATGGTACGTTTTACAAAGCGATTTTTCCGTGGTATATTAGCGTCACAACGCACGTGCTGGATTTTCGCTTTGGAACACAATCAAGGAAAAAGGAAACCGAAGAAGGAGGCTCTCCCTTATGGAAAAGACTGAAGTCGTCGCAAAAATCATCGAGTATGTCGGCGGCAAAGACAATGTTGTGAACACTTGGCATTGCATGACCCGTCTGCGCTTTGAGCTCAAGGATACCAGCAAGATCCAAGAGGACGCCATCAAGGCGCTGGATGGTGTCATTGGCGTGCAGTTTGCCAAAGGCCAGCTGCAGATCGTGCTTGGCACCAGCGTCCATAAATATTATGACATCGCCCTGCAGATGCTGGATCTGAAGGAGGATATCGCAGCTCCTGCCCAGCCGGAAAAGAAGAAGGACTTTATTTCCTGGTTCATGGATATGGTGTCCGGCGTATTCGGCCCCATCGTGCCTGCCATTGCCGGTGCCGGTATGATCAAAGGCCTGATGGGCGGTCTGGTGGCTCTGGGCGTGGTTTCCAATGCTACCGATACCTATAAGATCATTGATATGCTTGCCAGCGGCGTGTTTACCTTCCTGCCGTTCTTCATTGCCGCATCGGCCGCAAAAAAATTCAAGACCAACCAGTATCTGGCCATTGCCATCGCCGCTACCTTGATGTACCCCACCATGGTGGATGCTGCCAAGGCAGGCGAGATCAGCAACTTTATGTTTGCAGGCATCCTGCCCATTCCGGTATTCAACTATTCTGGTTCGGTCATTCCCATCATCTTCGGCGTATTTGCCCTGAGCTATATCTACAAGTGGGTCGATAATATCGTTCCCGAAGCCGCCCGCACCGTTATCACCCCCACCATCACCCTGTTCATTTCCGGCTTCTTTGCCCTGACGGTCATTGGTCCCGTGGGCATTTACATCGGCAAGGGTCTGGCATGGATGCTGGATGTGCTGTTCGGTATCTCTCCCATCTTTGCCGGTGTCGTCATGGGTCTGATCCGCCCCGCTTCCATTCTGGTGGGTATGCACCACGCCATGACTCCTATTGCTCTGGAGAACTTTGCCACCAAGGGCTACGACATGCTCATGCCCATGATGTTCATTGCAAATCTGTCCATTGTGGGTGCCGCCGCAGGCTGCTATTTCAAAGAAAAGAGCCAAAAGGAACGTTCCATCGTTCTGTCCTCCGTTCTGTCCGGCATTCTGGGCATCACCGAGCCTGCTCTGTTCGGCGTGCTGACCAAGTACAAGAAGGGTTTCCTTGCTGCCACCATCGGCAGCTGCGTGGGCAGCGCCTTCATCGGTGCCTTTGGTGTGCGCCTGTACGGCTACATCACCTCCAGCATTTTCAGCATTCCCGCTTATATCGGACCTTACTTCATCTACGCCGCCATCGGCTGGGTCATTGCCTTTGGCTTATCCTTTGTTCTGAGCTACCTGTTCGTGGTCAAAATGGACCGCAGCTGATCGCTTTTTCAAATCTCCCACGATAAAAAACAGGG
>ERZ791826.838-NODE-838-length-22800-cov-4.873994_pt1 | contig 22800 bp, 24 predicted proteins | sample MGYA00510297_ERZ791826 | MGnify/ENA primary metagenome ERZ791826 (study PRJEB30046, sample SAMN00792004) | human gut metagenome | study: EMG produced TPA metagenomics assembly of the A metagenome-wide association study of gut microbiota in type 2... | reverse complement strand
TGCAGGGTGCGGCCCCCGTCGCTGCCGGACAGCAGTCCCAGCAGCATCTGGCCGTCCCGGGACCCCATCACCGCCTGCAGGGCCGCCGGGTCCCGCTTCAGCCGCTCCATCATTTCCTTCTGATCCATAGAAAAACCTCCATCCGTTGCTGCATAGCCCAATATATGTGTCCCTTCCGGAAAACGTGCCTGTCCCGGCCATGACTAAAAATTTCAAAAAAGGGGTTGACAGGGAGGGAGGGGTGTGGTATTATACTTCTTGCCGATATCCGCCGGTGTGGTGGAATGGTAGACACAGGAGACTTAAAATCTCCCGGTAGCAATACCGTACCGGTTCGAGTCCGGTCACCGGCACCAACCGGACCCAATTCAATATCGCGGAGTAGAGCAGTTGGTAGCTCGTCGGGCTCATAACCCGGAGGTCGGAGGTTCAAGTCCTCCCTCCGCAACCAACAAGTAGCACCGAAAAAGATATCGGTGCCAAAAACCCAAGAGCCGCAACGGTTCTTGGGTTTTTTCGTGCCATTTTTCAAGGTGGAATTCAAAAGATATCATCTCCTAAAAACGGCCTTTGGGGAGGACTTGAACTACCGACCCAGGCTTTCGGGGGCAGATTTTGCGGAACATTTCGCAAGATCTGCCCCTTTTTTCGTTTCCGAATTTGTTAAATGTTTGTGTCTTGGAGGTTGCGCATAAAAAGTATGCGCAACCTCCTTTTTTGTTTTGTACTCCCTCCCTTCAAACCGGGGATGAGTAAATAGATAAGATAAAGAAGGAGTTGGTGAGATATATGACTGCGAGTTCTGAGATCCGTAAAGCAAAAGAAGAAATGTGATTGGAGGCCGTTCGCGTGTGTAAACACAAGAACGGCCTGTTTTTGTTTTATGCGAACAGCCTCCCTGGAAGGAGGTTCGTTATGTCCGGTTCCGTGAGTCCGCTCCCCTGGACTGGAAACAAGGGCTGTATCTATACGACCATCGATGCGTTCATGCCTCCCCACAGAACCTATGTGGAAGCCTGCATGGGCAGCGCAGAGGTGTTCCTGCGGAAAAAGCCGGTTGAAAAAGAAATCATCAATGACTACAACGGCGATCTGGTTCGGCTCTTCCGAGTCCTCCAGAGAAATGAAAATCTGGAAAGACTGATCGGTCGGCTGTTCCTGTCATTCAATTCGGAGCAGATCTTCAGAGCCAATAAAGCACTGCTTGCGGAAGTCCCGAATATTCTGGATGATCTGACCGAGACATCGGTGATCATAGAGAACACGCAGTGGAATGACTTTGATCTGGCTGTTGCTTTCTATGAGAATCAGGTGTTCAGTTTCTCTTCCACCGGGAAGAACTTCGCCATCACCAAAAAGGATATGACCAAGAGATTCGGCAGGCTGATTGCAGCGTGCGCTCGGCTTCGTAACGCTACCATAATGCACAGGGACTACAAGGATTGTATTTCCTACGGTGCCGGTGAAGATGCGTTCATTCTGCTGGACCCTCCGTACAAGGGTACAGAGGATTACTATCAGAAGTCGAGCTTCGGCAGCGATGAACACGCTAAATTGTTTGGGTTTATGAATGAAGTGCATGAGCAATTCCATGGCTCCTGCAAGTTCCTCATCACCTACAACAACGATCCATATATCCGGGAATTGGCGGATCACTATGGATTCGATTCTTTCGTGCAGGAGCGTCTTCACAATATGCGCCAAGCCACAAAGCCGGGTGATATGTTTGAGGAACTCCTGATCGGAAACTATGATCTCGTGAAACAGGCAGAGATCAATAATCATTTCCTGCTTGAGCAATCCCGGCAAATGACCCTGTTCGATTACCAATACGATTATTGAGAAGGAGGAAAAATAAGTGGAAATCAAAACTGAGATTACGATATCATTGCCGCCTATGCTGGCAGCCGCACTTGGAATCACCGAAGATACCTTGTTCGAGACTTATTTTGACGGTAACTGCCTCAGAGTGAGGACTCTGGATGAGGAAGAAGTGGAAAGTGCAATACTCGCCGGCCTGGAGGATGCGTTCGATGATTGAAGCAATTATCCATTACCAAGACTCAACGCTCATTATGGATTTGCCTCGCAACATTTACGACATCCATGAGAAGCTGATGTCCATCGGCTGTCCGACCGCACCCGGCAGGATTCCTCTGACAGACAACGAGGATGATGCCCTCCGGGTGAAGCTGTACGGACGCATTGAAATGGGCAATCATCTGATCCGGATACTTTCGGAACAAAACACCCTGGCAGATGCCAACGCACTGGCTTCTGTTGTGCTGAACGCCAGTGATGACATCAAGCTGAAGCTTGGCGAAAAGATCGTCAAGGATCAGTACGACTCGATCCCGGAGATCGTGACGGACATCCGGCAGATGACCTATGATGCTGGCCCCATCAAGCGAACCTTCTACTGCCCTCTCGTAGGAAACATTGAGGATGGCTATGACGATACCTTTACCGTGGGCAGTTCCTTCCTCCGTGACTATGCCTGGGCGATTGAGGACGCCATCGAAAAGGATCGCCGTCTGGACGATCAGGACATGGCGCAGTATTTCCATGAAGATGCCGGTCTCAAAGACAAGCTGGCTTCTATGGTGTGGGGTGTGGAAGTTTACAGGGGTGAACTCTTCGGAAAGATCGAATGCAGCCTGAAAGAAGAAATGACCCCCGCCGAGGAAGAAATTCTCAAGGACTATATTACCGGTCAGAATTCTGACGGCTGGGGTGAACACTTTGAGCAGCAGCCCATTGATACTGAGGATGGCGACCTGTATGTCTCTTTCTGGAACTGCGGAGATGATTACGCCATCATGACTCAGGATGAGTTGGATGCGTATATAGAAAGCCAAGGCATGAAGATGGGGGGAATGTAATATATGGCCTTGCTCTTTTCGGCAGTAACGCTTACCGGCGATGACAATCAGGTGGAACTACTTGTTCCCGGCATTCCAAAGGAATCCAATGATCTTCGTGGCTGGACTGCCTATGAAAACTTTATCGCAAGTATTGACCATGAGCAGGAAATCCGTGTGCATGTGGCAGCTTGTCTCTACGGAGAAGGACAGCCGTTCCTTGCATCGCCCGAGGAAATCGCCTATTTCACCCTTCGGGCAAAAGAGGACGACAGTTTTCTCTGTGATCATTGCAGCCATGCCGGTCACAGCGATTTCCAGTTCACATGGTCACCGGAAATGTCGTATGGAATGGAGTCGTTTGTTATGAACGAATGGGAACGCCTGCACCGGCAGGCAGAACGATACAAGTGTGAATACCCTGCCGGTACAAGAATCACGGTACTGCAAATGGGAGATGATCCTCGTCCGGTAGAAAACGGAACACGAGGAACCGTCCGGATTGTCGATGATATGGGCACGGTTCACTGTGATTTCGACAACGGAAGAAGGCTCGGGCTGATTCCGGGAGAGGACAGCTTCCGCAAGCTCACCGATGCGGAACTGGCGGAAGAACAGGATGCCGATATCTCCGAGGAAGAAACCGGCCCTGTCATGGGTATGTGAGGTGTCCGCCATGAATGACCGAATTGAAGTCCGGATTCCGGCACCGCTCACAGATGCCCTTCTGCGGTTCGCTGCTGAGCAGGAACTGTCGGTGGAAGAAATCGTGGAATCAGTAATGAGAAACTATATGGAAGGAAGGCTTGGCAATGGCAGATGAAAACAAGAAAGGCATCACTGTCAAGATTGATGCCGCCCTTCATGCCCAGGTCAAGGAATATATCGAGTCCCGCGGCATGACCATGGCAGAATTCATCACCGCCGCCTGTGATGATCTGCTGCATCCCAAAATTACGGAGAAGGAGGATAAGAAAATGGAAAACATGAGAACGGTAGCCTTTCAGGTGCCGGAGAGTCTGTTCCAGCGGATCAAAGACTATCTGCAGCGCAACAACATGACCCAGCGCCAGTTCCTGCTGGGGCTCATCGAGGCCGAGCTGGATCAGGATTTGACCGAGCGTGAGGCCGCTGTCGAGGCTGTGTCAGATGATCAGGAGCAGGAGGACACGGTGCTGAGCGAGGGTGAGGAAACCGCCTGTGAGAGCGAAGCGGAAGAAGAAAACGCTTCTGAGGAATACGGTGACTATGATGACGATGAACTGGAGGATGAATCCGAGGACGAGGAAGAATCCACCGGCATGGTCATGGGAATGTGAGATGCATAGCGAATAGATGCGTGGTCGGATGCCTTATGGCAATCCGATTTTTTGATATGTTCGCGGGAATCGGGGGCTTCCGTTCTGGGCTGGAAGCTGTGGGCGGTTTTGAATGCATCGGACATTGCGAGATCGACAAGAAAGCGAACACAGCTTACTGTGCAATCTATGATACGGAAGGAGAGTATTTTTGTGATGACGCAAGAAAAATTGACCCCAAAAGAATGCCCGACTTTGACCTTATCTGTGCGGGATTTCCTTGTCAGAGTTTCTCCGTTTCGGGAAAGCGGCGAGGATTCTCTGATATGCGAGGCACTCTTATCTTTGAAGTTGCCCGAATCGTTGGAGAAAAACGGCCTGCATTTCTTCTTCTGGAAAATGTCCCAGGGCTGCTGTCGCATGACGGCGGCAGGACATTTGAAACCATCCTCTCCACGTTTGCGGACTTGGGGTATACTCTGGAATGGTGTGTGCATAACAGCAAATTTTTCGGAGTCCCCCAAAGCCGAAAGCGGCTGTATATTGTCGGATATCTTGGAGGAAGGTGTGTCGGAGAAATATTTCCTCTCGCCTGCGGCGATGGCTCGGATCTTAAGCAGCTTATCCCAGGTCCCCAGGGACAGCGGGTTTACGATGTCAGCGGAGTTGCCTGCACCCAAACCGCCGGAGCCGGAGGATGGGGTGGAAAAACAGGACTGTACTTCATAGACCTGAATTCTGATCCCAAGATTACGGATGCCGCCCGATGCGTGACGGCACGGCAGGATTCCGGTGTCAGCAAGCACCGTGGGGAGCATTCCGGTGTACTGGTAGAAGAAGGCCCCAGAGCAATTCTCCGTCCCGACCGGGAAAAGACCCGTCAGAACGGAAGAAGAATGAAGGAACCGGAGGAACCCATGTTCACCCTGACCGCTCAGGACAGGCACGGTGTCTACCACCGGGGCAGAATCCGAAAGCTGACCCCGAGAGAATGCTGGCGGTTGCAGGGCTTCACCGACGAACAATTCAATAAGGCTGCCGCCTGCATCCACGCAGACGGTCACCTCTATAAAATGGCAGGCAACAGTGTATCTGTGCCTGTCATTTCTGCTATCGGGAGGAAAATCCGATATGTAAATGAAAAATACCACATCACGGAGGAAATGCATGAGAGAGATGACCAGGGCTCAGAAGATTCGAGCCTTCAATGAGAGCAATGCCCCCTTTTATCTGGTGGATCACACGGATGAGGTCAGCCTGTGCTGCGTGTTCCACCCAATGCCCGACAGTGTTTTCTCGCTGGGGCAGGAAGCCTTCAACCGCTACGCTGAGCGCATCGGTGATCCAGTAAAAGACGAATACGGCTTGTTCACCCACGGCAGCGGGTATGAATGGGAGTATGTGTTCCGAAAGGCATTTGAGAATGATCCCAACATCGGAAAGGTGTCCTTCGACTGCGAGGCAGGCGGCTTCTTCTGCTACGGCGAGAGCGTGGATATGATGGCAGACTTCGGCCGCCGATTCCGGCAGATTCTGAATGACACGGATTCCCTCACCGAGCTGATCTGCAAGGCTGTCCCGGAGGGTGAACAGCGGGAAGCGGAATTAGAGCAGCTTCGCAGTACCGTAAGAGGATTCCTGATGGAGCATCCCAAAGCGACAGTCGATCTTGTCACGCCGGAGGGTTATCTTCGGTTGACCCCGGAGGACGGCAAAGCCCTGCTGGATGGAAAGCCTGCACAGATTTCGTCCGGTGTTTCCGGATTTGCCTGTGGGGTGGATGCCGATATACTCCTGGATATGCAGATTGGTACCTGTGCGCAGGAACGGTCAGATGAAAACCGCTTTTTCATTATGGCAGAGCCTCCTATGGAAGAATCCGAGGACTTCGGAATGACGATGTAGGGAGGTGTGTGCATGAGCAAACAAATTCTGATTGAGCTGGTTGGAGAAAATGAAACCGGCTATTGTTATGCAGACCTTTACCTGCCTGCCAGTGCAGAAGAAATCGCGGAAGCAAAGGAACGGGCCAATTGGAATTCGGATTCTAATGGTATCCGTGATATCAGCATTGAGCATTGCAGCACCCTTCCCAAGCTGGCGAGTTTCCGGCTGGACAGCCCCACTCTGGATGAGCTGAACTTCCTTGCCCAGCGGCTGGATGCTATGGACGGCGGTGAGCGCACCATTATGAACGGCGTTCTTCAATATCTGTGCAGCGAAAAGGGCTTCGCAGACGAGCTTGTCTCCATGACTGATCTCATCAATATGACCTACGGTCTGGACGGCGTGATGATTGCCTCCAATGTGGGTACCGACAGGCAGCTTGGGCAGTTCGTAATCGACAACGAACTGAACGAGGATGTCAATGCCATCCCGGAGACTTCTCTGTATCTGCTGGATCTGGAACGGATCGGCAGGCTCCAGCGTGATGTAGACGGCGGTGTTTTCGTTGGGAACTGCTATGTGGTTGCCGGTGCGTTTGAAATGCCCCATGTGTATGACGGCATTCATCTTCCGGGTGCGGAACCGCCTGCGTGTGAGCAGCAAGGCATCCGGCATATCTCCGAACAGGAGTTGCGCGCAATGGCAGGTCAGGAAGGTCTTGTCCTGCAAGGCTGCGGCGGTGATCTGAAGGAATGGGTGGACGGCATCAACGGGCTGCTGACAGAGAGCGGAATCCTGCGAAACGGCACGGTATTCACAGAAGCGTATGCCTTCTCCCATGATGGTCTGACCAACCTGCTGTTTCCTTTCGAGGATAGAGTGGATATCGATGTTGGCAGACTTGCGATCTGGCGGCTTGCCACCCATGAGCAGTTTGGAGGAACCTGGCTGTCTGATTATATCCCCAATCGGTTGGAAGAATTGGAAACAGATGAATCACAGGACTCGTGTCAACAGTGTGAAATGTAATCAACGAAATCAATCATAAAGAAAAGGAGTATCATATCTATGGCACAGATGTATCGTATTCTCGGCAAGCGGGGCCGCATTACCATCCCCTTCGAAATCCGCCAGCGGGTAGGTTTCTCGCAGAACGATGTGCTGTCCTTCACCGAATCGCCGGATGGCAGAACTGTTCTGGTGAAGCGGGAGAAGCTCTGTGATGATAACTGCAAGCCGGAAAGAGCGCAGCAGAGGAAGGAAGAAACCGATTCTGTTACGCTCTTTGATTTTCTCAACAGCCTGTCCGATGAGCAGCAGTGCGCGGCTCTGTATCATCTTTCTGCCAAGTGGTCGGCACAGAAAGGCGGCAGCCATGCAGGAGCATAAACCTCTGTATCTCTACTCCCGGGAAGAAGCCCTTCGGCATGGTGAGAGAGATCAATGGCGTGACAGCTATCGGGAGAACTGTGACTGTGCCAGAGCCATTGAGCGTGCAATTGCCGAGAACTATCGTGATAACTGCCTGGGGAACTGTGCTGGCAGCATCCTGGATCGCTATGGATTTACCCGTGTCAATTGGGTACTTGCCAATACCATGCAGCAGAAATCCTACGACGGCAGGTTCTCCGAGGGCAATAAGCGGTGGGCAAAGCAGTTTTATATCCCCAACGATGATATCCGATGGCACTTCACGGTAGAATCCCATCCCGGACTGACCAATCTGTTTGTAGAACAGGTGCGGGATGCCTGGCAGTCCCTTGGCTTGTTCGATGCGTCCCACTGCCTGCCGGATGACAGCGACCAGGACTACACCGGAAAGGTGGTCGTCATTGACCCCAATATCCTCAAGGACAAATACAAAACCCTGGAGGATCAATTGTTCCTGGCAGAAGGCGGGTTTGGAGCCAGTCCCAACTCCCGTGGGCGAAAGGTGTATCTCTCGCCAAAGGGTGTGGAGCATCTTCGCTCCTCGCTGGCAAAGGAAATCTTTGCGCAGGATCTGTTCTCTGTGTATGAAAAGCAGACAGAACATCGGAATGAACTTCGGATGCAGAGCAAAGAACTGATTGCCGGTATCGTGGCAAAGATCAATGGCGGCACCTATGACAACCCTGTGTTGGAACAGAAGCTGTCACAGCTTGCGGAGAAGCTATCCAGAACTTCCGGCAAGAAAGTGTACGGATATCTCAAAGCGGATGTAAAAGATCTGGTGGATTCCATTGTGGATGAGGTTGCCTCTGACCGGCGCATTGCAGTTTTGTATGATCTATGGTATGAGCAGCGGGAGGAAGTGATCCGCACCTACACGGAGAATCTTCCCGAGCGTGTACCGCTGTCACAGAATAATGAATTCAAATCCGTCCGCAATGCGGTGATACAGGAAGCTATGGGGATTGTCCTGAATCGGGAGCAGTCTGATCTGCCTGACGATTCCGATTTGCCAGAACCCGACCCGACAGCGGAGGAAACGGAATCCGCTGAGCAGCCGACCGAAAAGAAAAAGGATGCTTCCATGTGGTCGTTCTACCGTCAGGCAAAGGAGATGCTGGATCAGGACAGTGAGGATTACGATCCCAACCGAGCCGTAGAACTGCTTATCCGGGCAGCCAACATGGGCTGCGGTGTTGCCAAGTACCGTCTGGGAAAGATGTTTCTCCGTGGGGATGAAGTGCCGCAGAATGTAGATTACGCTCTGCGCTGGCTGGAAGAATCCGTCTCAGAGGGTAACCAGTATGCGGAATATCTGCTGGGCAAAACCTTGCTCCGAGGTGAACTGGATGATCAGGATACGGAGCGTGGTGAGAATCTGCTCCGCAGATCTGCTGCCCAGGGCAACCGCTATGCCTGTTACACACTTGGAAAAGCGCTGCTGGACGGCAGTCTGCTGCCCCAGAATGTAGAGGAAGCCATTCGTCTGTTGCAAACCTCTGCGGAGAAGGGATTCCCCAATGCCCAATACCTCATAGGCAAACTGCTCTACCAGGGAGAGCTGATGACCAAGGATGTGGAGAAGGCAATCGCGTATTTGGAATCAGCATCTGCCGCAGGCAATCCCTTCGCCGCATACCTTGCCGGGAAGATTCGTTTCACGGAAGATGATGTCAAAGATGTTCTCCGAGCTATCGAGAACTTTGAAACTGCGGCGAAGGAAGGCAATGACTATGCGGAATATCAGCTTGGCAGGCTGTACCTTTACGGCAGAGATGTGGAGCAGGACTATGAAAAAGCAATGGAGTACCTCCATGCTTCCGCTGACCATGGAAATGTCTATGCCCAGCAGCTACTGCACAGCATCCGCTCCGGCCGCAACTGGTCTGCGGCCATGGGTTCCCTCCGCCTGCTCCAGCATATCAGCCGGATCATTCAGAACCGATTGGAGGACGAGCGCAAAGGCCGGATTCATGCCATTGACCACAAGCTGAAACGGAAGATCGATGAGAAGAAACAGGCGCACGGTATCAGGCAATAATCGCAAAGGAGGTTGCGCATACATTTTATGCGCAGCCTCAATTTCAAAGAAGGGAGAATACATGGCACACTATATTCATTTCACGGAAGAACAAAAAGAGCTGGCACGGCAGACGGATCTCTGCGATCTGCTCCGCAGGCAGGGAGAGAAGCTCAAACGATCCGGCTCGGAATACGAATGGCGGGACGGATCTCAGAAGGTTACCATTCGCGGGAACCTGTGGTTCCATCAGTATGAGCGCGTGGGAGGCGATGCTCTGGATTTTGTCCAGCGGTACTTTCATAAATCCTTCCCGGAAGCGGTGGAGTATCTGCTGGGAAGCGGCTGCGGCACATTGACGGCTTCTCCTGTAGTGCAGAGAGAGCCGACGACCTTCACGCTTCCCAAACGCAATGACAATATGCGGCGGGTGTATACCTACCTCATAAGCAGGCGCGGCATTGATCGTGATGTGGTCAATGCCTTCGCATACAGGCAGATGATCTATGAGTCGGCAGAATATCACAATGCGGTGTTCGTCGGATTTGATTCCAACGGCATCCCTCACCACGCCAATCTTCGTGGCACAGGGGCAGAGTCCACCTTCAAAGGAAATGCTCCCGGCAGCATCCCGGAGTACAGCTTCCATTGGACAGGTACTGACGATAGGCTGTATCTTTTTGAAGCACCGATTGACCTGCTGTCATTTATCTCTCTGCACAAGGATAACTGGCGCAGCCACAGCTACGCCGCCTGCTGCGGTGTAGGAGATCGTGTGCTGTTTCAAATGCTCCGGGACAATCCCAATATCCAAATCGTCTGTCTCTGCCTGGACAACGATGAAGCAGGTCAGGCAGCGAATAACAGAATCGCGGGGAAGCTGCATATCCAAGGAATTCAAACAGAAATCCTCGTTCCCACCCACAAGGATTGGAATGAGGATTTGTTATTTCCAGAAGAAAGCGAGGAAGAAAACCAGTGTCCGGTACTGCAACTCTAATCATTATCGCTGCGGTTATGTTCTGTGCGCTGGGCGGTATCACCCTGCTGGCACATATCTATAACCTCAACAGCATCAAATCCAAAACAGTCGGTGACGGTCAGCATGGCACAGCCCGGTGGGCGACCCGATCCGAAATCAAGAGAACCTATCAGCACATTCCATTCACTCCGGCCCTGTGGCGAAAGCAGGCGGCAGAAGGCCAGACACCTACCGCCAATGGCAAGCCGCTTCCCCAGGGCATCGTTGTAGGCTGTACCGGAAACACCACCGCTATGGTGGACACCGGAGATGTCCATGTGCTGATGATCGGCGCCGCCGGTGTGGGCAAGACCGCCTACTGGCTGTACCCCTGTATTGAGTACGCCTGCGCCAGCGGGATGTCCTTCCTGTCCACGGACACCAAGGGCGATGTCATGCGCAACTACGGAACCATCTCCCAGCAGTACGGCTACAAGGTCTCCGTGATTGACCTGCGTAACCCCACCCGCTCCAATGGAAATAACCTTCTCCACTTGGTCAACAAGTATATGGATCTGTACAAGGAGCATCCTGACGAGCTGGTTTACAAGGCAAAGGCAGAGAAGTATGCCAAGATCATTTCCAAAACCATTATCCTCTCCGGCATGGATGCCGCTTCCTTTGGTCAGAACGCATACTTCTATGATGCCGCCGAAGGTCTGCTGACGGCGACAATCCTGCTGGTGGCAGAGTTCTGTGAGCCAGCCAAGCGGCACATCGTTTCTGTGTTCAAGATCATCCAGGAACTGCTGGCACCTTCCAATAAGAAAGGCAAGAATCAATTTCAGCAGCTTATGGCACTGCTTCCCAATGACCATAAAGCCAAATGGTTTGCAGGAGCTGCCCTCAACACCGCAGAGCAGAGCATGGCTTCCGTCATGTCCACGGCACTGTCTCGCCTGAATTCCTTCCTGGATTCCGAGTTGGAGCAGCTTTTGTGCTTTGATACGGAGATTGACGCGGAGTCCTTCTGCGGAGAGAAGTCTGCGATCTTTATCATCATGCCGGAGGAAAATCCCAACACCTTCTTCATGATCTCCCTCATCATCCAGCAGCTCTACCGGGAAATTCTTGCCGTAGCAGATGAGAATGGGGGCAAGCTGAAGAACCGCTGTGTGTTCTTCTGTGATGAGTTTGGTACGCTGCCGAAGATAGAGTCTGCGGAGATGATGTTTTCCGCATCCCGATCCAGGCGCTTGCAGATTGTTCCCATCATCCAGTCCTTCTCCCAGCTTGACAAGAACTACGGAAAGGAAGGCTCCGAGATCATCGTGGACAACACCCAGGTCACACTGTTCGGCGGCTTCGCACCCAACAGCAGCTCCGCAGAAATTCTGTCAAAGGCACTGGGCAGCCGCACTGTTATGTCCGGCTCTGTCAGTCGCTCCAAGAACGATCCCTCTCAATCCTTGCAGATGATGGAGCGGCCTCTTCTCACGTCAGATGAACTCAAATCCCTTCCCAAGGGTGATTTCGTGGTCATGAAAACCGGCGTTCATCCCATGAAGGTACACCTGAAGCTGTTCTTCAAATGGGGCATCGTATTTGATGAAAAACATCCATATTCCGTACCGGAGCACGGAAATCGGAATGTACAGTATGCCGAGAAGAAAGAGATTCAGGATGGCATTATGATGAAATATCATCCAAAGGAAGCTGAAGAAGCGGAAGCGGCAGAAAAAGAAGCTTCCGGAGGCGGTCAAGCACAGCATCAGGCGGAGGTCAACGAACCGCCGCAGAGCGAGCCGCCCAAGGAGAAAAAGCCCAGGGAGCGCAAATCCAAGGGTGGCAATCTAAAAGCCGAGCGCCATGACCGGACGGCGCAGGAAGTGTTGGCGGAGGTGACTGCGGATGGGCAGGCTTAATTTCCTGTACCGCATGGATCTGCCGCACCGTGCGCTATCTGTCTATATTTACCTTTCTGACAGAGCCAATCAAAATGGAGAGTGCTGGCCTGCGATCCCTACCATCGCCAAAGAACTGAAGCTGTCCCAATCCACGGTGCGCCGAGCTTTGCATGATCTCCGCAAGGCAGGACTTCTGGAAACGCAGCAGCGTTACCGAACCAAAGGCGGCAAAAGCAGTTTGCTCTACAAGCTGCGTGGCGAATAAAAATACACCTGCCGCCAAGGGGTTACGATACCCTCTTGGTGGCAGGTGGTACCTGTCATGATGGCAGGTGAAGGGAACTACCCACCTGAAGATATTTACAGCAGAAAAGACAATCTATAGATTCCCTCTCAGGTTAATCTCTGGAAATACACCGTAAGTATTCTGTTACTCTTTCCTCATTTCATTCAGCTATACTGATTCGTGCAATTGAAATTTGTCTTGCAGTATGTTATAATTTATTGTGATTTATTGTATCTACTCGAAGATTTGTCAATTACATTTTGAAAATCAACTTGCTTTCGGAAGTCAATAAGAGAAGGAGAAATAGTATGGAACTGCTTTATTCCAACATCTTGCCAGTAGGTCTGGAGGAAAACCAGAAAACAATTCAAGACTGCTTTGCTGATCAGATAGCTAACTGTGACGGTGTTGAGATTGCCGTAGGTTATGTTTCTAAGGCATCGTTGGAGCAGTTGGATGCCTTAGTTGAGCAGTACCATATCCCTCATATCAACCTTGTAATTGGAATGTATTATGTTGAGGGCATGCCTGAGAGCTCCTATCATGCTGCAGTATCCCTCAATCAGAAGTGGCGTGATGCCGGTATCGGTGAGATTCGTCTCACAAAAGTATTCAAGTATCACGGCAAGCTGTATGCATTCCTCAAAGATGGGCAGGTTGCATCAGCAATTATTGGCTCTGCCAATCTTGGTGTAATCAAACTCGAAGCTAACAATCGCAGGCAGTATGAAGTATCTGCTGTTACCAATGAACCTGCTGAGTGCAATTCCATTCTGTCCTTGATTCGTAAAATGCAAGAGGAGCGGTGTTCCTCTAATATCGCTGACATCACTAATATGACGCTTATCAGAGAGGTTAATACTTCACTGACCAGTGTATATTATATCGTATCACAAAACACAACCGTATTGTGTATTTGTGCATCATTCCCCAACATTTTAACTGAGGTGCATCGGCCCTTTTCACATTCTAAACTTGGAAACACCTTTGACAAATTGTTTTCTTAACGCAAGCTTGCCACAGCAAATTGAGTGAGAACGTGGCAAGACACCAAGTGTTCTCTGTGCATCTTTGTAAAAATGTTGAATTATCCCGAGTATTCTGCTATGATATTAATAAAAAGCTAGAAACTAAATTCTTTGAATGCATTGGTGCGGGATATACTATCCTTTTTACCGTTGTTTAGGATGGCAACAACCTAATCAACTATTAAAGGAGGATATTCAATGACCCGTAACGAAGAGAAAATCAAGGAACTGTGCTCCTCTGCATCTGCAGATATCAACCTTTGCCGGGTTGCGTACACTGTCATCGACAACGCTCCCGAGGAGGAGAAGGCAACACTTTTAGAAGCGTTCATCATCGGTTACAGGAACACTCCCACCAACCACTCTTTAGATCTCCCATGCTTTATGGATGATAAGAAGAAAGATCTCATGTTGAAGAAATATGGGCGCCAGGTTGACAAAAGGATGATGGCACTGCAGAATATGGAGCTTCCTGAAAAGGACTTTTATGACAAACTATGGAGATACCTCAGCACCACTCCGTTTTTACCTACGTTCGAAGCTCGTGTTATCGGACTCTATAATTGTGTGATTGATAAACGCCTTCCATATTACGCAATAAACCGTAGTGCCTCTCTCTCTATGGACCAGGAGGAGTTTGAAGCACATCTCACCTCTATCGGCGAAAAAAAGCTTGGCCGTATGGAATATATTCTAAATGCAGATTTCGATCAGAAAACGGAACAGTCGTCCTTAATCGTCGCAATGATGGATTCTCTCAGGACTTTTGAGGAGCGCACTGTATTTCTCGCCCGAGTGATTGCTCACTTCAAAGCAGAACTGCATAGGATGAAGTTGAGAGACTTTGCAAGAATGCTCGAGGGCAGAAGCGCACCGAGACTTCCTTTTAGTCTTGATGAAGATGAGGATATCCTGAGTGGTCTTGATATTGCGCATCTCTTCGCTGATGATGACGATGAAAACGAAGACTCAGCTGATGACCCCGGCAAGCCCGTATTCTAATTGATGCACACCCGGCGTGGCCCACAGAGATCCACGCCGGGCAATCCGCCAGTTGTATGATTCATTGACGTAGCCCAAACTACTTTTTGATTGCGCAATGGCTAACCGAATAAATAACCTTGTATCCCAGTTGCAGGTAAATGCGTACAAATTTAGTCATTAACGAAACCAGGGAGGCTGCCAGCAATGATGTATGAAAAAAAGTATATAGGAAACACCTGCTATATTAGTCTCTCTTCGAAAGCAGAATTGGTGAGTACTGACAATTCTACACGAATTCCATTAAGTGTTACAGAATATAAAGTCTTATCATTCTTTATAGACCACGCTAATGTACCAATTCAATTGGACGAACTCGCACGGTTTGTGTGGGGCACACACGCTGACGAAAAAGACCCAAACAGTCTCAAAAGCCAAATATCTCGAGTAAGAAATAAACTCGAGCAAATCCGTGAGGGTATGAGGCATTGTATAGATACAAATTACGGGTTAAATTCTTACACGCTAAAAGTCGAGAATATAAATTCCCCTGAAATACCTAATGTATTTACACCAGAAGACTCGCCCGAGTTATCCTCTGCCGCTTCAATTGAAGAAGCCTATGCGCTGTTTGAGCAAAGTCGATATGACGAAGCAATCGCTATTTTTAGACAAGCTGCAATCAAAGGTGATTCTGAAGCGCAATATTGGCTAGGATATTGTTATCGCTTTGGAAAAGGCACAGCGCAAGACCATTGGCAGGCAGTCAAATGGTTTCGAAAAAGTGCTGAACAAGGGAATGCTAATGCACAGTATTATTTAGGAATATGCTATTACATGGGCCAAGCAGTTCCTCAAGATTACCGCAAAGCATTTGAGTATGCCAGCTTAGCTGCAAGCCAAGGGCATGCTGACGCACAAGCGAGCGTTGCTAATTATTATTGTGATGGAAAAGGTGTTGAAAAAAACAGGGAACTTGCAATAGAGCTTTTTGAAAAGGCTGTTCGGATGGGATCAACCTATGCGAGGGTCAGATTGGACATCGTGACAGGACAGATAGATACGCTAGATGACAATGATGAGTGGGAATAACAAGTTGATCTTAAAGCAAGAACCTAATTAATTGCGCCCGACATGGACTCATTACATATCCATGCCGGGCACAAGGTTGGATTACTTAATTCTCGAAAGCGTCTTACGCGCCACCTTATTCTTGGCGCGATCGGAGCAGTGGCTGATTTCGCTTGCAAGCTTCTTCACTTCGCTATACTTCACGACCATAGCATCAATATCGAACGCAGCATCATCAAAGAACGTGCGATCCAGTCTGAAAAGAGAGGCGGTCTGCTTTAAGACAGCATTGCTCACACTAGACTTACCCAAGCTAATGAAATCCTCAGCCAGTTCACTAGCCTTATAACCCACAACTTTGGTGCCAAGAAAAGAAATAACCTCGAAGCCGTTGCGGTTTTCCTTCAACGCATCCAATACTTCCATGCAGGAATCGTAAGTAATCGCATCCTCTTCAAGATTAACATCAGATGCAACCAGGTTCCAGCCGACCTCAGTAGTGAAGTGAACATTGGCTGTATTGTAATGCTTATCATTCTGAAGATCATTATGTGCGTCCTCTTTCAGCTCCGACTCGATGTCATCTTCCTGGATATCAACATCGTTCTGAGCACGCTTGTCGCTGCGGATAAAATCATACACACGCCACTTTGCAGTTTCATTAATCAGGCCACGGCATCCGACCGGATCTTTGGAAGACATAATATAGTCCAATTTCTTCCAGAAAAGTTCCGTTGCAAGGATGTTAGCTACTTCTGCAGGATCGATTTTACGGCCATCCAGCTTCGTGCGGTATTTGCAGAGAACCATCTTCTCGATAAAGTTGTATCCAGCTTCATACAGGTCATTATACACGCTGATGTTATCATACAAATTGTCGGAGGTCAGACCAATCCGGACTGCAGCCTCCAGCGCCTTTACCAGCGCAGCTTCGTATCCAGTGATTTCCGCAACGTTCTCTCTCTTCTTATTCTCAGCCATTTTTTAGCCCTCCCTTTGTAATTGAGGGAAAGCTTATGTTTTGCCTACCCTCTAATTAAAGGGTACAAAAGAGAGGTTGTAACGAAAGTGAAATAAGGTTGAAGTTGTTGCAACTAGGTTGCGATAACTTCAACCAACGCCATTCATTATTAAGGAGGCAACAATGATAACACGAAAGTATATCGGCAATGTATGCTATGCACAACTATTTTCAAAAGCCGAGCTGGTACGCATAGAGGATAATTTGCATATTCCACTATCTTTAACTGAATACAAAATTCTTTCGTTTTTTGTTGACCATATGAATGTGCCGATATCACTTGAAGAGTTGGCAAAACATGTTTGGGGAATTTATGCATACGAGAAAGATCCCAATAGTTTGAAAAGTCAAATATCTAGATTGCGCAGCAAAATGGATAATGTTTCCCATGGCTTCGGGAATTGTATTGAAACAAATTATGGATTAAATTCTTACACGCTGAAAATCAATGGAATGAACGTTAATACTCAGCAAGATTACTCATATGATAATCAAAACATAGAGGCGGACCTTAAAGCCAAACATGATGTTTCTTTGCAAAGAGTTCAAACAAGTGAAAGGATTCTTCTTGCAGAAGGAGTGACATTGTTTGGAACAGACCGGATAAAATGCGCATATTGCATTCTAGATAATCCGTTGATCAGCCGAATACACACAGCTGTGCATAAGAGTGCTTCTCAAGAGATAGTTGTTCAAGATATGAATTCGTCCTATGGCACTTTTATCAACGGACAAAGAATCCCTCCAATGATTGAATTCCCTATTAATGACAATGATATAATCAGTATTGCAGATGAAGATTTTATCTGCAATCACAGTTAAAATAATTGAAGCAGTACGCAACAAGGTGGCTTCAGTAGGCCAGAGAAAGCAGAGCATGAAGCCTATCGGGAGGGATAAAGTATGTATAAAAGGATTGATATTGGCCATGCTTGCTATATCGCTTGCGATTCCAAAGCGGAACTCATATGTCCGGATTCAAACACCCATATTATGCTAACGCGAACGGAATATAAAATAATTTGTTATTTAGTTAATAATGCAAACTCGCCAGTTCAACTAGATGCTATCGCTTCATATCTTTGGGGTTCCAATTATGATTCGGACAAAAAAGATCCTGAGAGCATAAAGAGCCATATTACGCGTATTCGCAACAAGTTAACTAAGTTACATCCTGCTTTAAAAGAAAGCCTGGAAACAAACTATGGATATGGTTCTTACACATACAAAATTACCCAAGCGGTATTAACCTCCCACAAGGAGGACTGCAAACTATCAAATTGCACAGATGTTGTTGAGTCATACGCGAGCCTTGTTGATGAAGTGATGCGTTTGGGCAAACAAATGGATTCGCTGGTCACGGATTTAGAAGCTATACAGCAGAAGCTGGATTTTGCAAAAGCTTCAAAAAATCAAATATGGGAAGGAATCTATGGCGCCCAGTTCGACTCCTTGTACTTCAACTTTGTCCATATCAAAGATGCGTTAGCAGAAAAAAGAGCCAGCGTACAACGTATTAAGAATTCACTGGCATTCAGTTGCGAAGCTTCTCCAAAGCAACCAGATCGGGCTCCCAATACTATTGCCTGTATACCTGCGTATGCTATGTCCATGCTCCATGAAGTTCAGGACCTAACAAGTTTTGTGCCTGAAATGCAAGCAAAAGTAAATTCGCTTGCAATCGAAATCGACGAACTAATCTGCGAATATATTAGCGGAGCAATTGACGATGACGAATTGCAGGAAATAATTAATGTCTACTGAATAAACCGCTTTGCGGTTTATTCGCGCGGCAGCGACCGCGTAATTCCATAAAAACGGCTGCTTTGAGCCGTTTTTATGGAATTCAGCCATTGTTACAATGCGCCTGAACAAAACCAATGAACCTTGAAAGCCAAGGCTTTCAAGGTTTCCGGCTTTGTTCAGTACGCAATAATTAGTAAGTTGCCTTCCGATAGAAATACAGCACTTGCACTGGTTTCTCTAACCGATTCATTTGATATGTTCGAGTTGTACGAAGTAATATTCACAGAGTATGCGCTTCCTAACCGAAGAAGAGTTGTTCCCTGTTTTGGAAAGGGCAAAAAAGTGTTTCATCCTGAAGTGTTACAGCTTTGGAGGCTGTGTGAAACAGCGTCAGACAATAATGACCGGCTGAAGGACACAATACATTCCTTACCCGCTGACCGGAAGTCTGCTCTGACCTTGATTTCGTTAACTGATTCTTTCGATGAGCCCGAGTTGTACGACGCAATATTCACTGAGTATATGGACTTTCTAAGCGAGGATGAACGGGCGCAAATTCAAGCAAAAGCACGAAGAATATCGCATCTTGGTTATTAGAGATCTGGGGCCTGTGTGAATAAGAGACAGACCATAACCATTCTTTTTACTGGGAACAGCAATTAATCTTTCGGCAACAATATTTCTTCCTATACAACTGGCGGGGGTGACAGTGCATTATGACCGATGAAATTCGTGCAATAGGCGAAGAATGCTACATTTACCGTTCTTCAAAAACAGAACTTGTAAGCGCAGACAACAAAAAACGTGTGTCTTTAAGTGTGACTGAATACAACATTCTTTCGTTTTTCATTGATAATCAGGATGCTCCTGTCTCCCTCGAAGAAATCGCACAGCATATTTGGGGAAAGAACTATCGTGCTGATGCCAAAGACCCTGATAGCATAAAAAGTCAGATTACTCGCATTCGTAAAAAGTTAGATAAGATAGAAAACGGTCTTGGCAAAAAGCGCATTGATACCAATTATGGACTGCGCACGTATACACTGGTTACCAAACCCACTCCTAAAAGCACACACCAAGAAGCGACCGCTCCTTCGCTTTCGTGCGTATTCTTGCGGGGCCGAGATAACCCGAGTGATGTGTTTGTACTTCCCAGTCATTTTATCGTCCCGCGCCTTCCGCTGCAACATCTCTTAGACTCAGCTTTTTTAGACTCTAATATTCATGTCATTTCTGGACAGCGTGGCATGGGAAAAAGTGAATTAGCACGTTGCTTTTCTCGGGTATGCTGCGGTGATTCAAGCTGTCGTGATGAGCTTAAATACAATACAGTGATCTGGACCACTTACTCCGAAAAAGGGCTTAAGGATACAATATCTAAGTTGAATTACTCGGGAGACGCTGTTGATAGTCAACTGTATAGCGAAAAAATTCGCTTATTATTTGAGACAAAAAAGCCTTGTCTTCTTGTTGTTGATAATTTCGATAATGAAACCTCATTTGCAGAAGAATTATCCAGCAACTCCTCTGTATACATGGATTTGCTGCGGTGCGGATGCCATATTCTATTAACCTCTAAAGTAAATCTAAGTGACTGCTATGCTGTTCGGCAAACAGAAATACTCCCCTTGCCTGAAAGCCATCTTTATTCTTTGTTCTGGACATTAAGCGAAGAAGAGGAAACCAAGAGCAATCAGGAAAAAGCAACTGAGTTAATTGAAAAATATCTTGACCGCAACACATACTTGGTTATTCTCGCTGCAAAGCTTACTGAAACAGCCTCACTTGATGATATACTAAACGCATTTAAGAAACTTTCTGTTGCCCAGATGGCAGACCCTGTATCCGTAGAAAAAGACGGAACAAAGCAACCCTCTGCAAGTCTTCTTTCTCAGTATAAAATTTTGTTTAACCTTTCTTCTGTACAGCACGACGACCATAAAACTCGCTTACTATATAACCTATCGCTATTACCCATCGACGGAATGCCATATAGTGAATTCTTTTCAACGTCATTCTCTCCAGAAGAGCAAGGATCGATGAAACTGGCGTTTTCACAATTACGAGACAGTTTTTGGGTATTTCTCCGGCGCAGACATGTTTGCATCCATCCCCTAATCAGAGAAATAATTGTTAGTGCTGTGAACTGCTTTGATTATTCATATATTCAGCAGTACATTCAGTCTCTCAACAGCAGAATGTTTACTGAGAATTACACAGACCATACGTGTTGTGATCTGGAGTTCGCAGTATCTGCGTATGAGGTGTGTAAAAAATTAACAGTCACTAATCTGGACATGACAATGCTTATCTCCAATATTGCCTCCACTTATGATTTGGTTAAAAACTCAGATGCGACGTACTACTATTCCAAACGAGCGATGTATCAATTGCAGACAGCTCCTTCAACCAACTCTTTTGATGAGAATTTAGCACTTGCAACATGCTACAATATGGTTGGCTATGCAATTCTTCACGCATATGCTCAACCTGACTCAAAAGAGATTGCAGAGCAAGCCCTCCTCGCTGCTAAAGCAATAGCGGACGATCTGTTTATCACCAATCAGAATAATGATCGTCCTATTTTCTTGCGCACAAAGATTCAAGGAAACTTAGCCGCGCTCTACATAACCCAAAAGGCCTACGATGTAGCATTAGATATGCATGCATCAGCATTGGACTTGCGGTTGCAATTGGTTAAGGATTCTCCCTCACCTCGTACGAAACTCCTTTTAGCCGCCGCATATAAAGGCATTGCAACAGATTATTTTTATCTCTCCAAACAGCAAAATCAACACAGGGCACTGCTTTTATTGCAGTCATCTTTGGAGAATCATCGGCTTTCTGTGGCCCTATATGAAGAAGTATTGTCTGTTAACAGTTTAGAGGCCTGTATTGCAAACAACCGTCTTATTAGTACAGGAATTACTTGGCTCACAGTTGCTACCATGCTGTCTCAGCCTGTAGATTCTCAAGCAATAATAGCAACGTATATTGACAAAACACTTTCCGTCGCTCGGTATCTGTGTTCAATAGAACCTATTGTTTCTGAAATCTCAATCTGCATATCCAATGCAGAAAGGTTGGCAAATTATCTGGATAGTATAAAGCGTTATGACATGGATTATCTTTGTAAACTGGAAAGCATAGCAAACTTGATTTTTAGCATTGTCTCAGAAAAGAAATCCGAATGGATTAATTCCATCTCTACTATCCGCCGAATTACATTGTCCCATATTCAGGAGGAAACCACATATGAAAGATGCTCAACGAATTAATTGTCCCCCATCAGATCTGTCAAGATCTGAAAGAATCGATGCGATTGTGAATGAATTCAATCGTTGGATTTCCACAAGTGAGCTAATCCAGCTTGTCGGTACTTTTGGTGGCGATACTGCATCGTTAATTTCATGTTCTCCCATTGAGAAAATCAAATGGATGAAGTCTTTTGTTTCTGTGTGGGACTACAGAAAAAAGCAATCCTCAGCCTTGACAAAAGAGGGTGAGGCCGCAAGATGGTTGCTCAAAAATGACGAAATCGTTGCGTGCAATGAGGAACTCATTTATACAGCAGCAAAGAAACTAGGTCTAATAGGTACCAAGCAATCTGTATTTAATCACGCTGACTATGTTCTGCCTTTAGGTGGAGCTAGATTGTCAAATCTTAGACGTTGCCAGCTGGCTCGTGATACTGTGGATTGCATCCGCGGAAAAACAACAGTAGTTGCACTGTCGGGTATGCGCCCAATATCTGAATCAGAACGAATCGGATATGTTGATACTTATGCCCCCGATGCAATAACAGAGTTTGATGCAATTAGTGCTGGTATGCATATTGCTTTTCACTTAAATGAAGGCTATGCCGACGAGATAATCAATTCCCCAAATCCCAATTTCTGTGCAACCATTCGTCACTTCAATGAGAAGTTCAGCGGAACTGAACTATATGCAGTAGCTGCCCCGTCTACCGTCGCAACCCGGAGAGCAAATAGCGCAGACTGCTTCATGTATTTCTTCGAAAAATTTGCTATTCCGCCACATGCGAAGATTATCAATTGCACTTCACAAATCTATTGTACTTATCAGCAGGTACGTGCTCTTTCCTTCGCAATAAAGTATGACGTAGAGTTTGACACAATAGGATTCCCATTTTCCCAGAATAATGCCTCTTCGTCGGCTACTAGCAGACAATTGAGTGAGCCTGTAAACTATCTTCAGGAAATTAAAGGTACAATTGACGCAATGAATGACTTTGTTGACGAATTCTGCCGGTAAACTCAGCTCATAGAAAAAATCCATCAA
>ERZ791826.837-NODE-837-length-22822-cov-4.711029_pt1 | contig 22822 bp, 22 predicted proteins | sample MGYA00510297_ERZ791826 | MGnify/ENA primary metagenome ERZ791826 (study PRJEB30046, sample SAMN00792004) | human gut metagenome | study: EMG produced TPA metagenomics assembly of the A metagenome-wide association study of gut microbiota in type 2... | reverse complement strand
TATGATTTCCTTCGTGAGCCATGGAGATAAGACTCTTTAGAGGCTTATCGGAATGTCCGGCGAACAGGAACATCATATTTGTCTGTACCGTTTTTCTTTTTCATTACATATAAAATTCCGACTTGTAAGAGGACACTTATATCTGCCCTTCACAACCGATAAAGGCACCACAAAATCTGCGACACTACGCTAGTTAAACTCCGGTTTATTTCTGCTCTGCTTCATAGGCTTCGCGACAGGCTTTGGCAAGCTGGTCACCGCAGGAAGTTCCGCGTCCGTTGCAGGAAATCCCACCGATTTTCTGTTCTACCTGCTCAACGGTAAGACCTTCCACAAGCTTTGGAATTGCCTGAAGATTTCCATTACATCCACCGGTGAATTTTACATTGTGAACAACATTTCCCTCTAATTCCAATTCAATCAGAGTGGAACATGTACCTTTTGTTTTGTATACATACTTCATAATATGCAGACCTCCTCTTTTGATGATACGATTCCATACATTATATATCATCCCGGAAGTGTTCGACAAGTTCTTTTTGGGAAAATTAAAATACCCCGGATGTTATACCGGGGCATGAGTTAGTCGTTTATATTGTTAAAGTCGATACATAAATCCGACAGGATAATTTTCAGTTAATAAAAAATTCACAAATCGTTTGAAAGTGATTTACATTGAAATGCTTTGTTTTAAAGGAATTTTTAGCAATCAATCATTATGTGAAGGTGTGAAATGTCCAAAAAATGTCCAAGATTGGAAAATAAAGAGGATGCTTTGACAGTCCAAAAGCATGACAACCGGACAAACTGACCTTTTGTTATATAGCTTGAAAGCAAAACTGATTATTTCGGTATTGTACTCAATTTAGAGTAAAAGCCCGAGCTAGTTTTGGCTTCGGCTATTCGTGAAATTCACGATTTGATCTACGGAAATCCCGGATCGCAAAACCGAAAAAAATCTGTTTCGCGATCTGCATCCGGTAAATTTTACGGTTTGCGATGACAAATCAATTTGAGTTTTCTTAACAGCAGGACAAACTGACCTTTCGTCAAAAATGACGATAACTCAAAATGATGTATCGTAACCACGGACAAATTGACCGAGGACGCACCAACCTTGGACAGTCCAATCGAGCTCAAGCCATTTTGGGCGTCAGCAGATCCAACCAATCCAAAATTGGCGTGGTTGAGTGATCAGGGGAATATTTCCCACATCAACCAGAGCAATCTTGCGCCCGTTGCCCAGAGCAATCTTGCGCCCGGCTATGGCGTTCCGATTCGTTACTTCATCATTATGGCTGACCGAACGAATTGTTCTGCTAGGGTGTTAGGGTTTGTTACTACCTCACATACAAGGATATGATTAAAAGCATATTCTTAACCAGCGCAATTTTTCCCTCGTTGAATTTGAAACTTTTTATTCAAGATTCACAAAAATGATGTGAGTATATTCTTAGCTTCATTCCGTTGAAGATAGTAATTGCAGCAGTAGAAGAAAAAGAACCGCCACTTGGTTGTGACGGTTTTATTATAGTGGAATATTTTCTGTAGGGGTATCATTTGGCGGTAGAGTGAGAGCTTGCTCAATTTGCAATTTTTTAAAGAACCTATCTGTTGTAGTTAAAATTAATTGTTCATAGTCTATAAGAAGTTCATATAAATCTAGTGCTGAAATGTAAAAAGTTTCACCGGTATCTATTTTTATGATTTTAATTTTCGAACTTATTTTGGCAATACTAGCGCATAAGAACTCATTTACAGCAGAATCTTTATTAAAAATGCTTTTTACCATGATTTCTGGATCTATGCCTTCATGTCCACCGAAACATAATATATAGCCATTTTTCTTTAAAATATGTTGAATACCTTTTTGAAATATATAATTATTGTTTTTATTTAATGGTGGATCGAAAGTTTCATCTGAATTTTTGATTTCAGATTCACCAAGGAGATACGAATAATTGATATTATTTTGATAGTTAAATGGGATAGTGACATTACCGTTTTGATCTATATCTTGTAATGAATAATTCTCCTTTTGGTCGATTGTGAGCTCGGAATACGGAATATTGACAAAAATTTCAGATTTTTTTTGTTGGCTGAATACTTCAGCAAGTTTTATAGCAAGTTCTTTGGTCAATTTGCGTTTGCCATTTATTACATAACTTATATGTTGCTCGGTATAGTTTAATTTTTCAGCAACTTGCTTTTGGGATAATCCGCTTTCTTTCAAGCATTCTTTAAGCCTGATGGTTTGTAACTCTAATAGATAAGGATTTTCTGCTTTTTTCATAATTAAACTCCTTAAAATAAATATTAACTTTTTGTGATGACAAAACAGTTGTTCGACAAAAATTAATGTAAATGTTAATTTTATATTATCACATGTGACTACACGAAACAAGACAATTAACAACAATGTTATGAAAAGGAGTAGAAAATTTATGAATAAACAGAATGTAACCGGAACAGTTGAAGAAAAAAGACTATTAAATATCAAAGAGGTATGCACATATATTGGAGTTGGCCAGACACAGGCACGCCGTTATATGGATGATATTGGAGCAGTGCGGAGATTTGGCAGACGTGTGTTATTTGATAAACATGTTATTGATAGTGCAATCACAAATATGTAATGAGGTGGCTCGCATGGTAAAAGAATTGTTAAGAAAGGGGAAACGCAATGCGATAACCACAGATGAATTGATGAGAGCATGTCATTTGGATCATAGAAGAGATTTAACAATGCAAATTGCAAGAGAACGGGCAGCAGGCGCAATAATATGTAGCACAACCTCGGGACAAGGTGGATATTATCTTCCGGAAAATAAGGAAGAGGTTGTGGAGTTTATAAATTCTATGAGTAATAGAGCCAAGAACACATTTAAGGCGGTTACTGCTGCACGTAAATACCTTAAACAGATAGAAGGGCAAATAAGCCTTAAAATCGAGCCAGAGGAAGAGTAGGTGGAAATATATGGCTAGAGCGAAGAAAACGCCATTTTCACCCTGGCAAACATGCAAGGACAGTGGGATAGAAGAGCGTTATATAAGACTTGGAAATTCTCAACTGCTGCATCCTGCAATGTTAAGTTTGTCAGATAAGGCTGTGAGAATCTATACATATATGCTTTTAGAATCTGGTGGGAAAAAGGAATTTACATTTCCAAGATCAAAATATAGCAAACTATCAGGACACGATGTATTCCAACGTGCAAAGGATGAATTAATAGAAAAGGGCTTTATAAGGGTGAAGCAGAATAATGCGAATCTTCGTAAAGCGAATATCTATGAATTTTGTGATGAATGGAAGAGGTATAATCCACCTTAAAAATTTATTTGGCTGTCCTGTATCAGGACAAGTAAATGGCTAAACTTGTCCTGCACCGGGACAAGTAATTGCTATTTTTGAAGGTAACTTGTCCTGTATCGGGACAACCGTTTCGCAGACTAAAGTGTTTTACTTGTCCTGTAGCAGGACACATATACTATATATAGCCATATACCCCGGTTTTATTATTGCTTTTATATAGCACATATAGAATTAAACAGTAGACTACAAAGTAGAGATAGAATACCAACAGCTCAATGGTGAGCACTGGCAGCAGAACAACGTAAATTTTAGTAATATTTGTGAAAGAAAACGGCAACATATAAGCTGGCACTGTTGCCTACAGGATGGATGGAGAATACATGAAATATACACACAGTGAAGTGTTGGCAAAAGCTTTTGAAATAGATCCGGCGGTGGGAGAGTATATTGCAATATCGCTTGTAGATAAAATTTCTTACGATATGATCGAGAAGAGAAAAGCGTTGCAAGGAGAACTCATACCTATTAGCAGGACGAGTTTTTATCGGGAAAGAAAACGACTGCTGCAACGATTGGAAAAGGATGAAAAGAACTGACCAGTCCAAAATTGGATTTGTTAATTCTGTTGAAATGGTGTGCAGTGGACAAAGAATATTTAGGCAAAACGAAAAGAGGGTGGACATGGGCGGCTATGGCAGTGGTGGACATAATAAAATCAAAGGAGACATAACGGAATATGTTAGGGTGGATAGTTTTATTGCTGAGCATAGAAAAATAGCAAGAGCACCATCTGAGAGCGTCAGGGCGGGGGTATATGATGCGGTTTATTTTAGATGTCCTGTGTGCAGCAGACGGGTGAGATATTTATATATGCAATCAAGACTCCAGTTTGTGTGCAGAGATTGCGCACGGGTAAATTATCCATGCCAACAGCTACCGAGGTATAGATGGGCAGTAGTGAAAGCTATTCGGATATTGCAGCAGTTGGATGTAGATACAGATAATTTTGATAATGTGCTTGATCTGATGAGCTTTGAACCGGAACGGCCAGCATACAAGATGTCCCAAAGAACATTTTTCCTAAAGAGTATGCAATTGTTTAAGTATCAGTGTATGTATGCGGACTGTATAATGGTATCTGAACAGAGGTTGATTCCAAGCAAATCCAAAACAAAAAGCCCCGGACAACAGGATGATAACATTTGCTAACATTTTACAATATGATAAAAACATATTCTGCAATATAAAAACAAAAAAGTGAGAAAAATTGCAAATAGTGCTAAAAAAATACCCCGGACGTTATGCCGGGGCATGAGGTAATAGCTTATATTGTGAAAGTCAATAAATAAATCTTGATAGATTACTGCTTTTACCGTATCTGAGAATGAGTATTCGTCAATATCTCCATGCTCCAGATTGCATACAGTGATCCGGTTCTTGCCTGGAGCAACAATCCCTGCAGTATGATACTCGAATAGTTTTGTGTAATAATCCATGCACCTGCTGCCAAGTGATACTATTTCTATAATCCAGTCGGGGACACCAATACGTCATTTGTCTGTAAGCTTTGTAGTGCCGCAAATAACGATTATATCCGGTTTAATGTAATTTGTATCATCTTTATTCAGAAAAACGGCAAATGGGGCAATATACAGCCCACATAAACCGCTTTCGAATATAGTTTTTCTTGATAAAGATGTGTATGCTCCTTTTTATTATTTACTCTGCTGTCTTAAATAATCGGCAAGTGGGGATAGATTATCCATCCCGATAATTGAACCAATCTCAAGCTGATACGACATATCACCGCCAAGAAACCGCTTTTTGTCGATACGATCGAGTATATCCGGCATTAAATAGCTAGGTAAGCCTGTAGTAGTTGGTTTGGCGTGCGGTTCAATTTGTGGTTCATTCTGCGAATCAGGGGCAGCAGTTGAGAAGCCGTCACGGCTTATTGTTTCCAATACTGCACGATTTATAAAAGCGTTTACACTTTCTCCTTTGGCTGCTGCATGTGATTGGATAACGGCTTTTTTACCTTTGGGAAAAGTTACATTTATTCTATCATAGTTGTTTTTTACATATTTGTTGACAGCTTTTTGTTGAGCTTCTGATATAGCCATAGAGACACACTCCTTTCATGATTATTGAGTTTTGTTTTGAGCAGTTGAGAAGCCGTCACGCTCCATGCGGTCATCAATAGCTTTCTTGATGTATCCGTTTACGGATTCCACGGCGGAATCAGCAGCAGTCTTGATTTCATCATATTTTTCTTTGGTTACATCAAGGGGAATACGTTTTAATTTACTTTTTTGATATTCCTTTAAATATTCTTTTCTTTCTTCAGTTAAGGGCATTAAGACACCGCCTTTCTAATTGATAATAGGGGAGCGGCAAATATAAAAATATCTTCTCCACCTTACACACTGATTATAACATGCATGTCTATTGGTGTAAATATAAAATATGTACAAATATATTGGTGCAAATATATGCAATATGCCAATAGACTATTGGGGTAAATATATGTATAATAAAATCATCAAGAGGAACACAAAAGCAACCGGGAAAGTCGAAAGCACCCACAAACTTATCACTTGTACCTGTGAGGGAAAGGAAAAGTACCAATAGCCACGCAAAAGCGATAAGGGTTGCGGAAAGGATGAAAAGAGTATGAGAAAATTTAATCTCAAGAGCATCATGTTAAAAGCCTGGAAGTTATTTAGAAGTAAAAAAGGTTTGGACTTTGCGGAATGTCTGCATAGAGCATGGTTGAGCGCAAAGGCGGAAGAAATCAACGAGAAACGTGTGAAAGAAGCTAAAATGGCAGCAGGAGTAACCGAAGAGACGGCAACGTGGAGTACTTGGAAAGCACTGGGATATGAAGTTATTCACGGTTCAAAGGCATTATTTGGTTGTGATCTGATATGGGGAAGTAAAGGAGATGGGCAGATATACAAAGCGCGGTTCTTTGGAAAGTCTCAAGTACAAGCCATTGGATAATAAAAGTGCCCTTACCGAGCTGGCACTCTGGTAGGGGCGTGTAACTCGCAAACTTATATTAAACGGCTACATCTGCATTATAACAGCTTGTAGCGGAAAGGTGCAATAGTGAAAACGGAAATTATAGACGCAGAGCAAGGAATTGTCGCTTGCAAACAAGATGAAATGCTTGTAGCAGGCGGCAAACGAGAAAATTTTATTTTTTGTTATTATTGTCAAAAGGACTGGATTGTGTTTAATGCAGAACATAAAGATTACAAAATGATACTGGAATTGATTCGTGACTATATGGAATTTGATGATCTCCAGAAAAAAGAATTTATGAATTATATAAAGGATCTTGGAAGTGCTAAGGAAATGTTTGACGTGTTTAATCAGATCCTTAGAGTAAGAAAAAATATTCGTAAAAGAAAGTATGCCAATAAATAAAAAAGAAAGGATTCGGGCAGTATGGAAAATCCTGCTGCCCTTGGAAGATAAAATGGAATTATTGAAAGACTTTAAAGTGAGCAACATTGTGATATCAGAGGATTTTGCAAATACGGCACCGGCAGAGAAAAAAATTGAAAGGGCAAGGAAGAGGTTAGAACATGGAGTAGATACTGCTGCAATCGTGTTAAATAACGATAATGTACTCATAGATGGATATTGTACCTATCTTGCTGCAAAAGAACTCGGAATGGAACATATAACAGCTACAAGGGGATATGTGGAATTAATAGAAGCAGTTCACGGCAGCAGTAAAAGAATATTTAGATGGAGAGTCCCACCGTATCTGATCGGAGAGATAAAACCGGGAGATCGTTGTATTGTTCTCACCTATAAAGGAGCAAAACGTGTCCGGGTAAAGAATGTTGTGCAGCAGCAGACACCGGATATTGGCAGATCAGTAAGGAAAGTTATAAAAAAATGTGTATGAAAGAAAGGTGGTGAAAGTATGGCAACAGATAAGAGGGGCAGAAAGTTACCGAAAGGGATTAGGCAAAGAAGCAATTCGACATTTGAGGGTAGATTCACGTATCAGGGCGAAAGTTATTGTGTACATGCAAATACTATCGGAGAAACACAAAAAGCTATGAATGACCTAAAATATAAGCTTGAACATGGTTTCTTTACCACTGCTAATAATATTACTTTTGGTGCGTGGTTTGATACATGGATGCAGCAGTATAAGAAAAATAAAGTTAAAATGGGGACATATCGGAGTTATGATGAATATTATAAGGTGGCAGTAAAAAACAGGCTTGCAAATAAAAGGCTTGAGAGTATTAGAGGGGAACATATCCAGAAGATATACAATGATTTGGCGGAAGCTGGTTACAAGTACGCAAGTATCAAAGTAGTCTCAGCTATGCTAAACGGCTGTTTTAGACAGGCAGTAAAAAATCAGATGATTGTGTATAATCCGGTAAAAGCTGCGGAACTTCCAAAGTGTGAGGAAAGAAATGTGCGTGTGGCTTTAACGAGGGAGCAGCAGGAGATATTTCTAAAATATGTTGATAAAAGTAAAAATAGGATATTTTTTCGTGTTATGTTACTCACGGGAATGAGGAATGGCGAATTAAGAGGACTTAAATATTCAGACATTGATAGGAAAAATAATGTGATACATGTTAGACGTACAATTAAGTATATAAAGGGTGTGGGATCTGTAGAAGATACACCCAAAACAAGGACATCGACACGGGACATTCCACTTAGACCGGATATACTGGAACTGCTGCAAGAACAGAAAAAAATGAATGATAGAGGTGGAATACAGTATATAGACAGTTACTATTTTATAGGATATAAAAATGGAAATCCAGTCTGTGAGACAACGATTGTAAACTCTTTACATAAAATTGTTGAGTGGATCAGAAAAGATGGTTATGATTTCCCAGATATTACGCCGCATGCGTTGCGTCATACATTTGCTACCAGAGCAATAGAAGCCGGAATGCAACCGCAGACACTCAAAACAATATTAGGACATAGTAGTCTGGCAATGACAATGGATTTATATAGTCATGTATTACCAACTACAAAACAAGAAGAAATGGAGAAAATAGCAAGTGCATTTTATTGATAAACATAGAGGAGAGAAAAACTTTCCTCTATATTTTTTTGTCCAAAAAATGTCCAAGTTTGAACGAAAAAAGACAACATGAGACGAAAAATAGACTTGATAAAATACCAGAAAATAGCGATAAAACCAACAAAGACAGCATTAGACAAGGCTTTTCCGAGTTAATAAAAAATTCACAAATCGTTTACGCCTATTTTTGTTGTGGTGAAGCCTAAAAAGTGTTACAATAGCGATACCGTGCGAGGTTTCTGCATAAATGACAGAAATTTTTCAAATAACAGAGCCGGGACAGGAATAGGAGTTTTTATGGGAGCATTGACAAAAATCTTCGGAACACACAGCGAGAGAGAACTGAAAAGAATCTATCCGCTTGTTGACAAAGTAGAGTCTTATCGTGACTCTATGCAGAAACTTTCCGATGAAGAATTAAGAAACAAAACAAAAGAATATAAAGAGCGTCTGGAAAAGGGCGAGACTTTGGATGACCTTTTGCCGGAAGCATTTGCAACGGTTCGTGAAGCAGCAAAACGTGTGCTCGGCATGGAGCATTACCGCGTACAGATTATCGGTGGTATCATTCTTCACCAGGGACGTATTGCAGAGATGAAGACCGGTGAAGGTAAGACACTTGTTTCTACACTGCCGGCTTACCTGAATGCACTGGAAGGCAAAGGTGTCTGCATCGTAACCGTCAATGATTACCTTGCAAAACGAGATTCTGAGTGGATGGGACAGGTTCATGAATTCCTTGGACTGAAAGTTGGTGTCGTGTTAAATTCCATGACGAACGATGAGCGCAGGGAAGCATATAACTGTGATATTACTTATGTTACAAATAACGAACTTGGTTTCGATTATCTGAGAGATAACATGGTGATCTACAAAGAGCAGCTTGTTCAGCGTGGATTGCATTATGCCATCATCGATGAGGTCGACTCAGTATTGATCGACGAGGCGAGAACACCACTGATCATTTCCGGTCAGAGTGGTAAATCCACCAAGCTATATGAAGCGTGCGATATTCTCGCAACACAGTTAAAACGTGGTGAGGATGTGCCGGAGTACTCCAAGATGGATGCCATCATGGGTATTGAACAGGAAGAGACAGGAGACTTTGTTGTCAACGAGAAGGACAAAGTTGTCAACCTGACACAGGAAGGTGTGAAAAAGGTTGAGCAGTTCTTCAAGATCGATAACCTTGCAGATGCAGAGAACCTTGAGATCCAGCACAATGTGATCCTTGCTCTGAGAGCACATAATCTGATGTTCCGCGATCAGGACTATGTGGTAAAAGATAACGAGGTCATGATCGTTGATGAATTTACCGGACGTATTATGCCGGGACGCCGTTATTCAGACGGACTTCATCAGGCAATCGAAGCGAAGGAGCATGTAAAAGTAAAACGTGAGAGCAAGACGCTTGCAACGATCACATTCCAGAACTTCTTTAACAAATTTGATAAAAAGGCCGGTATGACTGGTACAGCACTCACAGAGGAAAAAGAGTTCCGTGATATTTACGGTATGGACGTTATTGAGATCCCGACCAATAAACCGATCCAGCGTATCGATCATCATGATGCCGTATATAAGACCAAGAAAGAAAAATATCGTGCAGTTGTCGAGGAAGTGAAGAAGGCACATGAGAAAGGACAGCCGGTACTGGTTGGTACGATTAACATTGATACTTCCGAACTGCTCAGCGGCATGTTAAAAAGAGAGGGAATCCCTCATACTGTATTAAATGCGAAGTTCCACGAACTGGAGGCTGAGATCGTAGCAGGTGCCGGACAGCATGGAGCAGTTACGATCGCAACAAACATGGCAGGCCGTGGTACGGATATTAAGCTTGATGACGACGCAAGAGCAGCCGGTGGTCTTAAGATCATCGGTACGGAACGTCATGAATCAAGACGTATTGACAATCAGCTCCGCGGTCGTTCCGGTCGTCAGGGAGATGTGGGAGAATCACAGTTCTTCATTTCACTCGAAGATGATCTGATGAGACTCTTTGGCTCTGATAAACTGATGGATGTGTTCAATGCACTTGGTGTTCCGGAAAATGAACAGATCCAGCACAAAATGCTTACCTCCGCCATCGAGAAAGCACAGCAGAAGATTGAGGCAAACAACTACGGTATCCGTAAGAATCTGTTAGAATATGATCAGGTTATGAACGATCAGAGAGAGATCATTTACAAAGAGCGTCTGCGCGTGTTAAATGGAGAGAGCATGAGAGATGCGATTTTCAAGATGATCACTGACCGCGTCGAGAGTTGTGTGGACACCTGTATTTCTTCTGAGATTCCAAAAGATGAGTGGGATTTAAATGAACTGAATCAGTTACTGCTTCCTATCATTCCTCTGGAACCTATAACAGAAGAAACGATTGCTGATATCAGGAATAACAAAGAACTGAAACATCTCTTAAAAGAGAAAGCAGTGAAGTTATATGAAGCAAAAGAGACAGAGTTCCCGGAACCGGAGCAGTTCCGTGAATTAGAGCGCGTTGTATTACTCAAAGTCATTGACCGTAAATGGATGGATCACATTGATGACATGGATCAGCTTCGCCAGGGTATCGGACTTCAGGCATATGGACAGAGAGATCCGCTTGTTGAGTACAAGATGGCAGGATTCGATATGTTTGATGAGATGACAGCCAATATTCAGGAAGATACGATCCGCCTGTTATATCATGTGAAGATTGAGCAGAAAGTAGAACGTGAGCAGGTTGCAAAAGTAACCGGAACAAACAAGGATGATTCAGCTCCTGCTGAACCGAAGAAACGTGCAGCAGCAAAGATTTATCCAAACGATCCGTGTCCATGCGGCTCTGGAAAGAAATACAAACAGTGCTGCGGAAGATTCGCAGAATAAGGATAAAATGTACGGAGCATTTAGATTCAAAGGAGTCTGAATGCTCTGTTTTTACACACAAAAAGAACTAGTGTTCGAATAAACTATATACAAATCGATGGAAATGTGTTATATTCTTAAAAGATATTTACTTGTATATTCCAATTGAAATTACACCATACTATGGTGTCGGAAAATTGATTTCAGTGAACTTTTTTACTATGAACCCCGGAGGTGACTTTTGTGCAAAATGAACAACAAATCTTCAAATTACATGCCCCATACCAGCCAACCGGCGACCAGCCCCAGGCGATCGAACAGCTTGTGCAGGGCTTCAAGGAAGGCAACCAGTTCGAGACTTTGCTTGGTGTGACCGGCTCCGGTAAGACCTTCACGATGGCGAATGTCATCGCACAGCTGAATAAGCCGACTCTCATCATTTCGCACAATAAGACACTGGCGGCTCAGCTTTACGGTGAGTTTAAGGAGTTCTTCCCGGAGAATGCAGTGGAATACTTTGTCTCCTATTACGATTATTATCAGCCGGAGGCATATGTGCCACAGACGGACACTTATATTGCCAAGGATTCTGCAATCAATGAGGAGATTGATAAATTGCGCTTGTCTGCCACAGCGGCACTTGTAGAGCGTAAAGATGTGATCGTGATCGCCTCGGTTTCCTGTATCTATGGTCTGGGCAGCCCGGAGGACTACCTTGGAATGATGGTTTCTCTGCGTCCGGGAATGGAGAAGGACAGAGATGAGGTCATCCGTGCACTGGTCGATATCCAGTACACAAGAAATGACATGGATTTTCACCGTGGTACATTCCGTGTGCGCGGTGACACGGTAGAGATTTTTCCGGCAAACTACAGCGATACGGCGATCCGGGTAGAATTTTTCGGAGATGAGATTGACCGGATCACCGAGATCGATGTGCTGACCGGGGAAGTCAAGTGCAGTCTGGAACATTTTGCAGTTTTTCCGGCTTCACACTATGTTGTTCCGATGGAAAAGATTCAGAAGGCATGTGTGAATATCGAAGCGGAAATGGAAGAGCGTGTAAAGTATTTCAAGGGAGAGGACAAGCTGCTGGAGGCACAGCGTATTGCAGAGAGAACCAATTTTGACATTGAGATGTTGAAAGAAACAGGATTCTGCAGCGGCATTGAAAATTATTCCAGACATCTTGCAGGACTTCCGGCGGGAGCAACGCCACATACATTGATGGACTATTTTAAGGACGACTTCCTGATCATTGTGGATGAGTCGCATATTACGATTCCACAGATTGGAGGAATGTATGCGGGTGACCAGTCCAGAAAATCCACACTTGTTGATTATGGATTCAGACTTCCTTCTGCAAAAGATAACAGACCTTTGAATTTTGAAGAGTTTGAGAGCAAAATCGACCAGATGCTTTTTGTTTCCGCGACACCAAATACGTATGAAGATGAGCATGAGTTACTCCGTGCAGAGCAGATCATCCGGCCAACCGGCCTGCTTGATCCTGAGGTGGTAGTCCGGCCGGTAGAGGGACAGATTGATGATCTGATCGGAGAAGTGAATAAAGAAACGGCAAAGAAGCATAAGGTTTTGATCACAACCCTGACCAAAAGAATGGCTGAAGATCTGACGGACTATATGAAAGAACTCGGTATCCGTGTAAAATATCTGCATTCGGATATTGATACTCTGGAGCGTGCAGAGATTATCCGTGATCTGCGTCTGGATGTGTTTGATGTCCTGGTCGGAATCAACCTGCTCCGGGAAGGACTGGATATCCCGGAGATCACACTTGTGGCGATTCTGGATGCAGACAAAGAGGGATTCTTACGTTCCGAGACATCCCTGATCCAGACCATTGGACGTGCGGCGCGTAACAGCGAGGGACATGTCATCATGTATGCGGATAAGATTACCGATTCCATGCGTAAAGCGATTGACGAGACAGAACGACGACGCAGGATCCAGCAGGAATATAATGAGGAACACAATATCACGCCGAAAACAATTCAGAAGTCTGTCCGTGATCTGATCAGTGTATCTAAGAAAGTGGCACAGGAGGAACTGAACTTCAAAAAAGATCCGGAGTCCATGAACAAGGAGGAACTGACAAAGCTGATTGCAGATATTCAGAAGAAGATGCAGAGAGCAGCGGCAGATCTGAACTTCGAGGCGGCAGCAGAATACCGCGACCAGATGCTGCAATTGAAAACAATGCTTCAGGATTTATAATAATAAGGTGGAAAGGCAATTGCTTAATAAAATATAGAAGGGTGCAGATATATGAAAACATCAGAGAACCGCAAATACATCAAGATACGCGGTGCGAATGAACATAATTTGAAGAATATTGATGTGGATATTCCGAGAGATGAATTTGTTGTGCTGACCGGACTTTCCGGTTCCGGTAAATCATCTCTTGCGTTTGACACGATTTATGCGGAGGGACAGAGACGGTATATGGAGTCATTGTCCTCCTATGCAAGACAGTTTTTAGGACAGATGGAAAAGCCAAATGTTGAGAAAATCGAAGGGCTTTCTCCGGCAATTTCCATCGATCAGAAATCCACAAACCGGAATCCGAGATCAACGGTGGGAACGGTCACGGAGATCTACGACTATTTCCGGCTGCTTTACGCAAGGATCGGGGTGCCACATTGTCCAAAGTGTGGAAAAGAGATCAAAAAGCAGACGGTCGATCAGATGGTCGATCAGATCATGGAGCTGCCGGAGCGTACTAAAATCCAGCTTTTAGCACCGGTGGTCAGAGGAAGAAAAGGAGAACATCAGAAGTTTTTTGAACAGGCAAAGCGAAGCGGCTATGTCCGTGTCGTTGTAGATGGAAATCTCTATGAACTGTCTGAAGAGATCAGGTTAGAGAAGAATAAAAAGCACAACATCGAGATTGTTGTGGATCGTCTTATGGTAAAACCGGGGATCGAAAAACGACTGACAGATTCCATTGAAAATGTGCTGCAGCTGGCAGATGGATTGATGATCGTGGATGTGATTGATGGAGAACCAATTCAGTTTTCTGAGAGTTTTTCATGCCCGGACTGCGGTATCAGTATTGATGAAGTGGAGCCGAGAAGCTTCTCTTTCAACAATCCGTTTGGTGCGTGTCCGACCTGCTTTGGACTTGGATATAAAATGGAGTTTGACATTGATCTGATGATCCCGGATAAGAGGTTGAGCATTTCGGAGGGGGCAATCCAGGTGATGGGCTGGCAGTCCTGTACCGATAAGAGCAGCTTCACCTATGCGATTTTAAAAGCGCTGACGGAAGAATATCATTTTTCACTGGATACACCGTTCCAGGAATATCCGGATGAGATAAAAGATGTTTTGATCAATGGAACACACGGAAAAGAACTGAAAGTACGCTATAAAGGACAGCGCGGTGAGGGCGTGTATGATGTCGCATTTGACGGTCTGATCCGCAATGTGCAGAGAAGATACCGTGAGACTTCCTCTGAGACGATGAAAGCAGAGTATGAACAGTTTATGCGTATCACGCCGTGTGAAGCCTGCCATGGACAGCGTCTGAAACCGGAATCCCTCGCAGTAACGGTTGCAGACAAAAATATTTATGAGATGACTTCCATGTCGGTGAAGAACCTTAAGACGTTTGTAGACCAGATGGAACTGACAAAGCAGCAGCATCTGATCGGCGACCAGATTTTAAAAGAAATACGTGCAAGAGTGGGATTTTTAAATGAGGTTGGACTGGATTATCTGTCATTGTCGAGAGCGACAGGAACACTGTCCGGCGGTGAGGCACAGCGTATCCGCCTTGCAACCCAGATTGGTTCCGGTCTTGTGGGGGTTGCCTACATTCTGGACGAACCGTCGATCGGACTGCACCAGAGAGACAATGATAAGCTTCTGGGGGCATTGATGAATTTAAGAGACCTTGGCAACACGCTGATCGTTGTGGAACATGACGAGGATACGATGCGGGCGGCGGACTACATTGTGGATATCGGACCGGGAGCCGGCTCACATGGTGGACAAGTGGTTGCGTGCGGCACTGCAGAAGAGATCATGCAGAACCCGGATTCTGTCACAGGGGCATATTTGAGTGGAAGAATCCAGATCCCGGTTCCAAAGGAGCGCAGAAAACCGACAGGCTTTCTTACAATCAAGGGCGCAAGGGAAAATAATTTAAAAAATATCGACGTGGATATTCCGTTGGGCGTTATGACCTGCATTACCGGTGTTTCGGGTTCTGGAAAGAGTTCCCTGACAAATGAGATTTTGTACAAACATCTGGCGAGGGATTTAAACCGTGCAAGGTGCATTCCGGGAGAACATGACGATATCCTTGGACTGGAGCAGCTGGACAAGGTGATCGATATTGACCAGTCTCCGATCGGCAGAACGCCGCGTTCAAATCCGGCGACTTATACCGGTGTCTTCGATATGATCCGCGATCTTTTTGCGGGAACACCGGATGCAAAGGCAAAGGGATATAAAAAAGGACGTTTCAGCTTCAATGTGAAAGGCGGACGATGTGAGGCATGCTCAGGGGATGGAATTATCAAAATTGAGATGCATTTCCTGCCGGATGTCTATGTGCCTTGTGAAGTGTGCGAAGGAAAGCGGTATAACAGAGAAACACTTGAAGTAAAATATAAAGGAAAAAACATTTATGATGTGCTGGATATGACAGTGGAGGAAGCATTGGAGTTTTTTAAGAACGTGCCGTCCATTGAACGTAAGATCCAGACTTTATATGATGTGGGACTTTCCTATGTAAAACTTGGACAGCCATCTACGGAACTGTCCGGTGGTGAAGCACAGCGTATCAAACTCGCAACAGAACTCAGCAAGCGCAGCACAGGTAAGACCATTTACATTTTGGATGAGCCGACAACAGGGCTTCATTTCGCAGATGTGCACAAATTGATCGAGATTCTGCGCAGACTTTCAGATGGAGGTAATACCGTAGTCGTCATTGAGCACAATCTGGATGTCATCAAGACCGCTGATTATATCATCGATATGGGACCGGAAGGTGGAGACGGCGGCGGAACTGTGATCGCCAAAGGAACACCGGAGGAAATTGCCAAAGTGAAAGGATCCTATACCGGACAGTATGTAAAAAAATATCTTAAGAAGTAAATAGCAGAATGTACGCTTAGCGTACATTCTGCTGCAATGGACAGAGATGTGATACACCGCAGATCTGCGGTCGTCATAACAAAAAAGGTGTCTCGCATGAGACACCTTAAAATTTCGGGGAGTGCTCCTCCGATATCCGTAGATATCGAAGAAGCATGAGTTATGAAAAATTATATTAGCCGACTTAATAAGTCATATTAGCTAGTACTATTATAATATAAAAAGAAAATGTGATCATTTTGTGATGAAAAAATAAAAAAATTCTTATGAAGCATCATTTATTAAAAAAATCTTATTTTTCTTGAAAAATAGGATTTTCTGGAAAAAAAACTTTGAAAAATATAACTTTTTGTATATAATAAGATTGTATATGTAAAAATAGGAGTAGTATCGTACTTCTTATTTTAATAGTGCAGAAGAAAAAAGTGATTTTTAATGTATTTCCGTATATCTCATACAGGAAAATATTGACATACATTCCAAACAATTCCAGAAAGGGGAATATCATAATTATGATGAGTACAGATATTGGTATCGATCTGGGTACCGCAAGTATATTAGTATATATCAAGGGCAAAGGGGTTGTATTAAAAGAACCGTCTGTTGTCGCTTTTGACCGTGATACAAATAAAATCAAAGCCATTGGCGAAGAGGCGAGATTAATGCTCGGCAGAACACCGGGTAATATTGTTGCTGTAAGACCACTCCGCCAGGGCGTTATCTCGGATTATACAGTTACGGAGAAGATGATCAAATATTTCATTCAGAAGGCTCTTGGCAAGAAAACATTCCGCAAGCCAAGAATCAGTGTCTGCGTGCCAAGTGGTGTGACAGAGGTTGAGAAGAAAGCCGTTGAGGATGCGACCTATCAGGCAGGAGCAAGAGAGGTTTCTATTATTGAGGAGCCGATCGCAGCAGCTATCGGAGCCGGAATTGATATTGCAAGACCTTGTGGTAATATGATCGTAGATATCGGTGGCGGTACAGCAGATATCGCTGTCATTTCTCTGGGCGGCTCAGTTGTGAGTACTTCAGTCAAGATCGCCGGGGATGATTTTGACGAGGCAATCGTCCGCTATATGAGAAAGAAACACAATCTTCTGATCGGTGAGCGGACCGCAGAGGATATCAAGATTAAGATTGGAACATGTTTCCCATTAGCACAGAATGAGACGATGGATGTGCGTGGACGTAATCTGGTGACAGGTCTTCCAAAGACAGTAACGGTCTCTTCAGAGGAGACAGAGGAAGCGCTGCGCGAGCCTACTTTGCAGATCGTCGAGGCAGTACACTCTGTATTGGAGAAAACTCCACCGGAGCTTGCTGCCGATGTTGCAGACCGCGGTATCGTACTTACCGGCGGCGGTGCATTGCTTCGTGGTCTGGAAGAACTGATCGAGGACAGAACCGGAATCAATACTATGACAGCAGATGATCCAATGACATGTGTTGCGATTGGTACAGGAAAATATGTAGAATTTTTATCTGGAAAACGTGATGACGATTAAGCTAATTTTTCTGTCAGATCGACCGAAATACAATATTGGATAAAACGTGTCCGATAGGTGGATACACAACGATTGATGCGAGGTGTAATATATGATCAAAGGCTTATATACAGCATATACAGGTATGGTGAATGAACAGAAGAGATTAGATGTTCTCACGAATAATCTGGCAAATGCAGACACAAATGGCTATAAAAAAGAAGGGACAACATCGCAGACGTTTGCGGATGAATTGGCAATTAAGATAAAGGATACCTCTTCTTATGGCCTGAATAAAAAACTTGGTGTGATCAGTATGGGTGTGCACCTTGGTGAGACTTATACCAATTATGATCAGGGAAGTATCAAAGTGACGGACAATGAGACAGATGTGGCATTGGCTGGAAATGGATTTTTTGCAATTGCTTTTACGAATAAAGCAGGGGAAACTTCTGTGAAGTATACAAGAGATGGAGCTTTTACCGTGAATACAGAGGGCTATCTGGTGACAAAGGATGGCGATTATGTGTTGAATCAGGCGGGTGCACAGAATACCGATCCGAATGCAAGAATCCGGTTAAATCCGAATGCGAAGATTACCATTGATGAGTTAGGGAATATTTATCAGAATGACCAGCTTGTTACAAGAATAGGCGTTGTTGATTTTGATGATTATAATTATATTTCCAAGTATGGTGAGAATCTGTATGATCTTGTGGATGGAGGACAGATCACAGCTTCTGATGCAAAGGTGCAGCAGGGATGTATCGAAGGCTCTAATGTGAATGTTGTGGATGAGATGGTAAAGATGATCACTATCTCAAGAGCTTATCAGGCAGGACAGAAAGTGATCAATACAGTAGACGAGACATTGGACAAGACCGTAAATCAGGTGGGAAAAGTATAATATAAGGTATAGTTGGAGGAAATCAGACTATGATGAGAGCACTTTATACTGCAGCTTCCGGAATGAGAGCGCAGCAGACCAACGTAGATAATATTTCAAATAACATTGCGAATGTCAATACAACAGCATTTAAATCCCAGAAGACAGAGTTTAAATCACTGTTATATCAGACCATTCAGACCAGAACGACAAGTGCAAATGGTGAGGAAAAACCGATCGGAGCGCAGGTGGGACTTGGAACAAGAGTTGCGTCCAACACCACAAGCTATACGCAGGGTGCGCTGCTCGAGGATGAGAGCAAATCTGCTTTTGCAATCGAAGGAAATGGATTCTTTCAGGTGAGAGGGGCAGATGGGACAACTTACTATACCAGAAATGGTAATTTTAACTGGAGTATTGGTCCGACAGGAACAACCCTTACCAATACCGATGGATATCCGGTTCTGGATTCCAATGGAAACACCATTGTTCTTCCGAATAATGTCAATTCTGGGAAGGCGGTAGTGACAACGGATGGTCAGGTTGGCTATTATAACAATGCGGGTGCTTATGTAAGTATGAACCGGACAATTGGTCTCAGCCAGTTTAACAATCCGGCAGGTTTGGAAAAAGCAGGATCTAATCTTTTGAGAGTGACAAATGCATCCGGGGCAGCACTTAATGAAGCAACCAATGCGAACCTCACAAGAAGTAAAATCCATCAGGGTTATCTGGAAGGATCAAATGTACAGGTAGCAGATGAGATGGTAAATCTGATTGTGGCACAGCGTGCATATCAGTTAAACTCAAAAGCAATCACAACATCCGATGATATGTTAGAGCAGGCAAATAACCTGAAACGTTAGTCTTTTTACATTCTACAGGAGGCTGAAAAAATATGAGCATGTCAATTGATAGCATGGCATCCATGCTGAATACGACCAATACAGATGCAACAACCAATTACAATGCCAATGCATTGAAAAAATCATTAAACGGCGTATCTTCTGACACATCTGCGGATGAACTGATGCAGGTTTGCAAAGATTTTGAATCTTATTTCGTAGAAGAAGTCATTAAAGAGGTAAAAAAGAATTTACTCCCGGATGATGAGGACAAAGATGCATCATTATCCACGATGACAGATTATACAATGGATTTTGCAGTGGAAAAGATTGCAGACGAGCTCATCGATCAGGTTGGCGGTAACTTTACACAGTCATTATATGAGCAGATGAAACGAAATTATAATATTGATTAATCAGAGTACATAGAACGATACCATTCATAGCAGGACTCAGACAGTGTCTGGTATGAATGACGGAGATTAAGAATCACAGGCTGTCGCTTTAAGAGATTATTTCTTAATGCGGCAGCTTTTTGCTTTATGAATCATTTGGTTGCAGATAGAAAGAAATGGATTAGAAAGTTATGGAAAAATTAGCAGGATATGTGGAACATATCATATACCGCAATGCGGACAATGGTTATACGGTACTCAATCTGGTGAACGGCGAAGATGAGATCACCTGTGTCGGCATTTTTTTGACGATCGCAGAAGGGGAAAATATTGAGGCGACTGGCGATTATACCGATCATCCGACGTATGGAACACAATTTAAAGTGGTGAGCTTTGAAGAGAAGGCGCCGGAAGATCAGGAGGCGATCGAACGCTACCTTGGATCGGGTGCAATCAAGGGAATCGGGCTTGCAATGGCAGCCCGTATTGTGCGGAGGTTTAAGGAAGACACATTCCGGATCATTGAGGAAGAACCGGAGCGGCTTGCGGAAGTAAAAGGAATCAGCGAGCGGAAGGCAATGGAGATTGCAAGTCAGGTAAATGAAAAGCGAGACCTGCGGCAGGCGATGATCTTTTTACAGCAGTTTGGAATTACTATGAACCTTGCGGTAAAAATTTATAATAAATATGGACAGGAAGTGTATGGGATCTTAAAAGAGAATCCGTACCGGCTGGCAGATGATATTGAGGGAGTTGGTTTCCGGACAGCGGACGATATTGCAGCAAAGGCAGGAATACGGACGGATTCTGATTTCCGTGTGCGGAGCGGTATATTGTATACACTGCTTCAGGCATCTGGTGAGGGGCATACCTTTTTGCCACAGGAAGAACTGACAGCAAAAACAAGTGAATTGTTGGGAATCGACAAAGATATCATCGAAAAAAATTATATGGATCTGTCAATTGAACGGAAAATCATTATGAAGCAGTCGGGAGAGCAGACGCAGATTTATTCAGCTTCTTTTTACTATATGGAAGCAAATACGGCAACAATGCTCCGGGAACTGGATATTGCCTATGATGTGGCAGATGCAGAGATAGAGCAGCGGATCCATAACATTGAAAAACAGACAGGAATGCAGTTGGATGAACATCAGGTGCAGGCGGTAAAAGAGGCGGTACGAAACGGTCTTTTGATCATCACGGGTGGTCCGGGTACAGGTAAGACAACTACGATCAATACGATCATCCGATATTTTGAGATGGAAGGCATGGACATTTTTCTGGCAGCGCCAACAGGACGTGCCGCAAAAAGAATGAGTGAGACAACCGGATTTGAAGCGCGGACGATTCACCGCATGCTGGAATTAAATGGTGGCATGGAAGGAAGTGCCGGATTTGAACGTAATGAAACGAATCCATTGGAAACGGACCTTGTGATTATTGATGAGATGTCGATGGTTGACATAACACTGATGAATTCTCTTTTAAAAGCAATCGCACCGGGAACCAGACTGATCCTTGTAGGAGATATCAACCAGCTTCCAAGTGTCGGACCGGGAAGCGTGTTAAAGGACATCATCCAGTCGGAAGCATTCAATGTGGTTATGCTGACAAAAATTTTTCGTCAGGCGTCGACAAGTGACATCATTGTGAATGCACATAAGATCAATCGTGGGGAAGAGGTTTCCCTGGATAATAAAAGCATGGATTTCTTTTTTCTGAAGCGATATGAGGCAGATATCATCATCAATGTAGTACTTCAGTTAGTAAAGCAGAAACTGCCGAAATTCGTGGATGCAACACCGTATGATATTCAGGTGCTTACACCTATGCGGAAAGGTCTTCTGGGGGTGGAACGACTGAATGGGATCCTCCAGCAGTATCTCAATCCGCCGGATAAATCAAAGCGGGAAAAAGAGCATGGCGATATGGTATTCCGCGAGGGGGATAAAGTCATGCAGACCAAGAACAACTATCAGTTGGAGTGGGAAATCTGCACAAAATTTGGTCTCACTGTGGATAAAGGAATGGGAATCTTCAACGGTGATATGGGAATCATCACGGAGATCAATGATTTTGCAGAGACGATGACCGTGGAATTTGATGAGGGAAGAAAAGTAGAGTACTCTTACAAGCTTCTGGATGAGCTGGAACTTGCCTACGCCATTACCATTCATAAATCACAGGGAAGCGAATATCCGGCTGTTGTGATCCCTCTGCTCAGTGGACCATCAATGCTCATGAACCGGAATCTGTTATATACGGCTGTGACGAGGGCAAGAAAATGCGTCACACTCGTTGGAAATGATACAACCTTCAATCAGATGATCCAGAACACGTCACAGCAGAAACGCTATAGTGGGCTGTGCGACCGTATCCGTGAAAGCGTGTTGTAAACCGGAGTTTAATTGACGTAGTGCCGCAGATTCTGTGGTGCCTTTTCAGGACTTGAAGGGCAGATATAAGCGTCCTCTCACAAGTCAGAATTTTATATGTAATGAAAAAGAAAAACGGTATAAACGAAATATTATGTTTCTGTTCGCTGGACATTCCGATAAGCCTCTAAAGAGTCTTATCTCCATAGCTCACAAAGAAAATAATATTTGTTCATACCGTTTTTCTTTCATTTACGCTGTGAATGACTTGTGAGAGGACGCTTATATATGCCCAATTTACGCTATGAATTGCACCACAGAATCTGCAATTTACGTTATGAAACTCACGGTTATGGGATGAGTTCCTATAGGATCAAAACTCAATCTGCATTCTCAAAGTAATTTAATTATAAATTCTGTAAATCAATTTTAATAGAATGAAGTAGGATTGTAAGTGT
>ERZ791826.784-NODE-784-length-24372-cov-4.524736_pt1 | contig 24372 bp, 19 predicted proteins | sample MGYA00510297_ERZ791826 | MGnify/ENA primary metagenome ERZ791826 (study PRJEB30046, sample SAMN00792004) | human gut metagenome | study: EMG produced TPA metagenomics assembly of the A metagenome-wide association study of gut microbiota in type 2... | reverse complement strand
ACAAGTATTGGAGAGTTTGCATTTTATGAATGTATCGGTTTAACAAGCATAAATGTTGACAAATATAACCCAAAATATTGTTCCGTAAACGGCAACGTGTTTAGCAAAGATAAAACCGAATTGATAGAATACGCAAGCGGTAAAACTGAAAAATCATATATAGTACCCAATGGTGTAACAAGCATAGGCGTTCAGGCATTTTCTTGCTGTAAACTAACAAGTATAAAACTTTCAAATAGTGTAACGAATATTGGAGAGAAGGCATTTTCTGAGTGTAGCGATTTAACAAGCATAGAAATTCCCAATAGTGTAACGAGTATTGAAAAGGGTGCATTTTATAGTTGTAGTGGCTTAAAAAGCATAGAAATTCCCAATAGTGTAACGAGTATTGGAAAGGGTGCATTTTATAGTTGTAGCGGCTTAACAAGCATAGAAATTCCCAACAGTGTAACGAGTATTGAAAATTATACATTTACAGAATGTACCGGACTAACAAGCATAGAGATTCCCAACACTGTAACGAGTATTGGATGGTATGCATTTCATAGTTGTAGCAGCTTAAAAAGCATAACAATCCCAAGTGGTGTAACGAGTATTGAAGATTGTACATTTGTAAATTGTACCGGACTAAAAAGCATAACAATCCCAAGCAAAGTAACAAGTATTGGAGAGTTTGCATTTTCTAAGTGTACCGGATTAACAAACATAGAAATCCCAAGCAGCGTAACAAGCATAGATTATGGGGCATTTTCTGAATGCAATAGTTTAACAGATGTATATTATGGTGGTACAAAAGAACAATGGAATAAAATCAACATGGACGAAGATAATAATGCTAATGACAGTCTGAAAAAAGCAACTATTCATTATACAAGAAATTTACCTATGACAACAGCAACAATAACCAAAACTAAAACATCGAAGGCATATACATTTAATGTTGAGCCGGAGCAAAAATATGAAAATTGCTATGTTTATGCAGCTATGTATGACGAAAACGGCTTGTTGACAGGTTTTGAGCGTGTTCCGCTTGAAATGTCGGGCAGTACGACTATTTCGATTGACAAAACGGATAAAGTCGAATCGGCGAAAGTGTTTGTTTTATCGGATATGTTGCAACCTGTTATACAAGCACAAGAATTTAACATTGAATAATTAAGAGATACAAAAGGCGGTTTGGCACCGCCTTTTTGTATGCCTAAAACAGCCCCATACCGCCGTATGTGGCGATAAGTGCGGCGAAAACGATTGAAACCATAGACAGAAGTTTAATCAATATATTGACGGACGGACCGGAAGTATCTTTAAACGGATCACCGACCGTATCGCCGACAACGGCGGCTTTATGATTTTCACTCCCCTTACCGCCGAAATTACCTGCCTCGATATATTTCTTCGCATTGTCCCAAGCACCGCCCGAATTAGCCATCATTACAGCAAGAGCAAACCCCGATATTAAAGCACCTGCAAGCATACCGACAACACCGTTGCACCCAAGCACCAATCCGACAATTATCGGTGCAAGTATTCCGAGTGCGGCGGGAAAAATCATCTCTTTAAGCGAAGATTTTGTGCATATGTCAACGCACGTTTCATAATCGGCTTCTGCTTTTCCGCCAATCAATCCTTTTATCTCTTTAAACTGACGTCTTACTTCAACAACAATTTTTTGTGCCGCACGGCCTACAGCTCTCATAGTCATTGCACTGAACAAAAACGGCAGCATTGCCCCTGAGAATAAGCCTATAAGCACTGCCGGATTAGTGACGGAGAGATTAAGTTCAATTCCCATTTCGGTTATTTTATCTGTGTATGAAACTATCAGTGCAAGTGCGGTCAGTGCCGCCGAGCCTATTGCAAAACCTTTGCCTGTTGCGGCGGTCGTGTTGCCGAGTGAATCGAGTGCGTCCGTTCTTTCACGCACTATATCGGGAAGCCCCGACATCTCAGCAATACCTCCTGCGTTGTCGGCAACAGGTCCGTATGCATCTGTCGCAAGCGTTATGCCGAGTGTTGAAAGCATACCGACTGCCGACAGACCAACTCCGTAAAGTCCGTCCTCAAAGCTTGCCATACCTCCTGCGGTAAAGTAGCTTATAATTACCGAAATTCCGATTATAATAACAGGTATCGCCGTTGACGACATTCCCAGTGCGATACCGTCTATTATGATTGTCGCCGAGCCTGTATTTGAAGATTTTGCAAGGTTTTTTGTAGGCTTGTAAGAGTCTGACGTGTAATACTCTGTGAAATATCCTATCATCACTCCTGCGATAAGTCCCGAAATAACCGCCCAAAATACATTTGAATTGTCGGGAAGTAATGTGAAAATAAGAAATGCCGAGCCGACTGCCGACAGGATTGACGCAATGTATGTACCGCGTCTTAATGAGCCTAAAAGCGATTTTTGCGTTGCACCTTCCTTTGTCGAAACGAAAAATGTGCCGATAATAGATGCAATTATGCCGATTGCGGCGATAAGCATCGGCACAAGTACACCGTTAAAGCCAAGTCCTGCCGCAGACGCAAGCGCTCCGCACGAAATAATCGAGCCGACATACGATTCATACAAATCAGCACCCATTCCTGCAACGTCACCGACATTGTCGCCGACATTATCGGCAATGCAGGCAGGATTACGCGGATCGTCCTCAGGTATACCGACTTCGACTTTGCCGACTAAATCCGCTCCGACATCAGCCGCTTTTGTGAATATTCCGCCACCCACACGTGCAAACAGTGCCATTGAACTTGCACCCATACCGAATGTGAGCATAGCTGTCATAACGTCATTTATGCTTAGTTTAAACACGAATTTTAAAAGAATAAACCACACGCTTATATCGAAAAGTCCCAAACCGACAACGGTAAGCCCCATAACAGAGCCTGACGCAAACGCGATTTTTAAACCCTTGTTAAGTCCGTCACGAACACCGTTCGCGGTGCGTGTGTTGGCATATGTGGCGATATTCATTCCCACATATCCCGACAATCCCGAAAAAAATCCGCCTGTCAAAAATGCAAACGGCACAAACGGACTTAAAAATCTTTTCGCCGCAAGTACGGTCAAAATGAAAAACATAATCGCAAAAAATATGCCGACTGTTTTGTATTGCCGTTTAAGATATGCCATTGCACCTTTGCGTATTTTGACGCTGATGCTTTTCATCATATCCGTACCTTCGCTTTTTCGCTTTACGGAGTAAAATTTGATGAATGAAAATAACAGTGCGGTAAGTGAACAGACAAGAACTATTATCGGTGCAGCAGTTTCAAAGCTTTCCATACGGATACCCCCTTTTGTTTATATTTATTCCGCTTTGTAATATTTGATTACAAAAAAATCGGACGATTACAAATCGTCCGATTAATAGCTTTTTTATTTCTGTACAGTGAATATTGTAACGCTCTGTGGCGGGAATGTGTATTCAAATGTATTTGATACGGCTGTTAAAGCCGATGTTTTCGGCGATACCTTTTTCGGATTATCGAAATCGTTTATATCATCAAGCGAATTGCCGGAAAGCTCAGTTACGTTTGCGTTAATGCCGTTTACGCCTTCAACGCATATTTCAGATGTTATTTCGGTGTCACGCACATTGACCGCTTTAATATAAATGTTGTTATCGTCACTGCTTGCGGTGTAGTATAATTCCTCCATAACAGGCTGTTTGTCGATTGCAGTGTTTGCGGTTTTGCCGTTTATATATGTAGTAATATTTCTGCCGTTGACTTCAAGGCAAAGCTTGTATTCCTGTCCTGTCATTACGGAGAAAATGTTGTGGTCAAGGCACGAACCGCGTCCGTTTACTTGTGCGTTGACTTCTGCGTCTTGATTTTGCCAACCGCCGATAAACCATTGAATTAAGTTTTTATCGTCCGACTTGCCGAAGAACAGGCGGAAACCTTTGTCGCCTGCTGTGCGTTTGGCGGTAAATTCGACTTTGTAATGATTTGAGTCTATGCTGTCTATAACGGCTTTGCCGCCGTTGCTGAATGATAGATTGTCGTATGTTTTTACATTGCCTGTTGTGATGTCGGTGATTTTAATATCGTAAAATTCCGCACTGCATCTGTCAGCTTCAATCTCAATATTACCGCTGATTTTGTCACTGCCAAGAGTGATAGGCTTGTCAAAACCGTCGTGCTTTACGTCAAGCAGGTTGTTACCTGTGCAGTTCATAAACATTTTTTGTACATAGTAATTTGCACTGCCGTATACTCTGTGATTGTCAAACCAAATCATATCGGGCTGCCAGTTTATGTAGTCAACATTGCATAAAAGCGGTGCATAGCATACAAGACCGATTGCGTGTGCGTTGTTTTCAAGTCCTGTCATATATGCCGCCTCGATAAGTGCGTTGTAATATGTGTTGCCCCATGACGCGTATTCGCCTAAGAATACTTTCGGACCGTCTGACGGCATATTGTCGTAACGGTGGCAGTTGGCAAGCATCCATTCGGGTGATGTGTAGTAATGCTCGTCAACAAGGTCAGAGCCGTTCTTTTTTGCGTTGTTCCAACCGCGTTTAAATTCACCGCCTTGTGGGAAAGGTCCGGCAGAGTTGATTATTTTTATTTGCGGATATTTCTCTTTTATGGCTTTGTGGAAAAGGTCATATCTGTCCCAAAAGCCCTGACCGACTTCTTCGTTGCCGACTGCAAGATATTCAAGATTGAACGGCTCGGCGTGTCCCATATCACATCTTATTTTGCCCCACTTCGTGTCGGCAGTGCCGTTGGCAAATTCGATAAGGTCAAGTGCGTCATCAATCCATTCCTGCATTTCGTCAAGCGGAACGGCTTGCTCCATATGCGGATTATATCCGGCAGGAAGTACAGGCAGAGGCTTTGCACCGATGTCCTCACAGAATTGGAAGTATTCAAAATATCCGAGTCCCAACGATTGATTGTATCGCCAGTTGTTACGTCGTGACGGTCTGTCGGTTACAGCACCGATTGTGTTTTTCCAACGGTACATTGAGTTTCTGTCGTCGGAATTAAGTGTGCCGTCGTGGATAAGACAACCGCCCGGAAAACGCATAAATTTAGGCTTTAAGTCCGCAAGCATTTCAGCTATGTCGTTTCTCATACCGTTTTTACGGTTTTTGTAGGTTTTTACGGGGAATAACGATACAAAATCAAGACAGAATTTACATTCTTGCTTTGATGTGACTGCAAGCACTGCCGAAAAATCGTCAACAGGTGATGTTAATATAAATGAATACTCCGTCCATTCGTTTGACGTGATGTTAAGCGACTTTTCTGTAATGACTTCACCGTATGCGTTGTCTATTGAAACTGTTATTTCACAAGGCTTGTCACTTTTTGCGTAGCATGAAAAATTGTAGCTTTCATTTTCCTTTACTGCAATACCGCTGTTGTAGCCAAGATTTTTTATGCCGGCTCTTGTGCCTGTTTTGTTAATTTCAAGAATAAGATAATTCGGATTTCGCTTTGAAAACGGTGATTTGTTTGATACAAATGACGATACTGACGCACCGCCCTCTTCAATACGTTTCCAAGCCGTCAACGCCTGATATGACGGATTGTCCATAGGTGAAAATTCAAACGCCCTGTTGCGTATCATTTCACCGTAAAGTCCGCCGTCGGCGGCATGGTTTATGTCTTCAAAAAATATACCATAAAAATCGGACATAGACGCTTTTTTGTTTGTGGTTACTGTGATTTTGTTCATGTTTTAATTCCTTTCGTGATACTTCTAAACTTTTCATATTATATCATAATCCAAATAGAAATGTTTGCAATTTTCAGACTTTAATTTAAAATAATCGGTAAAAGTAACACTTTTCGGTGAGTTTCATATTCTATACCAAGGGAAAATCCCAAAAACATAGAAAGGAATGATAATAAATGGCTGATTGTAACAGAAATTGCTGTAATGACTGCGGAAGAGAAAGAAAATATCCTTGTGATACAAATTTCCGTGAAGCAGTGTGTGTACATACTGATAAGATATATGACAGTTGTAGAGATAAAGACTGCTTGGAAAATGTGCGCGTGTACTTGACTTCGTGCGGTCAGGATATTGTGGACAGAGCAATAAACGTTAAATGCACAAAAGCCGAAGTGATTTGGGTGTTTACGGACATTGAGGCTGTGCCGTTTAACAGAGGTTTTTATTCGGTTGATTTGAAGTATTTCTTTAAAGTAACTTTAGCAGTATTTACAGGAGTGGGCCGTCCGACAGAAGTTGAGGGGCTTGCAACTTTTGATAAAAAAGTTATACTTTTCGGCTCGGAAGGCAATGCAAAAGTTTTTGAGTCGAAGTATAAAGAGGACGCTTTTGACCCGCAGCTTTGGAGAAAAACAAATATGCCGCATGCAGTAGTAGAGGTGGTGGACTGCAAAATGGCAGGTAAAAATACAAAGGATATAGCGGTGAAACAATGCGTATATTCTGTTGGGAAAAAGGTACAATGGAATCTGTGGTATAAATTTGAAGAACGGTTTAAACGAAAAATTTAAACCGTTTTTTATTTTGTGGAATATATTGACAACTGTTGTCGAAAATGATATAATATTTTTAATTATTATTATATAATTTTGTATATCTGTAATAAAAACTTAAATCTGTTAAGCGAAAGGATGAGCGGAATGAATTCAAGGAACAAATTAATCGCTATTTGCGTTATATGTGCGGCAGTTGCATTGCTGTCTGTCGGCGGAGTTGTTTTTGCATATCAAAAGTATGCGTCAACATTCAATAATGCAAGCAACGGAAATGTAAGTTTAAACAGCATTAATGAAGGTATGTCATATACAATTTTAGATGACGGTACGAATGTTTATGAAAATCCCGATAAAGGCTCGGCAGTGCTTATGCAGACAAAAGCAAATGAAACGGTAAGTTTTTTGGCACTTGCACATGGCGGTTTTTATAAGATAAGAGTAAACGGAGTGGACGGATATGTGTTGTGTGACAAGGTTGTCGATAAAACTCTTGCAACACCGGCACCGACAGAAAATCCGACAAAGGTTATGTACATTGTAAATGTGAATGAAAGCGTAACATTGAGGAAAACTCCGGACCAAAACGGTGAACAGATTACCACAATTCCGCTTGGTACGCAGGTTGAATTTGTAAAAAAGGAAAATGATGATTTTTCAAAAATTAAGTATGGCGGACAAGAAGGCTTTGTAATGACAAAGTATCTTACGGAAGACGCGAATATTGCAATTCAACAGGCAGGCAATAAAAATGCCAAACCTGCTGAACCGGTGCAACATGCGACAGGCTCGTCCGATGTATCGGTTAAATTCACAATGTATGTTTTTAATGTACAGAACTCAATATATTTAAGAAAGTATGCGGAAGAAAATTCGGAAAATATCTGTACAATCCCTTGGGGTGAACCTGTCGGATATATTGAGGATGTTACAAACGGTTTCTACAAAATAAAATACAAGGGACAAATCGGTTATGCCAAAGCGGAATATTTGACATCAACAGATCCTCATGTCTACACAGGCGGAAATCCGATTTATCATATTTCAGGAGTGCAAAATTCGGTGTATTTAAGAAAAACACCGTCAGAGCCGACGGAATACATTTGTGAAATTCCTGTCGGAGCGGCAGTTGAATATCTCGGCTCGTACAACGGATATGATAAGGTTTATTATAACGGTATGGTCGGATATGTGACAAGTGCATACGTCAGATAGGGGGATAATGATATGAACAGAGAAGATTATAATTTTGATCCAATGACCGGTGAAAAAGTTATTAAAGATGACTATAATTTTGATCCAATGACCGGCGAAAAAATTATTAAAGATGACTATAACTTTGATCCAATGACCGGCGAAAAAATTGTAAAAACCAATGAACAATCTCAACAATTTAATCCTGAGGGGTATCAACCAAACAATAAAATCGCTATTATTGTAATTGTGGTTGTAACGGTTATATTTTTGGCGGTTGCGTCAGGCTTTGCGGGATACTTTTTGGTAAGCGGACACAATCAAGGACAAAAACCTGCCAATCCGATTTTGACGTCGGAGGCGATAAAGTGGTCGGCGGTAAAGCTGAATGACGGTGAAATACCAAATACATATGAAAATAATATGCCGTCGGCTGAGATAAAAGGCGTCGGAACGAAATCAAGCATAATCAATAAATTGAGAGAAAATACAGATAAAAGTCTTGGTTCACTTCAGGTTTCAGAGATTGACGGCGGTGTAAAGTATTATACTCTCGAAGATCAAATTCTGAGAATAGATATTCCGTCAGGTGTAAACGGTTTTAAGTATAATCGAATTTATTATTTTAATAATGATGTATTGTATTTTGGACTTGTTTATTCGGCGGCAAATCAAAACAATTTGTATTTTTATCAAGGCGAAATGTACAGATATATAAATGAAAAGGGCGAAATGAAACAAAATGAGTTTAAAGATGATGTCTTTAAAACTTTAGGAAATTTTGCTCTTAACGAGGCATATTCTTTTTATGATTATAAGACAGGTGTAAAGAACGACAGAAGATAAAATGTGAAACAGGTAAGTCTATTTTAAATAAGGCTTACCTGTATATTTTTTTATTAAAGCAGTAGAAAATCTTATGAATTTCTGATATAATTATTATAAAAGAATATGATATTAATGCGTTTAAAGGAGGGATAAATATGAAAAATTATAGGAAAGTAATATCGGTAATTGCGGTGTTGATAGGTTTGTTTGTCATGTCGGTGAGTGTTTCGGCGGCAGACTTGGCAATTATTGTAGTGGATGGCAAAGCAGTTGTCGGAAACGGTACATCGGGCGTTGCGATTGTTGCATCGTATGACGAGGACGGAAAACTTACAAAGGTTGTGAAAGAGTATGTGACGGAAAGCAGCAGTACGGTGCTTAATGTAAAAAACGGCGACAAGGTTATGTATTGGGACGGATTAGAAACAATGAACCCGCTTTCAGATGCCGTTACGGTAACAGATGTCATTTCGGACGAAGATAAAGAAACCATATATGAGGCGGCGGTCGATAAAGCACTTCGTGAGGCTCTCGGCAAAAATAAGGGCAAGGATATGACGGAACTTCAAAAAGCATTGGCACTTCATGACTGGCTTGTGATGAATTGTCAGTATGATGTGACGGTATCAAGACCGAATGCACACACTGCGTACGGGGCGATTGTAGAGGGTTATGCCGTTTGCGACGGTTATGCTAATGCATATAACGACCTACTTGGCAGAGTCGGAGTGACGGCAACGTATGTGTTGGGAAGAAAACCGGTGCATTTGGGTGATAATCCGCAACTTCATGCTTGGAACTGCGTTACAATCGGCGGAAAAAAATATCATGTTGATGTTACGGCAGATGACCCTGTTCCCGATATGCTGGGCACAGTGAGTCGTGGGTACTTTTTAGTAAGTGATACTGTATTGAACAGATCAGGATATGGAGATTATGCTACGCATTGTACGGATACGACTTATGAAGAATATGATATGTTTACCGGTTTTTATATGCAATTTATATGGAATGATGATATTCAGAAATTCTACTATATTGATATGGACAAAGTGAAAACTACTTCTGATTTTACAGAAACACTTACACCTTCATCAGAAGAAAACGGAGCGAAACCGACAAGCTATATTATAACTGAGGACAGCAAATATATTTGTTTCTTTAGACCGAGCTTTGTAACGAGTCAATCCACAGTGTATCTTTATAGCTTTGAAACCGATAAATATTATACATATGCAATCAAGAATATTAAAGATGTTGTTTTCTGCCGAATAAGACAAAAAGGAAATAATATTGAGGTTGTAAGAGATTATTATAAAAACAATATGCCTTATATAGTGAATGTGGTGAAGACTATTCCGCTTCCGAATGATATAAGGGAACGCAATGTTACATTTGACCCTAATTATAGTGGCGGAAACATAACAAGCTGCAAATACATTAACAACTATTGGACAGACGGCGAGCAGGCATTTGCCGATTTGACAAGAAATGATTTTGCGTTTGGCGGTTGGTATACCGAAAAAGGCGGCGGAACAAAGATTGAAAACTTTGAAGAAATTTCCGGTGATGATGTAACGCTTTATGCTCATTGGTGGGGGGCTTGGAGTATATCCGAAGACCCGACACTGACCGAAAGCGGAAAAGCAGTGCGTTCACTTGAGGGTTATCCGAACGTGACGGAAGAAATAACAATTCCGAATTTATCAGATGAATCAGTGTGGACAAAAAAGTATACAAAACCGGCGACAATGGCAGCGGAAGGTTGGGTGCTGTATACCTCTGAATATGGCAATGTGAAGATTACATTGCCTAAGAAAGATTGGGAGTATGGTATTACTTATAAAGACGGCAGCGTTTATATTACCGTTACGGAAGAAGCCTCTTATATAGTCAGATTTAAGTGCGGAGATAATGTCGGAGACAGAAAGGTAATCACAAACGGCGCAGGCGAATATAGAGTGATGAATCCAAAGGATTTTACACCGAGCGGAACTGTTACGGCAACTCTGTATGACATCGAAATGAATGAACTTGCCACGGTTGAATATGAAGTGGAATAAGATTTAAAATGTTAAACGGTTTAAACGAAATGTTTAAACCGTTTTTGGTTGTAAGATATATTTGGAATAAAAGCTAAAAATCTACAAAGCGAAAGAATGAGGGAAATAAATTAAAAAAATAAATTATGAAGTGTTTAAACACTTGGGAATTTTGCTCTCGGCAGACGGAAGAACAAGATATACGTTGAAGTCAGAGGTAGATGCATATAAAAAAGTAGGTTGGTATACCGAACCGTATACTCCGCCGAAAACTAATAGTAGCTCAAGCGACGGCTCAAGCGGCAGCTCATCATCAAGCGGCGTTGTACGCGGTTCAACAGTATATGTAACCCCATTGGGAAAGAAATATCATTATAGTACAAGCTGTGCCGGCAAAAACGCAAGAGCAACCACCCTTTCAGCAGCACAAGCCAGCGGCAAAGGCCCTTGCTCAAAATATGCAAGATAATATGAATATAAAGGCAAGCCTTATTTAAATAGGCTTGCCTTTGTTATTGTAATTCCAACATTCGAAGTTGATCATTAATATCGGAATTGTGTCTTGAACTTGCCGGATGATAATCATTTATTATTTTTTCATGTTTTATGCTTAAATTATTTAATGTCCCTCCTGTGCCACCACATACTATAATATACGGATTAATAATTTCTATTTCTTTTAAAATATAGCAACGATACTTCGCGACATAATGCTTTAGATGTGCGAAGTTTGTCAAATCGAATCCGCCGCGTTTGTTCAAATTCATGTATGCAATATTACAGTTGTCCAAATTTAATTTTTTTAGCCAGTATGAGATGAATTTTGTGTACTTGCTTTCAATTTTGTTATGAAGATGATTTTCCCATTCTTTTTTCATATGAAAATAATTGTAGTCAGTTTCGGGATGAAGTTCTTTTCCTTTTAACTTATCTGAAATATTAGCTTCACGAAGTATAAATAATATAGTCTTTTCGTAATCTTTATTATATTCTATAAATCCGTCATAACAAAAACTCTTATTAAAATCATCAGAACATGTATAATCTTTTTTGTAAGGGAATGTGTCTGTATAACGAGTACCGCGTTCTTCTGATTCATGCTTTTTGCGCCATTTTTTAAATAGAGTATCGAGGTCTTGTATATTTTCTAAACACATAATTTTTCATCCTTTCATTTAATATTTCACTTATGCACCCAAGTTACTTTAATAAGATACAATTTACATCTAAAAAGATTATATCACTGCAGTGATAGTACGTCAAATATTATTTAAGGTATCACCAAACATTAAAAATGGTGAGGACGTACCTCACCATTTTGTGTTTATTGCGATACCTTATGTATTTATTCCGCTTTCAGAAGTGATATAGTCGTCTACGGCTTTTTTGGGGATTTTCCAACACGAGCCGATTTTAAAGCCTTTGATTTTACCGTTCCTCAGTAGGTTATACAAAGTGTTTCTTCCGACAAGAAGATAATCCATAACTTCATCAGTGGTCCATATTTCATAATTATCTGACATTATGCGTCAACTCCATTCGTAAAATATTAATTTTATGTTATACGCATAAATCATCATAATCGGAATACTCCAATGCCAAGTCTAAAGGATTTCTGATTGTATCAAATTCGTAGCGCCTTGGAATTACGACAGGACTCACACCGATTTTATTAAACTTTTTAAGTATGGCTTTTATCTGAGATTTATTGAAATTAAGTATATCAAACGCCCTATCTAAACTGCTGTGAGTAGCAGATGACTTTACAAGCTCTTTCATCAATTTCTTTGACTTTTTCTTGCATGATGATTTATCAATCATTGAGTATATGTCAGTAAGTTTATAAAAATCACCTGTGCCATAGAAGATATTTGCATAATGCTTGAAAATGTATTTTCCTATAATATCACTTTCCTTTAAAAAGGAAGATGCAGAAGTACATTTGAATTTCTTTGTAAGATGTCTGACTTTCTTTTTAAAACAACGTATTTCAATTCTTATAATTTTTTTTGAATTATCAATATAACGACATTTAGGATTTTTTTCTTTTAGCTGTCGATATTTGTTGTAGTAGGTGACTTCAATACCGTTATTTCCGGTTATGGTAATACCATTCTTTGATAAGGTATTTCTTTTAGATTTTTCGTTTTTATATTTTTTTATGGTATATTTGCTCGGGAAATATCCTCGTTTTAATAAATTTATGTAAGAATCAATTACTGCCTGATCATTAAGTTCCACATTGCTACAATAATCAATTCTTGATATATTGCAAGAATCAAATTCAGGTAAAAATGGTGATACGGTTTTTATCAATATATTAAATTTCTTTATAAGTTTATCAATATTTTTAGAATTAAATATTCCAATGTAGTTGTGGTTTTCCAATACACGTCTTGGATTGATTCTATAATATAAGACATGATGATTATATTCGTCTTGTTTGTATTTTTTTATGAATATTATGATACCGTAATCTTGTAATGCGTTGAAAACAGCACAATCATCTTTTGGTTTGTAATTTTGACCGGATGCATTATATAATTCATTGTATACAATACGCACATCATCAGTGGATAATTTGTAACTTAATTCGAATGTATGAAAATTCATACTATTACCTCCTTAGTATTACCGCATTATTGGTTTATATATAATACGATATTAGTATTATATTGTTATCTTAGTATTATTTTTTATATTTTTATTTGGTAAATTATTTATACTTATATAATGACAGGTGATGTATAATCGGAGATGGTGAAGTGAGTGCAGAGATAAAAGTCGGTTTAAATATATATTTGACGATTTGTATATTTTGTGGTATTATTAAATAAAAATAGTGAATACGTTTAAACATTTTACACATGTGTTGGGAGAAATATTATGTCAAATAAGAATAATGCTAATATAGGTTTTGAAAAACAAATATGGGATGCTGCATGCGTTCTTTGGGGACATATTCCGGCGGCGGAATATAGAAAGGTTATTATAGGTCTTATTTTCTTACGTTATATTTCAAATGCTTTTGAAAAACGATACAAAGAACTTGTAGCCGAAGGTGACGGATTTGAAGATGATATAGATGCTTATACAGAAGAAAATATTTTCTTTGTGCCTGAGGAGGCACGTTGGAGCAAGATTGCATCCGCTGCACATACTCCTGAAATTGGAACTATAATAGATGAAGCTATGAGAGCGATTGAAAAAGAAAATCCAACTTTAAAAAATGTTCTTCCAAAGAATTATGCCAGTCCTGATTTGGATAAAAGAGTATTAGGAGATGTCGTTGATTTATTTACTAATATGAATATGGATGACACTGAAGAAAGTAAAGACTTACTTGGACGAACTTATGAATACTGTATAGCGCAATTCGCAGCTTATGAAGGAGTTAAGGGCGGAGAATTTTATACTCCGTCAAGTATTGTTAAAACAATAGTTGCTATATTAAAACCTTTTTCTAATTGCCGAGTTTATGACCCTTGCTGTGGTAGTGGAGGTATGTTTGTACAGAGTGCAAAGTTTGTAAAGGCACATAGTGGTACACGAGGCGAACTATCGGTTTATGGTCAAGAATCAAATGCTGATACTTGGAAGATGGCAAAAATGAATATGGCTATTCGTGGAATAGAAGCAAATTTTGGACCATATCAAGCAGATACATTTTTCAATGATTTGCATCCTACCTTAAAGGCTGATTTTATCATGGCTAATCCACCATTTAATCTTTCTAATTGGGGACAAGATAAGTTGAAAGAGGATAAACGATGGAAATTTGGAGTTCCACCGGCGGGTAATGCCAACTATGCTTGGATACAACATATGATACATCACCTTGCACCGAATGGTAAGATAGGTCTTGTTCTTGCAAATGGTGCATTGTCTTCGCAGGCGAGTGGTGAAGGTGAAATAAGAAAGAATATAATTCAAGCAGACCTTATAGAAGGAATTGTTGCATTGCCAACACAACTTTTTTATAGTGTCACTATTCCGGTTACACTTTGGTTTATTAGTAAAAATAAAAAACAAAAGGGAAAAACCTTGTTTATCGATGCTCGAAAAATGGGGCATATGGTTGATAGAAAACATAGAGACTTTGCGGATGAAGATATTCAAAAGTTAGCAGATACTTTTGAATCATTTCAAAATGGTACACTTGAAGATGTAAAAGGATTTTGTGCCGTGGCTGATCGTCAAGAAATAGAAAAGCAAGATTTTATATTGACACCGGGCAGATATGTGGGTATCGAAGAAGTAGAAGATGATGGAGAACCATTTGAAGATAAAATGAAACGATTAACGTCTGAGATTTCTGATATGTTTGCAAAATCACATGAATTAGAAGATGAAATTCGTAAGAAATTGGGGGCGATTGGGTATGAAGTGTAAACTTGAAGACATAGCAGATATTAATATGGGACAATCTCCTAAATCTGTGTACTATAATAATGAAGGAATAGGATATCCTTTTTTGCAAGGTAACAGGACATTTGGCTTTAAATATCCCACTTTTGATACATATACGACTGTTGCAACTAAATTAGCTAAAGCAGGAGATATTATAATGAGTGTTCGAGCTCCTGTCGGAGAGCTCAATATTACTCCAGTTGATATGTGCTTAGGACGTGGAGTGTGTTCATTGAGAATGAAGAATGGAAATCAAGATTTTTTATTCTACATGATGAAATACTATGTTTCGCATCTTTTAAGAAAAGAAGGAGGAACGGTATTTGGATCTGTAAACAGAAAAGATATAAGTAGCTTAGAAATAGATATTACTGATAATATAGAGACACAAAAAAGAATTGCTCGATATTTATCAATGCTTGATGATAAAATAGAGCTTAATAGTAAGATAAACAATAATTTAGCAGCTTAAATGTCGATGTTGGAGACATCTAACTCGCCTGACATTAATTTGGGTAGCAAACTGTCTCGAATGCTTTGTAAACTGCAGATTTCATCGTAATTATTGCGTATGATTAAGTCCATTGGAGCAACAATTTTTTCAAATTTATCCAAAACTTCATCAGATGGAATAAGAATAGGCATAGCATTCAATGAATTGCGATTAATAGACCCGAAAACAGTACCTTCTCCATTAAAAACATCTAATTGTTTCTTAAGAGAGAACATTGTATATAGCACGAATGATTGATGATTATCTTTTGAATGAATAGCTGCCAGCCCTCTACCAATACAACATTCTGTATGAGCAACATTTAAGTCCCCTACGGGTGCACGAACGCTCATTAGTGTATCATTGGTAGAAGCCATGCGCTTGGGTTCTGTTGTAAAAAGATGAACAGTCGGAAACCTAAAACCAAATTCAGCACGACCTTGGAAGAAAATTGTACCGATACTTTTCTCATTGTAGCTACTTCCACTGGGAGATTGCCCCATAGTTATGTCAGCAATATCACTTAATGTACCCTCTTTCCAATCTGAAGAAGGATTTTCAATAAACATTTGCTGATATATCGCTATCGCTTGCTGCTCTAAATTATTGTTTATATATTACCATAACTCTTGTGGGTGGCAAGAGTTAATGAATGGGAACTTCCGCCCCATAGTCGTTCTCTAATCAAAAGGAGAAATGACTATGAAACAAGATTTAATTAAAGATATTATTCAAGGTATGTTACCGTACTTGAATAATGCACAATGTGAAAAATTACAGGAAGTGTTGCAATATACTCTTGTAAAGTATGAATTAACAGAAACAGAACAACAAGAGAGTAACACGGAACAGAACTATGTAGAATTGTTTCTTTCAGCAAAGCGAATAGAAGGCTGTTCTGAGAAATCACTTAAATATTATAAGGCAACCATTGAAATGATGATTGTAACTGTAGGTAAAAATATAAAACATATTGAAACTGATGATATAAGACGATACTTGACTGAGTATCAGAAAAATAAAAAATCAAGCAAGGTTACGATTGACAATATTAGGCGTATTCTTTCAAGTTTCTTTTCGTGGTTGGAGGATGAGGATTATATACTCAAAAGTCCTGTTAGGCGAATACATAAGGTGAAAACAGTAACCAATATTAAAGAAACTTATTCTGATGAAGCACTCGAACTTATGAGAGATAATTGCACAGAATTGAGAGATTTGGCAATTATAGATATGCTTGCATCAACCGGTATGCGTGTTGGCGAAATGGTATTGTTGAACCGCAATGATATTGATTTTAATGAGAGAGAATGTATTGTATTTGGTAAGGGTAGCAAAGAACGAGTAGTATATTTTGATGCTCGTACAAAGATACATTTACAAAACTATTTAGAAAATAGGATAGATGATAACCCTGCATTGTTTGTATCGTTAAAAGCACCACATAAAAGATTGCAAATCGGCGGTATAGAAACAAGACTCAGAGAATTTGGAAAACAATTAGGATTGCATAAGGTACATCCTCATAAGTTTAGACGTACCCTTGCAACGATGGCAATAGATAAAGGAATGCCAATAGAGCAACTTCAACAGCTCTTAGGACACAGAAAAATAGATACAACCTTGCAGTACGCAATGGTTAAACAGAGCAATGTTAAGATTGCTCATCGAAAATATATTGGATAGGGAGGAAAAGACTATGGCCGAATGGATTGAGACACTTCTTTCTGACATTTTAGTAGATAAAGGCTATATAAGAGGTCCCTTTGGTTCTGCTCTCAAAAGAGGAGATATGAAAGAAGATGGCATACCGGTTTATGAGCAACAACACGCTATCTATAATAGCAGGGACTTTAGATATTATATTGACAAGCAGAAATTCAATGAAATGAAACGATATCAGGTAAGGAAAGATGACTTAATAATAAGTTGTTCGGGAACAGTTGGTAAAGTGTCTATTATAAAGGATGATGATCCAAAAGGGATTATTAGCCAAGCACTTCTGTTACTAAGGGCAGATACAAATAAGATATTGCCCCTGTATTTGAAATACTTTTTTTCATCGAGAGATGGATATAATGCTATTGTTTCTCGCTCAAGTGGTTCTGTGCAAGTAAATATTGCGAAAAGAAGCGTTATTGAACAGATACCGCTTAAGTTACCACAGATAAAAATTCAAAGAAAAATAGTTGGAGTGTTAAGTTCTATTGATGAAAAAATAGAAGAAAATAAGAGGATAAACAATAATTTATTAGAGCAAGTACAAACTTTATATCACAATAGATTCATTGATACTGTCAATAACGAACGAAAAATTTGCCGTGCTGATGAATACTTTGACATTTCTATTGGCAAAACACCTCCGAGAAAAGAACCGCAGTGGTTTAGCACTAATCCTCAAGATTTCACTTGGGTATCCATTTCTGATATGAAATCTTGCGGTCTTTATATCAGTAGTAGTTCCGAACAACTTACCAAAGATGCCGTTGACCGTCATAATGTCAAAGTAGTACCTGATAATACAGTTTTACTTAGCTTTAAGCTCACAGTTGGCAGAATTGCAATTACAAATGGTGAAATGACCACAAATGAAGCTATTGCACATTTCAAAACTAACAAGAAAGAAATAAACGAATATCTATATTGTTATTTGAAATGCTTTAATTACCAAACCATGGGCAGTACATCCTCAATCGCAACAGCTGTAAATTCAAAAATAATCAAAGGTATGCCATTTGTTGTGCCGACAGATAAGGAATTAAAAGAATTTCATGATTTCGCTGCACCAATATTTGCAAAGATTAAAGCTACTCAAATTGAAACTGATAACTTGGCAACACTTCGAGATACACTCTTGCCTAAACTTATGTCCGGTGAGCTTGATGTCTCCAACATCGACATTTAAGCTGCTAAATTATTGTTTAAAGTGGAAAGGAGAATTAAATATGGAAATGTATGATTTTACATACTCATTACCTAATAATTTTAAGAGCCGTATACATCAGTTATTCCAACAACAGTACAATAACAACGAATTGGCAGTTGCATTTGGACATTGTAAATATGAATTTGAAGATGTTGGATGGGCATTTTATGCAGGAATTAAAGGGAACAACTGGGATAAGCATGCTATTGATTTAACAATAGAAGGATCGCAGAAAGATATCTTTCTTCTGGAAAATAACAAAAATATAGTGGAAAATGTAATTTCAAAAGCACTTAAGACAACGGAAACAGGATTGATTTTACGTACGATTCTGTATTTAGTTTCTGAAAATGTTGATATTTTACCTGAAACTAACGAAGAACGATTGAACGCAGATATTAAGTCAGCAGAATTAGTATTGTCTGATTTAATTAAAGTTGGAGAACGTTTATGTTCTAATGCAACATATGATGGAAATAGTACTGAAAATAGCATTAATGATTTTTTCAGAGATGCATTATCATTCATAGGTTATTCAGAAGTGAAAGACCAAACTAGACACGGTATATCGAATAGTGGTAAAGATGCCGGAGAGGTCGATATACTAATAACAAAAGATGGAAAAGAAGTTGCTATATTTGAAGGATTGAAACTTTCAAGTGTAAACACTTCATATATTGATAGTCATATAGAAAAAGCAATTACGAATTATAATGCTCTAGGTACAGCAACATTTATTGTTTCATATGTTAGCACATCCGACTATGAAGGCTTTTGGAATAGATTTTACCAGCACTTGAAGGAAAATCAGTTTTTGTTAGATGTTAAAAGAAAAATTCAAGTTCTTTCTCATCCTAACGCTTCAACACGAGTAGCTAATACAGTTCTTTCTCGTGATGACTATGATTTCCCAGTGTATTTTATAACATTTAAACTTTTAAAATAAAGGAGAGAAACAGATGCCGGGATTATATACTGAAGCAGATTATGAGAATTCAGTAATCGAACTATTTAGAAACGATTTGGGATACGAGTATATATATGGTCCTGATATTGAACGGGATTTTTACTGCCCGCTATATGAGAACGTTCTGATTGAATCACTGTATAGTTTGAATAAAAATTTACCTTCTGATGCTATTCAAGATGCAATGTATAAACTCAAAAATTTTGAAAATGGAGAGCTTGTTCAGAAAAATTCTGTCTTTATGGATTATTTGCAAAATGGTATTCCTGTCAGATATTTTGTGGATGGTGAAGAACATTCATCTATTGTATATCTTGTGGACTACAAAAATCCTGATAACAACTCTTTTATTATTGCGAATCAGTGGACATTTATCGAAAATAGCAATAAAAGACCGGATGTAATTTTATTTTTAAATGGTATTCCGGTTATTTTAGTAGAGCTTAAATCTCCTTCACGCGAGGAAACTGATGCGTCAGACGCATACAGACAATTAAGAAATTATATGCGTGAAATTCCATCTATGTTTATATATAATGCGATATGCGTCATGAGTGACCAGCTAACTTCTAAAGCCGGTACGATTACATCGGGTGAAGATCGTTTTATGGAATGGAAAACAAAAGACGGAAATTACGAAAATACACAGTATGCTCAGTTTGATACATTTTTTGAAGGTATGTTTCAAAAAGAAAGATTGCTGGATATAATAAAGAATTTTATATGTTTCTCAAATGAAGGTGTAAATCGTTTTAAAATTCTTGCAGGATACCATCAATATTTTGCGGTTAGAAAAGCTATTGTATCGACTAAAAATGCTACTGTTACTAATGGTAAAGGTGGTGTGTTTTGGCATACTCAAGGTAGTGGAAAATCATTATCTATGGTCTTTTATGCTCATTTACTTCAAGAAGCATTGGAGAGCCCTACAATAGTTGTGCTTACCGACAGAAATGACCTTGATAATCAGCTTTACGGTCAATTTGCAAAGTGCAAGGATTTTTTGAGGCAAGAACCGATACAAGCAGAAAGTCGTAATCACTTAAAAACGCTTTTAGACGGCAGACAAGCCAATGGCATCATATTTACGACTATGCAGAAATTTGAAGAATCTTTTGATTGTCTTTCGGATAGAAGAAATATAGTTGTTATGGCTGACGAGGCACATCGTGGACAATATGGACTAGCTGAAAAAATTAAAATTACTAAAAATGAAAATGGCGAAGATGTTGCGAAACGTGTGGTTGGAACAGCTCGTATTATTCGTAATAGTCTACCAAATGCAACGTACATCGGATTTACAGGTACACCGATTTCTTCAGCAGATAGAAGCACTCGTGAAGTTTTTGGTGATTACATAGATATTTATGATATGACTCAGGCAGTGGAAGATGGTGCTACAAGACCAGTTTATTATGAAAGCCGAGTTATTAAACTTAATCTTGATGAAAAAACTTTAAGCAAAATTGATGAAGAATATGACATAATGGCAGCAAATGCTGATCCTGCGGTTATTGAAAAAAGTAAAAAAGAACTTGGTCGAATGGAAGCAGTTCTTGGTAATGACCAAACTATTAATTCTCTTGTCAGTGATATATTAGACCATTATGAAAATAATCGTCAAAATTTACTTACAGGAAAAGCTATGATTGTTGCTTACTCAAGACCAATAGCAATGAAAATTTATAAAAAAATATTAGAACTTCGCCCTAATTGGACGGAAAAAGTTGCGGTAGTTATGACATCGGGAAATAATGATCCGGAAGAATGGAGAGAGATTATCGGAAATAAACATCATAAAGATGAATTAGCTAAAAAGTTTAAAGATAATAATAGTCCATTAAAAATTGCTATTGTTGTAGATATGTGGCTTACAGGTTTTGATGTACCTTCTCTTGCTACAATGTATGTGTATAAGCCTATGTCGGGACACAATTTGATGCAGGCAATAGCTCGTGTAAATCGTGTTTTTAGAGATAAAGAGGGTGGATTAGTAGTTGATTATGTGGGTATAGCCTCGGCACTTAAACAAGCGATGAATGACTATACTACTCGTGATAAGAAGAATTATGGTGATACCGATGTTGCAAAAGTTGCATATCCTAAGTTCCTTGAAAAACTTTCTGTATGCAAAGATTTGTTTTATGGTTATGACTATTCAAAGTTTATGACCGGTACCGACCTTGAACGAGCTAAAACGATAAGCGGTGCGGTAAACTTTATCATAGACATAAAAAAAACAGATGAGAAAGATACATTCTTAAAAGAAGCTTTAATGCTTCATCAGTCATTATCGCTTTGTTCATCAATGGTTGATGAAACTATGAGATTTGAAGCGGCTTTCTTTGAGTCTGTAAGAGTATTGACTATGAGATTAACTAATACGGGTGTTGATAAGAAAATATCTTTACCTGAAATGAATGCAAGAGTAAATGAACTTTTAAAGCAAAGTATTAAAAGTGATGGAGTTATAAATCTATTTTCAGATGTGAAAGAAGAATTTTCTTTATTCGATTCGAAATTCCTTCAAGAAGTCGCAAATATGAAAGAGAAAAATTTGGCGGTAGAGGTTTTGAAAAAATTGATTTCAGAGCAGGTATCAGTATATAGAAGAACTAATGTGGTTAAATCAGAAAAATTTAGTGAGATTATGAAACGTTCTTTAAACGCATATTTGAACGGAATGCTTACAAATGAAGAAGTTATAGAAGAAATGCTAAATCTTGCAAAACAGATTGCGGCAGCAAATAAAGAGGGCAAAGAACTTGGATTGACAGCCGATGAGCTTGCTTTTTATGATGCACTTACAAAGCCACGAGCAATTAAAGATTTCTATGAAAATGAAGAACTAATTGCTATTACAAAAGAATTAACTGAGACACTACGTAAAAATAAAACGATTGATTGGCAACAACGAGAGTCGGCAAGGGCTAACATGCGTATGCATATAAAAAGATTATTGAAGAAACATAAATATCCACCGGAGGGCATGGAGGATGCCGTGCAAACCGTTATGACACAATGTGAGCTATGGACAGATAATGTCATGGAAGTATAGTATTATGAAATATATATTGGTAAAGGTGTACCTTGCAAGCTATTGTTATGATATTACTTAATTTTTTGTATCAAGGAGAGTGCTTAATATGGATAAAGAATTAGAGAATGATTTTTACACATGGAAGAAAAGAGGAGAAGAGTATTATTCACCGTTTAGCGAAAAATCTTTTGATACTGCTTCGCAGGAAGAAGATGATGTGAATAGCAGAATGTATGATTTTGGAGAGAGATTCTTTTCAGACATGATGTTTGAGCCGGATAGTATAGTTGGCAAATATTTAGAATGTAAATCAAAGGACGGTAATTCAGATAGAGAAGTTACAGATTATATACCAATACCTGAATTACAATCTTTTTCTTATGATATGATTATATGTAAAATAAAATCATTGGGTAAGGATTATATGGCTTGTTTTGACAGTAAAGAAATGAGCCTTACTATTTCGCCTAATTATACAGATAGGGATTATGTAATATTACATGAAATGATTCATATTCATGAATTTTTGTTAAGTAAAATCAATGCATCATATCGAGATATACTATTTTATGAATTATATAAAAAAGTAAGTAATAGCATAAATAATATTAATAAATTGCTGGACAGTTGGTGCAATGGTGTGAATCAATTAGGAATACAGCAAAAGGGAGGAATACATAGTCCATTGTTTCTGTTGAAAAGTTTAGATATTGATTTACAATGCGGATACAAGTTAGGAACAACTATGGGATACGGCTGTTCAATCGAATTTGAGAAAGTGTTAAATGCACAAAAATAACGGTTGAATAATTATCGGAGCAACTCATATTTTTAATATAATAAACTGCGATATAATTACTGAGAAAAGTAATATATCGCAGTTTTTTATTTTGGTTTTTCCGAAGTTATAAATATATAGTATATATGTGAATAGTCACAGACTAAATAAATTAAAGAGGAGGGTTGAGATGTTTAGTGGAAAAAGATTTGTTACAAGCGGGATTGCAGAGAAAGTACCGCTATTGTTACAAATGATAATGTGGGATATGATTGACACCATGGACGAACCAAAGGATTATTTACAAGTATTCGACTTATCGGAAGAAAACGGAAAACAAAAGATTGTTCATTCACAAGAACAACCGGAATACAAGAAGGAGTATCTGTTTGAAACAGGTACTCCTTTTTTGTGTGCAAAGATTTTTGTCATAGACGATGTGACACATTCAACAATGCTATTTAATTACGAATATTAACGGAGGAAAAGAAAATGAGTGAAGAAAATAAAAATGTACGATGTGATTTATGCGGGGAAGAAGTAAGTTCTCAAAATGCAATAAGATTTGACGGAACGATATTATGCGCCGATTGTTTTAATCAACGAGTGACGGAGTGCAGCCATTGCGGCAGAAGTATATGGCGTGACGATTCGAGGAACGGCGAGTATTGCCAAGATTGCTACGACAATCTATACGAAACTTGTACCGAATGTGGTGATGATGTTTGCCGAGATGATGTGTGTTATCACAACGATGAACCGTACTGCCAAAACTGTTATGACGAAATAAATGATTCTATAATACATGACTACTATTACAAACCGGATCCGATATTTTACGGCAAAGGGCAACCGCATTACGGTATAGAGCTTGAAATAGATGAAGGCGGTGAATATGACGATAATGCTGAGAAAATTTTGGATATAGGCAATCGAATTAACGAGCATATTTATTGCAAACATGACGGCTCACTTGATGAGGGTTTTGAAATTGTAAGTCACCCTGCGACTTTGGAATATCACACCAAAACAATACCGTGGAAAAAGATTTTAGACGAAGCACTTGAAATGGGATATTACAGTCACAACAGCGGAACGTGTGGACTTCATGTGCATATAAACAGAGCCGCACTCGGTGAAAGCGTGGAAGAACAGGAGAACACTATTGCAAGAATTGTGTACTTCTTTGAGAAGTTTTGGGATAAGATATTGAGATTTTCTCG
>ERZ791826.783-NODE-783-length-24378-cov-5.588949_pt1 | contig 24378 bp, 21 predicted proteins | sample MGYA00510297_ERZ791826 | MGnify/ENA primary metagenome ERZ791826 (study PRJEB30046, sample SAMN00792004) | human gut metagenome | study: EMG produced TPA metagenomics assembly of the A metagenome-wide association study of gut microbiota in type 2... | reverse complement strand
GCACCGGTGCGCAGCGCACCCTCGGCAGCCAGCAGGGCCGCACCTCGGTAATATGCGCTGCCTGCCACAGCCAATACGGTGCCAAAGCTGCCCTTGTGGCTGTCGCGCGAGCGCGGCGGGATGTTGTGCCAGACAAATTCGGATGTGATCTCGGTTGACATTTTATGCTTCCCCCTGCACCAGTTTGCGGATCTGCTTTTCCACATTCTGCACTTCCTCATGGAACATGCGGGCGGAGACACGCAGCGCGCCGTGGCCCAGAATGATGATCTGCTCCATGCCGTCGGAAGTAGCCACACGCACCCGCCGCCCCTTGCCGATCTCATGAGTAACGTGCTCGATGAACATATCGGCGGTTTCGGCTTCCTTGGTGTAGACCACATGGATATTGTGGTACTGCTCAATGCTGCCGGGGCTGCCCGGCACACGATAGGCATCGAATACAAGAATAAGATTGCACTTCTGGTAGCCCTGATAGTTGCACAGAATATCCATCAGCTTGTGGCGGGCCGCTTCCAGACTGTCCTTTGCAAGGGCGTTCAGCTCATCCCACGCAAAGATGATATTGTAGCCGTCCACCAGCAGATATTCGGGCAGGATCTCCCACTGCTGGGCATCAAAATCCGGGCGTTCCCGCTTTTGCACCGGGCGGAATGCCGCCAGCGGGTCCCGTTTGATGGGGCCATAGGTGCGCTCGAAGATTTTGAGCAGCTCGGCATCCTCTTCCAGTGTTGCGCGGTAAGCCGCTGTCCGGCGCTGGGGCACGGCCTGCGTCTCCTGCTCCGGGCTTTTGCTTTTTCCCCAGCCGCTGTCCACATGCATGTGGCTGCGCACCTGATCCCAAGGCACCACAAAGCCCGCGCCATGGGCACAGAACACCGAATCTGCCGGGTTGTCAAGGTCGTGCTCCGGCTCGTAGCCCACGGCTTCAATGATCTCCGCCGCATTGTGGCAGGGCCGGTAGCCGTCCAGCGTCAGGGTCAGGTGTCCCCGGCCCCGGGTATAGCCCACCACCTCCATGGGGTAGCTGCGCATGGTGGCCACCGGTGCAAAACCGGTGAGCACAGCAGCCTCTTCCCCGCTCTCTGGCGGGTCAAAGCTGCCCTCCATGCGCTGGATATCGGTCATGGCACGGCCAAGGTTTTCCACCGGCACTTCCAGCCGAAAGGCATACCATGGCTCCAGCAGCTGGCTTTTGGCCAGCATCAGGCCCTGCCGCACCGCGCGATAGGTGGCCTGCCGGAAATCTCCGCCCTCCGTGTGTTTAAGATGGGCGCGGCCCGCAATGAGGGTGATCTTCACGTCCGTCAGCGGCGCACCGGTCAGCACGCCAAGGTGCTGCTTTTCTTCCAGATGGGTCAGCACAAGGCGCTGCCAGTTCTTGTCCAGCACTTCTTCCCGGCAGTCGGCGGCAAACTGCATCCCGCTGCCGCGGGGCAGGGGCTCCAGCTTGACATGCACCTCCGCATAGTGGCGCAGCGGCTCGTAGTGGCCCACGCCCTCCATAGGCTCCGTGATGGTCTCCTTGTACAGAATGCCGCCGGGGCCGAACTCCACGTTCAGGCCAAAGCGCTCTGCCAGCAAACTGCGCAGCACTTCCAGCTGCACCTCGCCCATGAGCTGCACATGGATCTCGCCCAAAGTCTCGTTCCATACCACATGGAGCTGCGGCTCCTCTTCTTCCAGCCGGTGCAGCTTGCCCAGTGCCGCGTGCACATCAGCCCCTTGCGGCAGCAGCACCTGATAGCTCAGCACCGGTTCCAGAACCGGCACATCGCTGTCGCGTTCCGCGCCAAGGCCCTCGCCCGGGCGCGCCTTGGTCAGGCCGGTGACGGCGCACACCTGCCCCGGGCCGATGGCTTCCGCCAGCGTATACTTTACGCCGGAGTACAGCCGCAGCTGGTTTGCCTTTTCCTCCCACGGCTCACCATCTGCTTCGCCGGAGAGCTGGGCCTTTACCTTCAGTTCGCCGCCAGTCACGCGCAGCCATGTCAGGCGCGTTCCCTGCTCATCCTGCGACACCTTAAACACCTTGGCACCAAAGGCATCCAGCGCGGGAGCCGGACGGGTATAGCGGTCGATGCCGTCCAGCAGAGCATCCACGCTTTCCAGTGCATCGTTTTCGGTACGCCGCAGCGCCGAACCGAACCAGCACGGGAACACATGCCGGCGTGCAACGGCCGGGATGAGGTCCGCATCGGTCAACTGCCCGGCATCCAGCATCCGATCCATCAGGTTTTCGTCACACAGGGCCAGTGCTTCGTCCCGGTCGGCCTGCGGCACATCAAAGGCCACAAAGCCCTCGCCCAGACGGTGGTTCAGCTGGGTGAGCAGCTCTTCCCTGCTCTTGCCGGGCAGGTCCATCTTGTTCACGAACACAAAGGTGGGCACATGGTAGCGCCGCAGCAGCCGCCAGAGCGTCTCGGTGTGGCTCTGCACGCCGTCGGTGCCGCTTACCACCAGCACAGCATAGTCCAGCACCTGCAGGGTGCGCTCCGTCTCGGTGGAAAAATCCACATGTCCGGGGGTATCCAGCAATGTGATACCCGTATTGCCCGCCGTCAACAGGGCCTGCTTGGAAAAGATGGTGATGCCGCGCGCTTTTTCAAGCGTGTCGGTATCCAGAAAGGCCTCCTTGTGATCCACACGGCCCAGCTTGCGGATCGCGCCGGAGCGGTAGAGCATGGCTTCCGAAAGGGTGGTCTTGCCGGAGTCCACATGGGCAAGGATGCCCAGAACGATTTGTTTATGCGTTATTTCCATCCGCTTCTCCTACAATCAAAAATTCATTTTTATTGTAGCACGGATGGGAAAAAAAGAAAAGTTTTTGATTTAGAATGGGGTCGAAACCCAAAAACGCAGTTTATCTTATCGGCTTTTCGCGTGAAAAAACAGCTCTGGAAAATCTGCAGATTTTCCAGAGCTGTAAATATAAGAATAACAATTCCGCTATTCATAGCCAAAGCGAACGCGTCGGCTATTTTAATGGTCAGTTACTCCACGATGATGCTCTTGCCGGTCATTTCAGCAGGCACGGGCAGACCGATATACGGCAGCATGGTGGGAGCGATATCGGCAAGGCAGCCGCCCTCACGCAGCTTCACATCGCCGCAGCCAACAGCCACAAAGGGCACCACATTGGTGGTGTGTGCGGTGAAGGGGGTGCCGTCCGGGTTCATCATCTTCTCGGCGTTGCCGTGGTCGGCGGTGATGAAGGCGCAGCCGCCTGCCTTCAGCACAGCGGACACCACCTGATCCACAGCGGTATCCACAGCCTCAACGGCCTTGACCGCAGCATCGAACACGCCGGTGTGGCCCACCATATCACAGTTTGCGAAGTTCAGGATCACCACATCGTACTTGCCGCTCTCGATGCGCTTGACGCACTCGGCAGCAACCTCGGGGGCGCTCATCTCGGGCTTCAGGTCATAGGTGGCGACCTTCGGGCTGGGGATCACGCAGCGGTCCTCGCCCTCGTAGGGAGCCTCCACGCCGCCGTTGAAGAAGAAGGTGACATGAGCGTACTTCTCGGTCTCGGCAATGCGCAGCTGAGTCTTGCCATTCTCGGACAGGTACTGGCCCAGAACGTTCTTCAGCTCCACAGGCGGATAGGCGACCTCGCAGTTGGGCATGGTGGCATCGTATTCGGCCATGCAGACATAGTTCACCTGCTTGCGGCCGCCGCGGCGCTCAAAGCCGGTGAACGCATCATCGCAGAAGATGCGGGTCATCTGGCGGGCACGGTCGGGACGGAAGTTCATGAAGATCACAGTGTCGCCGTCCTGCACGCGGCCGCCCTCACAGGTGACGCAGGGCAGAACGAACTCGTCGGTCTTGTCTGCTGCATAGGATGCCTCGATGGCCTCGGCAGCGTTGGCGGCATGATTGCCCTCGCCGTAGACAAAGGCAGCATATGCCTTCTCTTCACGATCCCAGTTGTTATCGCGGTCCATGGCGTAGTAACGGCCGGAGACGCTGGCGATCTTGCCGATGCCCAGCTCGTCCAGCTTGGCCTGCAGGTCGGCCAGGAAGCCCTTGCCGGAGTGCGGGTCGGTATCACGGCCATCGGTGATGCAGTGCAGGTAAACGTTCTTTGCACCCAGATGTTTTGCCATTTCCAGCACGCCGAACCAGTGGTCTGCGTGGCTGTGCACACCGCCGGTGCCCACCAGACCCATCAGATGGATGGCCTTGCCGGCATCGATGGCAGCCTTCATGTTCTTGACCAGAACCGGGTTCTGGAGCATCTCGCCGTCCTTGATGGACTTGGTGATGAGGGTGAGCTGCTGGTACACGATGCGGCCAGCGCCCATGTTGGTGTGGCCAACCTCAGAGTTGCCCATCTGGCCCTCGGGCAGACCGACGGCCATGCCGGAAGCGTTGATGGTGGTCATGGGATATTTTGCCATCAGAGCATCGAGGTGGGGTTTCTTTGCGGCGACCACAGCGTTGCCGAAGGTCTCCTCCGGCACCCAGCCGAAGCCATCCATGATGCACAGAAGAACAGGTTTCTTTGCCATAAAATTGAATCTCCTTTGAATTTAACAAATCAGCGCCCGGCACAGCGCTGGAAATGCGGCGCAGCCGGGCGCTGAAACAGCTGATTTAAACCGTCGATCAGCCCTTGGTGGCTGCGTTGACGATCACTGCAAAGTCGGGAGCCTTCAGGGATGCGCCGCCGATCAGGCCGCCGTCCACATCCTTTTTGCTCAGCAGCTCCTCGCAGTTCTTGGCGTTCATACTGCCGCCGTACTGGACAGTGGTAGCTTCGGCAACTGCCTCGCCGTACACCTCGCCGATCACCTTGCGGATCTGGCCGCAGACTTCCTCAGCCTGATCGGCGGTAGCGGTCTTGCCGGTGCCGATGGCCCAGATGGGCTCGTAAGCGATCACGACATTTGCCATCTGCTCAGCGGTCACGTCGCGCAGAGCGATCTTGGTCTGCATACGCACCAGCTCTTCGGTCACGCCCTCTTCGCGCTGCTGCAGGCTCTCGCCCACGCAGATGATGACCTTCAGACCGGCATTCAGAGCAGCCAGAGCGCGCTTGTTCACGGTCTGGTCGGTCTCGGCGAAGTACTGGCGGCGCTCAGAGTGGCCCACAATGACGTACTCCACGCCCAGATCCACCAGCATGTCAGCGCTGATCTCGCCGGTAAAAGCGCCGGACTTCTCGAAGTGAACATTCTCAGCACCCACATGGATGTTGGTGCCCTTGGTCTTTTCCACAGCGGTGACCAGATCGGTATACGGGGTGCAGATGACCACCTCGCAGCCTGCGTCCTGCACGGCGGGGACCAGCTCGTCCACCAGAACAGCAGCCTCGGAGGCAGTCTTGTTCATCTTCCAGTTGCCTGCAATGATAGCCTTACGCTTTGCCTTATCCATGATACTCTATCTCCTTTATTTACCTTCTATCGTGCAGAAAGCTCTGCACAAACAAAAAGATGCGGCGGCGCTAAAGCCGCCGCACCCATTATGATGCCGGGATCAGATTATGCGTTCTGAATGACTGCGATGCCGGGCAGCTCCTTGCCCTCCAGATACTCCAGAGAAGCGCCGCCGCCGGTGGAGATGTGGGTCATCTTGTCGCCCAGACCCATCTGCTGCACAGCTGCTGCGCTGTCGCCGCCGCCGATCACGGTGGTAGCATCGCTCTCAGCCATAGCCTTGGCAACTGCCAGAGTGCCAGCTGCCAGAGTGGGGTTCTCGAACACGCCCATGGGGCCGTTCCACACAACGGTCTTGGATGCCTTGACAGCATCGGCAAACAGCTTCATGGTCTCAGGGCCGATGTCGCAGCCTTCCATGTCAGCCGGGATTGCGGTGACAGGAACAACCGTGGTCTCAACAGGAGCGTCGATGGGATCGGGGAAGTCCTTGATGCAGACAGCATCAACGGGCAGCAGCAGCTTCACGCCCTTCTCCTGAGCCTTGGCCATCATTTCCTTGCAGTAATCCAGCTTGGAATCGTCGCACAGGCTCTTGCCGACCTCGTAGCCCTGAGCCTTGACGAAGGTGTAAGCCATGCCGCCGCCGATGATCAGGGTATCGACCTTCTCCAGCAGGTTGGAGATGACATTCAGCTTGTCTGCGACCTTTGCGCCGCCCAGAATAGCGGTGAAGGGACGAACGGGATCGTTCACAGCGTTGCCCAGATACTTGATCTCCTTCTCCATCAGGTAGCCGACAGCGGTATCCTTGATGAAGTCGGTGACACCTGCAGTGGAGCAGTGTGCACGGTGGCAGCTGCCGAATGCATCGTCAACATATGCATCAGCCAGAGAAGCCAGCTCTTCGCTGAACTCAGGCATGTTCTTGGTCTCTTCCTTGCGGAAGCGGGTGTTCTGCAGCAGAACGACATCGCCGTTGTTCATGGCAGCAACAGCAGCCTTTGCGTTCTCGCCCACAACGTTGTCGTCGTCAGCAAACACAACGGTCTTGCCCAGCTTTGCGCTCAGAGCCACAGCAACAGGTGCCAGGCTGAACTTTGCCTCGGGGCCGTTCTTGGGCTTGCCCAGATGGCTGCACAGGATGACCTTTGCGCCATCGTCGACCAGCTTCTGGATGGTGGGCAGAGCTGCGTTGATGCGGTTCTCGTTGGTGATGACACCGTCCTTCATCGGGACGTTGAAATCGCAACGGACAAGCACCTTCTTGCCGCAGTAGTTCTGATCGTTGATCGTCTTCTTACCTAAACCCATGGTAATAAACTCCTCTCAAGTTTTAATTTCTGAACTAGAGTTTCGCTCGCATTCGGGGGATCTTGCCCCGTTACTCTACTATTATAAACAAAAACCGTGCACATTGCAAGGTCGCAAGATAGATAATAGTTTAACAAACATTTGCCGCTGATGCACGGAAATGTGTGTATTTTGACCGAAAGCCGCAGCCTTACCGTGTTTTCCGGCAGAACATTCCGCAAATGCGGCCATACATTCCCCATATGAACTTCTGGTTCCGCTGATCCCGCTCAAAAATTGCTTCCACACCAGCATAGCCGCTCGCCTTATACTTCCTGAAAATTTTATTTCTCAGTCTGGTATGCTTCGTTGGCCGGTTCAGCTGCGTATTCTCCTGAGCAATGTTAGAAAATTCGACCGGATAGCTTTCTATCTTCGCACCGTATTTCTCGACAAGGTGTTGTCCGCATTCCGTGTTTATCAGCAGGCAGGAAACGCCTTCTTTGCTATTGGTCGTTCCTCCCTGTTCCACCAGAAGCTGCGGATCATATTTCTGAACGCCCCAATAATCTCCAACGGTAATGTCGCCCACACGCTGTCTTTGTGCGTAAAGGCATTGGTAGCATGACCTCGTCCGCATATTTCGCAGCATTTTTTTCGCCTTGGTGGATAAACTTAGAACCAAGTCCTGATTGCCATTTCTCGCGCTGCCAATCAATGCCGCCCGATGTCAAGTCTTGGACAACATTTTTCACAAATTTCTATTTTAGAAGTGCTTCCACACCCCGCCGCAAATCCTTGATTTTCCTTGATATTCCGCCATTTTTCTCTTTGGCGGTCTATTTTTTTGCCCTAATCTTCATTTTTACCGCTGATGATCTAGGTTCTTCACCTTTTTCAATCATAAAAGAATCCTCGTTTAATCTTTTTCTATGCTGCGCCATATCTTTACAGGATTCTATATCAATCTTTTCCAAAAATCCTGCTTATCTCTGGTTTTTCCATCAAAAGCAGAAATTCGATCCAACATGCCATCAACAGCCCGAAAAGATAGGTGTCAAAAATGCCCTGAGATTTTTGTTAAAAAAGACTAAGATTTTTAATTTTCGAGCAAGCGATACACTTTTCCCTCTCCATCATGTTCTTTGTTAAAAAATAAACATTTGCTAAAAGTCCGGCAAAGATTCATCTGGTTTGTCAGGAAGATAACCTTTTTCACAATAAAAAAGCTCCCACCTGCAACTCAAAGTTTCCTTTGAATCACAAGTGGGAGCCACTACCAAATCTTCAAATATTATTCTTAGTTCTCTTTTTGTTCTGCTTCAATTTCAGATTTTTTTCTTCTGCCCCGGCGTTTCTTTTCTGTTTCCGGTTTCACATCCCCAATATCATAAATGACAACTTGCTCATCCGGGTACAAGGTTCCATTCAAGGTATAGCTAAGTTTACCACCATTGTCATCCTCGAAAGGCAGCATATCTCCAATTTCATACCGCTAGACACACATTGGAATATGCTTGCTCAATCAAACCGTAAGGATGCCTGTGCATCGTGTTTTTCCTTATAAACCAGATGCTCCACCGGAGTATGCCCTTCATCGTAAGAATGGCGGCAGGCTTCCAGAATGTTATAAAAGCCAATCAAGTTTGCTTCCACATAGGCATCGGGGTTCGTAATGGAATACCGAACCCCTGCCTGCGCACCGAGGTTCACAACGATTTCCGGTTTATACTGCTCAAAGATAGCTTCAATCACAGACTTGTCTGCCAGATTACCTTTTACAAAACTGAAATTTTCAAACTGTTCCAGTTCGTTCAAACGAGCTTCTTTCAGACGTACATCATAGTAGTGGTTCATGTTGTCCAGACCCACAACCTTGACACCCTCCACCGTGGAGAGCAGTCTCTTTGCAAGGTTAGAACCGATAAAACCAGCTACACCCGTGATAAAAACACTCTTGTTTCTCAGATTGATTTTCGTTTTATTTCCGTCATTCATGTACATTCTGCACTCCTCACTTTTTCAATATAAACAGCAACAAACCCACGGCGGGTCGCACAAAGGCAATCCACCGTAGGCTTGAACTCTCCTGCAATCTTTATTTGCTGCTCCTTTTTGTGGGTCAAAACAGAGCTTCCAAAAGCCACCTACATATAACCCTCAGGATTTCCCGCTTCTTGCAGTTTTTCAACAAATAAAACATTTGAAGGACAACTCAAGCCGTCAAAACCATTTAGTTATCGTAGGTTTTCTTGGTTGACCCTATGCGGTTGTCAAGTAAGGAACAAAAATTTTTGCAAATAAATAAGCCCTACAAGGTTTTCAAATCGGTTTTGAACCAATTTGATTCTTGTAGGGCTTATCTCTTAATTTTTATGGACGAAGACCCTTTACAAGAGTCTGAAATTCCTGTTCTGTATCCGCAAAGTGGTAAGGTGCATACTCACCATACGCTGTTGGCCTGCTGATTGTTACAAGCTGTACTCCCTTATATCCAACCTCTTTGTTCAATTCTCTTTTTAATTCCACCAGATGCTTCCCATGCGTCGTTTTTAGAGCAAAACAACCATGTGCATTACGATCTTTTGCCACTAAATAGCACATTATTCAGCACCTCCTTAAATTCATGTTCATTCCGAATCAATCCATTTTCATACTTTTCACGCATTATCTTCCCTGTTTCCACGGGATAATTCTTTTTATATTGCTCTTTTTTCGGCATCATGCCGTCATTTAAATTGATGTTTTCCCCTGTCACCAAATCATTTGCCTTCAATAGTTTTCAATTCTTCAAGGTAATAGTCACCATGATAGAATTTAGAAACATCCATATCAAGAGCTTCAACTACCCGACAGGCCAAGCCAAAAGAGGAAGTCAAAATATTTCTTTCCCCAGATTCCAGCCTTTGATATTGACGTAAAGTTATATTGGCTCGATCAGCAACCTCTTGTTGCGTCATCCTTAACATTTGTCGTCTTTCCGATAAGACAGCCGCTGTTGTTGGAATTATCGTTTGAAAACCATCTAAAATTCCACCACTCATAGGAATCGCCCCCTCCATTACGTCCATTTGGTCATATTGTACGACCAATCGGACGCAATGTCAAGTCAAATACTTTTAGGGGTTCAAGCCTATTTTCGATTGACATTCGTTCTCAAATTCATTTTCTTCGAGCGAAATAACAACCGCATTTTTCTCAACATCATACCGTCCTTTAAATCGATGGTCTTTTCCTACAGCTAGATCATTTGTTTCCAGAAGTGCATGGATGAACTGTATTCCGTTAATCATCATCCGGCACTGCCCATCGGTCAGCAGCCTGTCTGGGACCTTAAAGGACATAGGATGTTCAGCGGTGCACGGAGTAATCGCAATAGACTTCCGATCTTTTCTCTGCAAAACACAAATATAGGTCGGACTCCCAAAAATACGAATAACATCTTTTCCCACATTCATTCTTCGGCTTTCTGCCGGAATCGTCACCAACAGATTCATAATTCGTCCAGAACTCATGTCAGCATTCCCCTCTCAGCACCCGCACTACTCGGTCGTTGTACATTTTCAGGCTGTTCCGGTAAATCTGGCAATGGGGTATTTCCTGAGCCTTCACCTTGCGGTATCGGTACTGAAATAGTATCTGTTTTCTGTTCAGGCTCATCCAATACAACAGAGCCCTGATATCCAATAAAATCCTCGAACAGATTCATCTGATGACCAGCGATGTAATCATTATAAGATTTCCCGATCCGATCCTTATAGATATCCGGGAAGAACTTTATCTGTTTCTTCTTCATCTCACCAGTAAGCGGGTCCGTGTATTCCTGTGGTTTCGGGGTGAACATGATTGCTTCTTCCAAATCGAACAACATACAAAGGCCCTGATCCGAGTTCGCTACCCGTCCGAGTATCTTATAGCGGCATTCTCGGTTCCAACTCATAATTCTGAAGATATTTTCCACAAATTCCAAAGAGGTAATATCCTTATTCACCCAGTTTTCGTCCTTCTGTCTTGCCCATTCAACAGATGCACTGTCCTCTTCCGGGCACATGATCAGCGCAAGCCGCTTCTTGTTTGGATGCAGAATTGGAAGAACATACTTAATTCCTTCAAAAAGACGGATACAGGCCATATTGAATTTCATAACGCCATATTTTATGCTTACTGCTGGCTTATTCAGCATGGAAAACTGTGTGCGCGGCGGCAACTCATAGCCATCAAATTTTTCGTACTCCAGCTCTCTTTTATACTCTTTTCGTATCTGTGCCAACTCACGAATCAGCGAGATCTCCCGAGCACTCATTTCCTGCTCCCTGCTTTTTTCTTCCATTTCTCAAATCCTCCTACATCGACATTAAAAGGTCATCCAGTTCACGCTGAACTTCATTCCTGCTCGGAATCGCGCCAATCATGGGATTTTCTACGACTTGGCCGGATTCCATCACATCACCGGCCGCAATGCTCTGAACCCACTTATGCCGATACAGCCGACATTCCAGGTTCATCGAGTATCCCTCAGCCTGTTCATAATGATTTTTCCCAATCAAAATCCGGGACTCATCCAACTCAAAGAGCAGGAATTTTGCGTTTTCCCGTTCCTGGCAGATACCACGGCACTGATAGCGGTAATTCCTTCTCCAGTTCAATGTTTGGAAGACCAGTCCAGAAAATGCTCTGGCTGAAAAAGCACTATGAACGTCATTGTTATCTCTCCAGCGCATCGCCGTTGAAGACTTACGATTGCTCTTCCGCAGGATCACGACCTGCAGAATCGGATGATAGAGCAGTTCCACATATTCGGAGTTGTCCAGCCGGGTGTGGCATGCCTTGCTGAAACGGATCCCATTTTTTGAGATTGTCATGACCGGGCTGCTTTGATTGATAAAACATATGCCAGATACCGTCAAATAATCAGATGGCAATGCCATATCCAACTTCTTTCCAGACCGCATTTCTGCCATCTTGTTCAGTTTCGCCACCTCTTCCGGCAGATAGATGCTCAGGCAAAGGCTGCGGATGCTTTCGGCATTGATACCGTTCCAGTTCGGATGGATACCCACAAAGCCTTTCAATGCTCCCTGCCGGATTACCACAATATCCTGCACACCGCACTTTTGCTGCTGGATGCCACAAGATGTGCAGCCCGTGCAATCTCCGGCGAAACAATTGCTTCGTGATGTTCCGGGACATAGGCAGAGCAGCGATTCCCATTATTCTTTGTGACCTTGCCCAGTTTGTAGTCCACCACGATGCTCTTCCGGGCTTCCAGATCACCCCAGCGGCGTTCATTTTTCATGATGTTTGCTACCATCACACCGTTCCACTCCTGCCTGCCGCGCAGGGTGCTGCGCTTTTTCTGCGTCAGGATCATTGCAATCTGTTCGTAATCATAGCCCTGAATAAATGCCAGAAAGATAAAACGTACCGTCTTTGCTTCTTCCGGCTCGATCACCAACTGGCCATCCTTGGTATGCCGATACCCCATCAGGTCAGCCACCGGGTACTGACCTGTCATAATGCGCTGATCATACGAAAGGATCATCCGGCGGCTCTTGTTGCCCGATTCCCAGTCTGCCAAAAGAGCCTGAATGTCAAGACTGTATTGACTACTTGGATTCAGCGTGTAGATGTTTTCCGTTTCAAAGTACACGCCAATGGGATGTGCCGGGTGCATGGTTTTCAGGGCCGCGATCTGCGTCATGCAATCTGAAAAATTCCGAGCAAAACGTGAAATGCTGGCACAGATAATCAAATCCATCTTCTGGTCTTTGGCATCTCGCATCATGCGTTTAAACGCATCACGTTTCCGCAGCGATGTGCCGGATTTTCCTTCATCGCTGTAAATGTCCTGCAAATTCCAGTTTTCCGTTTCTGCAATCTTTTTGGTGTAATATAGAGTCTGGTTTTCAATGGAAGAAATCTGTTCTTCGCTAGAGGTGCTGACACGGGCATAAACCGCTACACGCTTCAGGTCACTGTCGTAAATCGACGGTGTCGGTTTCGCCGGACGAAAGTAGTCTTTTGCCGTTTTCTGGCCCTGTTCTGCCTGCTTATGGATTCTGTCCCGAATTTCAGCTTTTCTCTTTTCAGACTCCAAATGCCTACTCTGCCAGTCTGCTTCACTCGGCAGCACGTCCACATCTTCTGCCGGGATATGTTCTACGTTCATTTTTCTTCAGCCTTTGTCATTTCATGTTCCAGTCGGATTCTCCACTCAAGATAATCTTTCCTTCGGATCGATGTATATTTTTCAGCCAAGTCTTTCAGGTTCTGACGCTGATTCTCAACATCAAGAATCGTGTCAATTCTCTGGTCGTCATCATCTGTAACAATGTCCACCCGCATCGGCAAATCAAACAGATATTTCAGCAGAAAACAGAAATCACAGGTATTCGCTGCAAGGTAGGCCCTTGTCTGTGAAAAAATCAGATTGACGGCCCCCTTTTTGCAATCTTTGAGCAGATGCACCATTTCCGGGCGTTTATAAATTTCCTTATTCCCTGTGATGTCAATATAGACACCAACCAGCCTTTTATCTGCATCATCTCTGAACTTTTCAGCATAGTAGGAACTGTGATAGGCTACTGCTGCATCCTTAGAGCGTTCCCACAGTTTTGCAAGTTTCACATAGCCACCAACCTTATACTTGCGGTCCATTCATAGCACCTTCTTCCAGCTGAACACTCCAATACCATCTCCGCTTCTTCTGGTAGCAGTGGATTCCCATTTCCGTTTTTACCATCCGCGCCACTCGTTTGCTGACACCCTCATTGTCCAGACGGCAATAAATTTCATTTGCGCTCATATCGCCTTTTTCAAGGAAATGCTTGATCCAGTAGGCAGCTTTCTGTTGCTCTGTATCAAATTTAGGTTCGGCGTCCGGCTGTTGTTTTTCAAAGAGCTGTGCATCCCAGCCATCGAAAGCCCTTGTCGGCAGAAATGGAAAAGCGGATGTCTTCTGCCGTAGGCGCAAGACTGTTTTTGATTTGATGTACGATTCTTATATCAGGATTCTCGGTATCTCGCTCCACCTGCAGGACGCTTCGTGCTGCTGCCACAACATCAATACTGCCAAGGCTGCGGTACAGCCCTTTGGAGCCTTCTTTTTTGTTGAGGTGTCCAATCAGAACGATAGCGCAGTCGTAACCAGCAGCCCACATTCCAAGGCGGCGCATGAGTTTCCACGCTCTGCCTGCGATTTGCAAATCCGAATCGCTGCCAAGATAAGCCTGAATCGGATCGATCACGACCAATCGAGGCCGAAATTCAATGATCGCCTGACGGATGCGCTCATCATCCAATGTGAGGCCGTTATAAACCTCTTCATTGATGAAGGCAATCTTCCGGCAGTCTGCTCCGTAGCGTTCCAAACGGGGCTTTATCGTGTCTGAAACGCCATCCTCCGAGCATTGATAAATCACTTTTTGTGGCACACCAATTTTGCATCCGTCCGGAGTCTTACCTCCTGTTGAAAGTTCCGCAATCAGATTCATCATCATGGTAGATTTTCCATCGCCGGGATCACCTTGCAGAAGTGTGATTTTCCCGATTGCAATAAAGGGATACCACAGCCACCGTACATCCGTTGACTGAACTTCGCTATACAGTGTCAGCAGCCGTTCCATTTCGTTTTCCCCACTTTATTTTCGCAGCTTGATTTCATGCTTTTATTATACTCTTATCAGATGATTTTTTCTGTGAAGTGGCACTTCACATGTGCAGCAAATTGTGATGTAACACTTCACAAAATTGCCTCAGAACACACGACCGCTAGGGGTGGTCCCGCCAAATTCTGAGCCATATTTTCTCTATACAAATGAAAGTACATCCGTTAACTAACCCCCGCTGTACAGCGTCAGTAACTTTTTCACTTCGTTCTCACTCATATTATCGTGCTGTTCAATTTTATGGTTTTATTATACACCTGTCAGATAATTTTTCTGTGACCCCGCAGGTCACTTGTTCCTTAAAATGTGACCTACTGGGTCACATTTTGGCCTCAGAAGCCATCTCCGCTAGAGGTGAAAAACGAAAATTCTGACTTCTATGTTGGTTACTCTTTTCGTTCTTCTTGATTCGTTTTTCCATAGGCCAGATAATAAAAGTACTCTTATGCGGGCATTCGAAAGGAAGATTTACTTATGTCCGTCAATTATGTTGCTTTGGGAAAACGTATTGGTTATTTCAGAATGCAGTGTGGTAATATTACCCAGGAAGCCTTAGCCTCTAAAATCAATCGCAGTCGTGAATTTCTGGCCAAAATTGAAAAAGGCACAGAACACCCCAGCGTTGCCACTCTGGTCGATATTGCCGACGCCCTCTGCATTTCCGTTGATGATTTGTTGATAGACAGTCTTCACTATTCCGTTTCAACTTCCAACACCGAATTGCATCGTCTGTTATTGGACTGCAACGAAACTGAGCAGGAAATCATTATCCGCACGGCCAGGGAGTTAAAGGCCACTCTTGTCAGCCTTGGAATTTAACATCCATCCGTATTAAAATCACAAAATAAAAAGGCCCGCATAAGCCGCAGACGCACCCTCGAATCATCTTGGGTGCTGTCTGTGGTTTATGCGAGCTTCTCTTATAATTCTTTTTCTGTATTTTAACTCATTTTAAGTTATAATACAGAATTCAAGTTAAGATTTGCTGTGAATCACTTTTTCTTTACCATGCAGCGTTTTTTAAAGAACGAAATACCGTAGCAAAGAATCTGATCGTAATCATCCTCATACTCCTTTGCATACATCCGATCATCAATTTGCTGCAAGGCTATATCGCATTCACTTTCCAGATTTTCCAAAACCTTCGTGTACTTTGCTTCAAAGATTGCAACGCGGGCATTAATGGAATCGTAAACGACTACATCGCTTCGGCCTTCGCCATGCTCCTTATTGGAATCCACCATATATCCGGCACCTGTGAAGATGCCTGCAAGGAAAGCATGATAGAAGTCTTCCCGGTAGTCATGGTAGCTTATGGTGCGCCGGAGCAGAGCATTCATTTCCTTGGTAATGCCTTCGCTGTCACCGTTCCAGACTGCATCAAACAAAGCATTTCGATTCCACTTCTTCGTACTGTCATCGAACCATTTGATAACTGTTGTTTCAAAAATCTCTTTGATTTCTGTATTCGGAATCATAAGGGCAACCATGCCATCCGGCAACTCACCCTTATAATCTTCTTCACGCGCCTTGGTTAAGTACCCTGTCAGGTACAGCGTACTCCAAAGATTGTCTTCTGAGGAATGTAGATAATCATAGGTCAGGTTTTCATCCACACGCTGGACAATACAGCCACCAGCCATCAGGGTTTCAAGTTTATTTGTGATTGTACTCCCCGCATAGTCAATAAAGGAACGGATGATTGCATTGTCGCTGGTGTTCTTCCAGTAGCTGATAGGCTTAGCTTTCGGATTGCGCTGCAGTTCCAGCAAATAATTCATTACGTCCCATGGGCAGTAAACATCAAAGTCACCGAAATGGTATCCATCATACCATTTCTTGATATTGTCAGCTTGTTCCGTCAAATTGGCATCCTTTAGCAGCTGATCAACCTCGCTCTGTACAAAGCCGAAATACTCGTTCAGTCGAGAATTTGTAATCGTGTCCGATACAAAATTGTTGGTCCCCGTGAAGATGCTCTCCTTCGCAATTTTCAAGCAGCCCGTAACAACAGCAAACTGAAGTGCTTGATTGTCTTTTAGGGCCTGCATCAAGCCTTTCATAACATCGAGCATTTCATTATAATAACCGTTGTTATTCGCTTTTGCTACAGGGACATCATACTCGTCTATAAGAAGAATTACAGGCTTTGCATAATAGCTCTGCATCATCGTTGTCAAAAGCATAAGGCTACTCTTAACTTCTTTTATAGAACCATTGCCATGTGCAAGATGCTCAAACGCTGTTTTTTGGAATTCTGTAGCACTTTTACTATCAAGCAAATAAAGATGTTTGTTGTACAAATCCGCTATCACCATTGTGAGCATATCGTATGCCCCAGTGAAATCCAGGCCGTCTACCTGTCGGAATGAAATAAAGACTGTAGGATACTGATTCATCCACTCATCACATAATACCTGATGCTCTGCAATTTCCAGCCCATCAAACAGTTCTTTGCTGTCTTTACGGATGTCAAAGAAGCTTTCCAACATACTCATGCCAAGCGTCTTACCGAAACGCCGTGGTCGAGTGATAAGTGTCACTTCTGCTTTTTCGTTCAAAATTTCCGTAATCAGGCCAGATTTATCAATATAATAAAACCCACCGTTCCGAATCTTCTCAAAGTCCGAAATGCCAACCGGGATGTTCAATTTTCTCATCTCTGCTGCTCCTTTCACATAGCCACGCACAGACTTTTCATTGCTTCTATGATACCATGAATCTCGTGTTCTTACAAGAAAAACTCTGCTTACTGCATTGATTCTGGCTACGACTCATTCGGCATAGTCTGCCAACACATCTTCAAATGTAAAATGAATTTTCACGCGCTTATCGTTGAAAACCTCAATGCGGTCAATAAAGGTTTCTACCACATTCTGTGATAAGTGCATCACATCGCCTGCTTCTTCTACAGTGCTTATGACAGTCTGCAAATGATCAGTGTCCTTCTTCACAGGCTGGAAAATTTGATCTTTCTCGGTACGCAGCCTTTGAATCTGCTCCATCTTTTCATCTTCCTGCACTCTGTAGGCATCTCTCTGCCGGATGAATTCTTCCTTACTCATATTCCCGTCGGCATACTGCTCATACAGTGCAACACGAAGTTTTACGAGCTCTGCCTTTTCTGCACTCAGCTTTTCTTCCTGCCGTTCCAGTGCGGAAAAGCAAATCAACGCTTTGCGTTCCCGTTCGTGCAGGATTTCCAGTATATGCTCCGCCTGTTTTATCTGCGCTGTCAGCGCGTTTCGGATAATCTCTTCCAGCAGTTTCTCAGAGATTGGGATTCGCTTGCAGGGGCTGTTCACCGCAGTGGCCGAAAATCTGCAGTTAAAAGAGGGACCAAGTTTCTTGAGAACACGGTATTTCATCAGTTTCTGGCAGTAGCCGCAGTAGACCTTGCCTTTCAAGGGATACTGGTGTTTTGTGTAGTTCCCGGCCTGGTGCTTCCCATGCTGCAGCATGATGACCATTTGTGCCTGTTCAAATTCCTCCGGGGTCACAATGGCGGCATGGCTGTCCTCAATACGTACCTGCTGTTCCAAAGGAGCGCGCAGGACCCGATGCTTACAGGGAACCGGCATAATGAATTTCGCACCCACATAGGTACCCTTATACTTCTCATTTTTCAGAACATGATAAACCGTCCCGCTTGTCCAATGGCTGCGCTGCAAGTCCCATGATTTCTGCTCGCTGTACACATGATTTTCCGCCACGTGATACGCTGCCGGAGTTGGAATCTGCTTTTCGTTCAGGATTTTTGCGATGGTTCCTGTTCTGTTGCCCTGCAATGCCAGTTCAAAAACCAGGCGCACATACTGGCTGGCTACCGGGTCAAGGATCAGCTTATGGCAGTCGTTCGGGTCCGGCAAAAATCCAAACGGGCGGTATCCTCCGAGATACATTCCTTTCTTCTGCATCACATGGTCGGCTGCTGCGATTTTAGCGGAAAGGTCCCGGCTGTAGGATGCGTTGATGATGTTCTTGATGGCTACTTCCAGTCCGCGCACATCGTTTCCGGCCTGCATCCCACTGTCATACCCATCGTTGACGGAGATGAAGCGAACGCCCAGCAACGGGAAGATGCGCTCCATATAATCGCCTGCTTCAATATAGTCACGGGCGAACCGGGAAAAATCCTTTACGATAATCGTTTTCACCTTTCCGTCCTGTGCATCTTGAATTAGCCGCTGAAACGCAGGACGGCTTGTAGATGTGCCGGAGTAGCCATCGTCCACGTACTCCTGACGCGGCTCTGTTGCCAGTTCGGGGCGGGCCATGATGTACCCCTCTACCAGTCCGCGCTGGCCCTGAATGCTGTTGCTTTCGGCCTTATCAGCACCCACATCCTCGTCTGCAAGTGAAAGCCGGTAATAGGTTCCGATCATCTGCTGTTCACCGTCCTTCAAACGTATAGATCAATTCTGCCTTTACAATTTCTGCTGCACGATTTTCCAGATTGCTCATGCGGCGCACCCATTCCATCCGATTTTCTGCTTTCAGTTTTTCCGAAATGCCCTCTCGCTGGCTCATTTGCTCGATCAAAACCTCATATCGTTCCGCGGCTTGCTCTTCCACGTCTGCCAAAACAGCGTCCAGCTTTCCATTCAGCAGCAGGCTCTGATAATAGGCTAGTTTTCGCAGTTTCAGGTACGCCTTGTGCAGCATTCCCCAGTGGCCAATCGGACGAGTCCGTGTCAGTTTCAAGGCTGGCAGGTAATAATCGTCAACCAAAACATATTTTATCCCTGTCCGGACATCGTAGATTTTCTCTTTCATCGTCTGTTCTCCTCGTTAAAACACAAATTCCGTATAAGTTATTTTCCTGCGGTCTACTTCGATTTTCTTTACATACTGCTGCAGATTATCTGCCGTCAAACGGACCTCTGTGCTGCCTACGGTCTGCTTTTTCTGCTGCAATTCTTCTTGAATCAGCGCAAACTCTTTCTCTTTTGTGGATTTTTCCTGTTTTTGTTCTACGATTTCATTTTCCAAACCCTGCTTCAGTTCCAGAAATTTCTCTTTTGAAAGTTTTCCGAGAACATACCGCTCATAGCCGCTGCGCTTCTGTGATTCCAGTCGAACGATATTGCCTAACGCCTGTTCAATTTCACGGTTCAATGCAACTTTCTTTGTTTCAAGGTTGCTTTTCCCTGAATTCTTCTGCATCAGTTTTTTCAGGTGCTTATATTCTTCTAATCGCTGGTGCAACTCCTTGTTAATGCCGTTCCAGAGGTCTTTCTCTGAGATGGAAACATGGCAGAATTTACAGTAAAAATACAGCGAACCATCACTTTGCCAATGGGAAACCAGCTTTTCGCCGCACTCTTTGCAAAAGATTCTGCCTTTGAAGATGTTCTGATTGTTTTTTCTGCGCTGTCTGCACCACTTTTTTCGCTCTTCCTTGACTGCTTGCTCGGCTTCCCGTAATGCGGAAATTTCATCAAACAGTTCCCAGCTGATAATCGCCGGATGGTTGTCCGGCACCATCCGCCAGCTTTCCCGTGGATTCTGCCCGATTTTCCGATTCGTTTCATCGTAGGCGATGCGGTTATAGACCATTGTTCCTGTGTAGATTGGATTTTCCAGCACCTTTGTCACGAAAACGGTCTGCCATGCTGGGTCCTTTACCCGCAAGGTGTTTTTCAGGTATCCCAGCTGACAGCGGCGTGTAAAAGGTGTCTGGATTCCCTGCGCAGACAACTTCTTTGCAATCTCGCGCTCTTTCATGCCGGATTTCTTCCAGAGAAAAATCCGAACTACCACATCGCTGACTTCCTCATCCAGAACCAAATGATTCTTCTGATCCTTTTTGTAGCCGAATGGAACCGGGGTATAGATTTCTCCCCGCGCTTCCTTGGAGCGAAAGCACGACTGGATCTTCTGGGACAGGTCTTTCGAGTACATTTCGTTGATCATGCTCTTGATCGGCACCAGCATCCCGTCCCGGCTCTGGCTGTTCAGGCTGTCATAGTTATCGTTGATGGCTATAAATCTTACGCCGAACAGCGGAAACACCTGTTCCAGATACTGGCCTGTTTCCACGAAATTACGACCCAGTCGGGAGAAGTCCTTTACCACAATGCAGTTGACTTTCCGCTCCTGCAGTGCTTTCAGCAACCGTTCAAATTCCGGGCGGTCAAAGTTCATCCCTGTACACCGCTTGTCCGCAAATACATCCAGCAGCATCAAATCATCCCGGTGGTTGATATACTCTTTGATGTAAGAAATCTGCACTTCCAGCGATTCCGTATCCCGAAGTACATCATCAAAATCGGACAGTCGTGCGTAAATTGCGGTTTTCCAGATACGGTGCGGTACGTTCTCCGCTTCCCGCTGCGCCGCACTTACCTTCTTGCTTACTCTTGCCATAAGTCACAGCCTCCTTTTAAGCAGACACTTCACGCTGCCCCATCTGCTTTTGATGCAGTTCTTCCAGCAGGTCCACAATTTCATCCTGGAATCGGAACGTAATTTCCACCCGATTGCCCTCATAGACTTCGATTTTCTCAATCAGTTCGACAATCATCGGGCGGGTGATTTCTTCCAATTTTCGATACTTACGGTACACATCCAGAAACGGATAAGCGTTTGGCGCAGTCTGTAGGTTTTGCCGTTCTGCTTCCAGTTCTGTGATTTTGCGGTCATACTCTTCGATCCGCTTGCTGTACAGTTCGTTGTAGTTCAAAAAATCCTCCCGTGTGAGGATTTCCTCTGCGTAATCCCCATACAATTTTTCCTTAATGCCCTGTGTATGGGCCTTTTCTGCAGTCAGCTGCCGAATCTGCCGTTCGATGCGCCGCACACGGTAGGGTTCCTGCTGGGCCTGCCGGATGCTTTCTACAAACTCTGCTTCCTCCATCACGATCTGGATCTGCATCTGGAGCGCATTCCGCACAATGTTATAGAGCTTTTCATCCCGCAGGTTATGGCTCGTGCAACTGCCCTTGTTCTGTTTGCTGCCGGAGCACTGATAATAGATATACCGCTTCCCCTTATAGCTGGCCGACCTGCGCACCAGCCGGCTGCCGCAGTCCCCACAGTAAAGAAATCCTGCAAACAGGGCCACCGTTTCGGCATCGTTCGGCCTGCGTGTTTCGGTTTCCAGAATCCGCCGCACCAGCTCAAACTGCTCTGCCGGAATGATTGCTTCATGGGTGTTGTCCACGATTGTCCAGTCCCGCATCGGCACGTTCATTTTCTTTTTGGAGCGATAGTCCAGTCTCCTTGTCTTTCCCTGCACCAGTTTTCCGATATAGACCTCGTTGTGCAGAATGCGGTCCACCGCCTTGGCAGACCACGGCGGCTCATCGCTCTTGCGGAAGTGCAGGCTCAGCTTTGCACCGCTCTGTAGCTTTCGCGCAGCCGGGGACGGCACCTTTTTCGCATTCAATCGGTCTGCGATGCTCTGATTATTCATGTCACTGATCTTCCAGCGGAAAATATCTTGCACTGTTTCCGCTGCCAGTTCGTCCACGATCAGCTTGGTATGATTGCCGGGGTCCTTCTGGTATCCATAGGTTGCAAAACTTCCCACAAAATCGCCGCGCTTCCGCTTTACCGCAAGCTGACTCTTGATTTTGACAGAAATATCCCGGCAGTACGCATCGTTGAGCAGGTTCCGCATTGGGACCATGATGGAATCGCTGGTCTTCCACGCAGATTGACTGTCATAGCTATCCGTCACTGCAATCAGCCGGACCCGCATGACGGGAAAAGTGCGTTCCAGATAACGTCCCACTTCAATGTAATTCCGTCCAAAGCGGGACAAATCTTTCACCAGAATGCAGTTGATAGTCCCTTGTTCCAGTTCCCTGAACAGGTTTTGGAACGCAGGCCGTTCAAAGTTTGAGCCGGAGTAGCCATCGTCCACAAACTCATCCACGATGCACAGTTCCGGGTGGTCTGCAGTATAGGCTTCCAGCAGGGTGCGCTGGTTTGCAATACTGTCGCTCTCTGTCTTATCGCCATAATGAATCTGTTCATTGGTTTTGTACAGTTCATCCTCTGCCTGTGACAGCCGTTCATATGCTGCCTGCGCATTGGCCTGCGCTGTCTTACACAGATCGTTCAGTTCCGTCAGGTCGTTGATGTTGTTTTCCTGCACCCATACCAGCGTTTCGGCCATTCTCTGCAGATTACTGATTTTGACCTTTAGTGCATAGGCCAGATTTTCCTGTGCCTTGACATTCTCCTGCAGGTCCACAACGAGCCGTAGCCTGGTTCTGGTTGTAAAGATCAGTATGGGTTCTTCCTTGTACCGCAGATTCTTCTCGGCGTTCTGAACAAAGAATCCTTCCAGACATTCTCTTTTGCAGCTTTCTCCCAGAGAACGCTCCGATATGAACTTGTTCCGTTCCGGCGGCAGATAGCTATAACGCCCACGTTGGGTTTTGACGAAAATGTTGTATTCATCCTGCAGGATGTCTTGAAAATCTTCATACGAGATTGCTTTCTCACGAGCTGCGGCAACGGCATCCCGGATAAGCTGCTTCTGTGTTTGAAACTTTGTCGGATTGGGCGTAAATCCTTCCGTTTCGATTTTCTGTTTTTTCTCATCCAGCCGCCGCTGTGCCCAATACTCCGCTTCGGTCACACCCGTTCTGGATGGTGACAGTAAATCAATCTAATGCAGAAATTCACGTTGGCATAAATCCATAAGGGATTTCTGCAGATGCTTCAGGTACTCGTTCGTCACATGGTGCTTGTAGCCAGCCTTGCTATCAATGGGCCGTTCCATAAAGGGTTGCTGAGGCACATCCAGTTTTCGCAGACTGTTGATTACGATATGGACATGAATGTTTCCGCTGCCATTGTGCCCGTCCATGTGCGTACAGACCAATGCCTGATGCCCCGGAAAATTTGCTTTTGCGTATTCCAGTCCAAGCTCCTGCGCCCGTTTACCCGTCAAGCAATTTTCTGTGCTGTCCCGTGGATCAAAGCTGATGATGTAATGGTGGCTTTTGATTTCATTCTTATTTTTGTTCTTCTGATATTCGCGGTTCAACTGTCGGCAGGCCGCATCGAAGGAATAGGGTTCACAGTTCAGACCGTCCAGATAAAACTCATCCCGCATGATACGATTTCCGTTCTGGTCAAGGATCGGAGTTTTCCGAAGCTCGTCATGCTTGAAAATCAGATACTCCAGTGCAGCACCATAGTTGGAACTCTTACTTGCGATATGCTTTAAGATTGCCATAGTTCTTTCCTGCCATTTCTGCGACCTGCTCCCGCATTTCAAAAATGCAGGCAATCGCATGGTTGATGTTTTCGTGCATCGCACGGGACTGGATACCGCCGCTGTTGAAGAAAGCTGCGATCTGGTTCAGGTTGTTTCCGATGGAGGCAAACTCCCGTGTGATGGCTTCGATCTCGTCCGGGTGGACATAGAATACATACGAGGTATTCACGCGACCTTTCATCAGCATCTGCGCTGTAAATTCAGAGAGCGTCATTCCGGCATCTTCTGCCTGCCGGTGTAAAAGTTCATGTACTGTTTCTGTAACTCGTGCGGAGATTACTTTTGTCTTTACGATAGATTTCACTTTTCTCTTTGTTCGTGGCATGGGGTCTCCTTTCCAAAATCAAGAATTTAATTTTCCCGGCAGTGCATCTGCACTCCGGCTGTGACCTGCTGCAGCAGGCCACCAATGGGCAAAATCATGTGATTTTGCACGATGTGAGGGTATGGGGAGCGCAATCCCCATCAAGATGCCGCTATGGAGAAACCGCCCGTAGGAGCAGTTTCGTATACAAAGGCGAATCTTGCTCTTAACTACCGTCCACTCTGTCCCAGCCCGTTCCTGCCCGATTTTCTCCGGCGTATTTTCCGGTAAGACGCGCAGAATGCACGTTCAATACCGGAGGTATCCTGCTGGGGTGGCTCATGCGATTTTCAAGGTGCGATGTGACTTTGTAAGGAATTAGGGATTTTCAGAAGTGATGCCGTAGCGAATTGGCTTACTTTTGAAAATACTTGCAACGGTGTACAAAGGGAACATAATAAAAAACTTAATAATGGACTGCCAATC
>ERZ791826.763-NODE-763-length-24944-cov-5.454819_pt1 | contig 24944 bp, 24 predicted proteins | sample MGYA00510297_ERZ791826 | MGnify/ENA primary metagenome ERZ791826 (study PRJEB30046, sample SAMN00792004) | human gut metagenome | study: EMG produced TPA metagenomics assembly of the A metagenome-wide association study of gut microbiota in type 2... | reverse complement strand
GGCTTGGCGATGTCCGCGCCGTCGGTGCTTTGCGCGTTTCAGCGCTGGGAATGCCATGGATGGCGGTCTCGGCGGTGCTGCGCGGTTTTTTCATCGCCCGGCGGCATGTAGCTCCCAATGTGTTCAGCCAGCTTACGGAGCAGACGGTGCGCATCGCGCTGGTGGCACTGGCGCTTACCCGCACCGAGGGCCTTGCGGTGGGCGTGCGCTGTATGCTGGTGCTGGGAGCTACCGCCGTCAGCGAAGCGGTGTCGGCGCTGTGTATGCTGGCTTTTTACCGGCGGGATGCCCGCAGTGCCTTTGCGGGGCAAAAAGCCGTCCGCCCGGCAGACCCGGTCCGCCGTCTGTGGGAGATCCTGTGGCCGGTGGAGGGCGGGCGGGTGCTGGCAAGCGCCCTGCACACGGCGGAAAATATGCTGGTGCCCGCCTGCCTTGCGGTCTATCTGATCAACGCGGGCGGGCGCACCGCCGCGCTGGAGCAGTACGGAGAACTGAAAGGCATGGCTCTGCCGCTGCTTACGTTCCCATTTGGCCTGCTGGGCAGTCTTTCGGTGCTGCTGATGCCGGAGATCACGCAGGCTCATATTCTGGGCCAGACCGAACGGCTCAACGCACTTTTGAACCGGATGCTGCGGCTCACCGGCTATTTTTCCGCGCTGGCAGGGGTGCTGTTCTGGGTGTGGGGACGGCCGCTGGCACAGCTTCTGTACCAAAGTGCGGATGCCGGGTTTTATCTGGAAACGCTGGCTCCTGCCATGCCGCTGATGTATCTGGAAAGCATGGTGGACGGTGCCATGAAAGGGGTAGGAGAGCAGAAGGCGGCCTTCCGCTACAGCGTGTGGGATTCCATCCTGCGCATTGGCGGGGTGGTGGCGCTGCTGCCGCGCTTTGGCATGAAGGGCTTTTTGGCAGTGATCCTGCTTTCCAGCCTGTACACCTGTGCGGCCAACACCGGGCATCTGCTGTTTTCCAGCGGCACGCAGCATGCATTCCGCCGCTGGCTGGGTGCACCGGCACTGGCAGCTGTGCTGGCCGCGGCGGCTGGTATGGCGCTGCGGAAGCTGCTTGCGGATGGGTTTGCGGCTCGGCTGCCTTTGCAGCTGGCCGCGTTGGGCGTAGGCGGCTGCGCTACCACAGGAGTGTTCCTGCTGGCGGCATGGCCGCTGGGCCTTGGAGAGGAAGCAGCCGCGCTCTGGGCTGCGCACCGGCCCGGCAGACCGAAAAAATAGAGGGAGTTTGGCAGCGGATTCAAATTTTCTGGACATTCTGCAGTGTTCTGAGTATAATATAAAGATAGGGCTGTCCGGTGCGCCGGGCAGGACGGAACGCCGGAAGCTCCTTCCGGCAAAAACAGCGGCGTTTTACGCCGTGTGCAAAAAGAGGACTTTTTTGTGAAAGATAAAAAGAACACGCCGCAGGTGCTTGCGCGCCGGGCGCTGCTTGTGCTGCTGGATGCAGCCATTGTTGCATTCAGCTTTTATTTTGCGCTTCTGCTGCGGGCAGACGGAGCAGTGGAAGCTGCCTGGTGGCCGCATAACCGTGAGCTTCTGTACGAAAATCTGCCATGGATCGTGGCGGTGTACATTGCCAGCTTTCTGGCAGGCGGGCTGTACTCCGTTCTGTGGAAGTACGCCGGTGAGCGCGATCTGATCCGCCTTGCCGGAATGATCGGCGTACCAACCGTCATTGTGTACTTTGTCAACCGTCTGTGCATCCACGGCGTGCTGTTCAACTCCGCCAACTGTATGGCGGCGGTGCTCATCTTCCTGCTGGTGGGCGGCAGCCGTCTGGCATGGAGGCTGTTTTTGAACCATCCGCTGGGTGAAAAGCTGCGCGGCGCTGCCAGCAAGGACCCCAACCGCCCGGTGATGATCGTAGGTGCAGGCGAAGCCGGTGCATGGGCCATCAACGTGTGCAAATCCAATAAGGAATATGGTCATGCGGTGGTGGCGGTGGACGATGATCCCACAAAACTCAACCAGACCATCCACGGGGTGCCGGTGAAAGGCACGCTGGAGGATATCCCGGACCTGTGCAAGCGCTACGGCATCCACAGCATCATCATCGCCATTCCTACCCTGAAGGGCAGCAAGCTGAACCATGTCATCGATCTGTGCGTCAGCACCCATTGTGCGGTGCAGCTGCTCAGTGACCCGCAGCTGGTGGGCAGCGGTACACCGCAGCAGGGAGCCTTCCGCGAGTTGAACCCGGCGGACTTCCTTTCCCGCGATGAGGTGACGCTGGATACCGATCAGATCTCCGGCTACCTCACCGGCAAGACCGTTCTGGTCACGGGCGGCGGCGGCTCCATCGGTAGCGAACTGTGCCGTCAGGTGATGCGCTTCAAGCCCGGCAAGCTGCTTATTTTTGATATCTACGAGAACTGCGCCTATGAGCTTTTGATGGAGCTGCAGCAGAAGTACGGCCGGGATATCCCGGTAACGGTGCTCATTGGCTCCATCCGCGATAAAAAGCGTCTGGATGAGGTTTTTGAAACCTATCATCCCACTGTGGTGTTCCATGCGGCAGCACACAAGCATGTGCCGCTGATGGAGGTCAGCCCTGCCGAGGCCGTGAAGAATAATGTTCTGGGCACCAAAAATCTGCTGGTGAGCGCCAGCGAACACGACGTGGAGCGGTTCGTGCAGCTTTCCACCGATAAGGCTGTGAATCCCACCAGTGTGATGGGCTGTACCAAGCGCATCTGCGAAATGCTCATCCAGACCTTTGCGGGCAACACGGATATGAAGTGTGTGGCTGTGCGTTTTGGCAATGTGCTGGGCAGCCACGGCAGCGTCATTCCGCTGTTTGAGGCTCAGATCAAAAAAGGCGGGCCTGTCACCCTGACGGATCCCAACATTGAGCGCTACTTTATGACCATTCCGGAAGCGGCCCAGCTGGTGCTGCAGGCTGGTGCGCTGGCCGAAAGCGGCAATATCTATGTGCTGGACATGGGCGAGCCGGTCAAGATCATGGATCTTGCCAAGCAGCTCATCCGCTTTTACGGCTATGAGCCGGGCGTGAATATGGAGATCAAGATCGTGGGTCTGCGTCCGGGCGAGAAGCTCTACGAAGAGCTGATGATGGACGAGGAGCAGGATAAGATGCGCCGCACCCAGCACAATAAAATTTTTGTGGCTTCGCCGCGCAGCATCGATCTGGCCGAGTTCTACGGGCAGCTGCAGGAGCTTGCTGCTGCGGCAGAGCACAACGACGAGGGTGTGGTGCAGCAGCTGGCAAAGATGATCCCGACCTTCACCCCCACCCGCCAGAATCTGAAGCTGTAACGCTGGCTGGGGTCTTGATGGTTGGTTTAACCCTCTCAGCTTCGCTGCGCTCAGCAGTTGTTCCCCCTTTTGTCGCTTTCGCGACATCTTCCCCCGGCCGGGGGAAGTCTTTCCCGAAAGGGGGAGCTTGACCGAGAAGGCAAACTTTGCCGCACCGCCAAAAAGCTCGCCCTTCGGGAGAGCTGGCACGGCGTCAGCCGTGACTGAGAGGGTTCCCGATCACCCGGACCTTATGATATAAAAACTTGAGAGGGATGTTACTATGGAAAAGAAACCGTTTCTGACCGAGGCGATGGCACAGGAGATCATTCAGGATGTGCCCACGCCGTTCCATGTCTACGATGAGAAGGGCATCCGTGAAAATGCCCGCCGCATCAACAAGGCATTCAGCTGGAACAAAGGCTTCAAGGAGTATTTTGCCGTCAAGGCTCTGCCAAACCCTGTCATTCTGCAGATCCTCAAGGAGGAGGGCTGCGGCGTGGACTGTTCGTCCCTGACTGAGCTGATGCTCAGCGAGGTGTGCGGTTTCTCCGGCAGTGAAATCATGTTCTCCTCCAACCAGACTCCCGTGGAGGATATGAAGAAGGCCTACGAGCTGGGTGCCTATATCAATCTGGATGATGCCACCATGGTGGAATTTCTGGAGCGTGTCGCCGGTGTGCCGGAGAACATCTTCTGCCGCTATAACCCGGGCGGCACCTTCAGTCTGGGCGAGAGCGAAGAGGGCTTTCAGGTCATGGACAAGCCCGGCGATGCCAAGTACGGCATGACCGAGGAGCAGATGATCGAAAGCTACAAGAAGCTGGCCGCCAAGGGTGCCAAGAACTTCGGCATCCACGCTTTCCTTGCGTCCAATACCATTTCCGATGAGTATTACCCGGAGCTGGCAGGTATCCTGTTCCAGCTGGCTGTCCGGGTGCAGAAGGCCACCGGTGTGCACATCGGTTATATCAACCTGTCCGGCGGTGTGGGCATCCCGTACCGCCCGGAGCAGACCGAGAACGATATCATGACCATCGGCGAGGGTGTGCGCAAGAAATTTGAGGAGATTCTAGTGCCCGCAGGCATGGGCGATGTGGCCATCTTTACTGAGATGGGCCGCTTTACCACCGGCCCCTACGGCGCACTGGTGGCAACTGCCATCCATGAAAAGCACATCTATAAGGAATACATCGGTCTGGATGCCTGCGCAGCCAACCTGATGCGCCCGGCCATGTACGGCGCTTACCATCACATCACTGTGCTGGGCAAGGAAAATGAGCCTTGCGACCATATGTACGATGTGGTGGGCGGTCTGTGCGAGAACAACGACAAGTTTGCCATTGACCGGATGCTGCCCAAGATCGACATTGGCGACATCGTTTATATCCACGACACCGGTGCACACGGCTCTGCCATGGGCTACAACTACAACGGCAAGCTGCGCAGCGCCGAAGTGCTGCTGTGCGAGGATGGCACCCACCGTCTGATCCGCCGTGCCGAGACGCCGCGCGATTACTTTGCAACGCTGGATTTCCTGCCCCTGATGAAGCCGCTGTTTGAAGATTAAGAGGTATCATAAATGTTTTTTGGCTTTCAGCTCACCCTTGGCCTGATGATGGTATTCTACGGCTATTCGGTCATGAAAAATCCCCGTGTCTGGGGCGATCAGGGCCGCCGTGCCGTCAAGGCGGAGCACTTTGAGGAATACTGCCGCCAGAACGGCCTGTTCTTTTTGAAGGCAGGCTGCGTGGTGGCGGTGATCGGTGCACTGGATGCACTCATCACGCTGGATGCCCTGCTGTACGCTCTGCTGTACCTCTTCGGTCTGGCCTTCGCGTTCTATCCGCTGGTCAAATGGTGCCGTGAGAACGAGGGCTTCAGCTGGCCATGGCCCCATGTCCAGAGCGAGAAAAAGCGCATCAAAGAGCTGCGCCGTGAACAGGAATCGCAGAAAAAAGCGGAGCAGGACTCCGACAAACAGTAAAGAACAAAGAGAAAAACGGCTGCTGTACGGTAAAGTACAGCAGCCGTTTTTTACAATTCATCAATGCTTTTTTGAAGCTTTTGATAAAACTGCCCCAGGTGATACCCATCGATGAACCGGTGGCTCACCTCAAGGCTCATGCCCAGCGTTTCGCGGCCGTTTTCCGGTACATACTTGCCCCATGTGATGCGGGGGATGGCGTCGTCTTTGTCAAAATCCCGCTCGTTGGTGCAGCTGGTCAGATCAAACCACGGCGTGGTGGAAATGTAGATCAGCGCGTCCGTCTCGCAGTCCTGATCCAGAAAGCTCTGCTGTGCAGCGCTCTTAGCTTTTGCGGCGCAGCAGAACTCGTCCAGCGTGCCGGTCTTGGGCAGTGTGACGATGTGGAACTGCTCACTGCCGGGCTTCAGGTCGGTCAGGCTGGGGATGCGCTTATCCAGAAGCCAGACCTCGCCGTCCCGGATGGTATAGCGGAAATTCACCACGCTGTTCACGGCATCGGTCACGAGATAGCCGAGGGCATAATAAAAGGAAATGCCGCGGGCTTTGGTGTAGGCGTGGAGATTCGTCACGTCCACCCGGAAGGTGACACTGTAAAATGGCTGTGACACACCGGAAAAGAACCGGAACAGCTCTGCCCGCGGCCACGTGTTCATGTCGATTTTATGCATGGTCGTTTTTCTCCGCTGCCTTGCTCTTATCCAGCGCATCGAACTGCTTTATGATCTGCGGGTCCTTCAGCTTGACGACCTTGCCGGAGAGATAATGCAGGGTGTTTTCCTCGGGAATATCAAGGAAAGTGACCCGCACAGCGCACAGGGCCTGCGTTTTGGTGCCGGTTCGCTCGTTCATCTTGCGGTTGCCGTACTTGATGTCGCCCAGAACCGGACGGCCCAGATAGGCCAGATGTGCACGGATCTGGTGGGTGCGGCCGGTGACAAGGCCGATCTTGCACAGGGCGAACGGCCCGGCGGTGCGCAGTACGTCCACGTCCGTAATGATCTGCTTGCGGCGCTCGTCCTGCGACTGATGTGCGTGGATGCTCACCTTGTTGTTTTTCTCGTCGTGCTCCCACCATGCGGTGAACCGCCCGGACTGCGGGATACCCACCGTGATGGTGTAGTACTCCTTTTTGAGCAGATCAGTGCGGATGATCTCGTTCATGTCCCGCAGGGCAGTGTAGCTCTTGGCGGCGATCACAAGGCCCTCGGTGCCGCGGTCCAGCCGGTTGCAAATGCCGGGCTTGAACCGGTTCTCGCCGTGGGGGTCGTATTCGCCTTTTTCGGCCAGATACTGGGTAAAAGCGTCCACAAGGTTTGCATCGCCGGTGCGGTCGCTATGGCACAAAAGGTGGGTGGGTTTGTACAGCACAGCAATGTTTTCGTCCTCATAAATGATATTGACCTTGGGCTGATTCTGCTTTTTTTTCGGCGCGGCCTTCTGCACGGTTTTTGCGCCTTCCGGCGGGAAAAACTCGTCGTTGATGTACAGCTCGATCAGGTCGCCTGCCTGAATGCGGTACTCCGGCACGGCCTTTTTTCCGTTTACCTTCACGCGCTTATTGCGGAAGCTCTTGTACAAAAGGCTGGCGGGAAAATCGCGGGTCACGCTCTGCACAAAGCGGGAAAGACGAACGCCGTCGTCGTTGGCGGTTGCGGTATATTGTTTCATAAATGTTCCTCAATTTTCAAGAGATACCTTTATAGTAATACAGCCTTGGCTGCAAGTCAACGCGGAAACGCCCCGGATCAAAACTATTTTACCGCAAAGCCTTGAGTTCCGGGCGCAAAATGGGTACTATTATAGGGAATGAATCAGAAGGAGAGTACCGCAATGGCAGAACACAAACGGCATCAGGGACACCGCCAGCGGATGCGCGAACGGGTGCAGAACTACGGTCTGGACAGTCTGGCCGAGCACGAAGCGCTGGAATATGTGCTGTACCTCACCAACGCCCAGAAGGACACCAATGGCATCGCTCACGACCTGATCGACCGCTTTGGCGATTTTGCCGCTGTGCTGGAAGCCAGCGAGGAAGAGCTGTGCACTGTGGAGGGCGTAGGCCCGGCCACAGCCCGGATGCTGCATCTGCTGCCGGAGATCAGCCGCTACTATGGCCGCAGCCGTACCAGCACCACCCGCTGCATCAGAACTACGGAGCAGATGGGCAGCTATCTGATGGCGAAGTTTGCGTGGTCGGATTACGAGCGTGCAATGCTGGTCAGTCTGGACAGCCGTAAGCGGGTGCGCGCGGCGGTCTGGCTGCGGGAAGGCACCACCGACCGGGTAAGTCTGGACATCAAGGATGTGGTGTCTGCGGCCATCAAGGGCGGCACCGACACGGTGGTGCTCAGCCACAACCACCCCAACGGTGCGGCCTTGCCCTCCATGGAAGATCTGGAGGCCACTGGCAATATTGCCCGGGCATTGGGCCTTGTGAACATCCATCTGCTGGATCACTTCATCCTGACCGATACGGAGTATTTCTCCATGCGGGACGCAAACCGCCTGCCGATCTATGACTTTAAAACAGGTACGCTTTTCTGGCCTTGATTCGTGAAACAACAAAAAAGTGTTTACATTATAAAACTGGTGTGCTATAATCAAACCGTAAAATACAACTGATTGTGGTTCTTTGCGCGAGGGCCGGAGAGGAGAGGGAAGATGGCAGACGAAAAATTTGAACTGGTATCCTCTTACCAGCCCACCGGCGACCAGCCGCAGGCCATTGAAACACTGGTGAAAGGCGTGGAGCGGGGCGACCGTTGCCAGACCCTGCTGGGTGTTACCGGCAGCGGAAAGACCTTTACCATGGCAAATGTTATTGCAAAATGCAACCGGCCCACGCTGGTTCTGGCCCACAACAAAACGCTGGCGGCCCAGCTGTGCACCGAGTTCCGGTCGTTTTTCCCCAACAACGCGGTGGAGTATTTCGTCTCCTACTACGATTACTACCAGCCGGAAGCCTATATCCCCAGCACGGATACCTATATTGAAAAGGACAGCGCCATCAACGACGAGATCGACCGCCTGCGCCATTCGGCCACGGCGGCGCTTTCGGAGCGGCGGGATGTGATCATTGTAGCATCGGTTTCCTGCATCTACTCGCTGGGCGACCCCATCGACTACCGCAGCATGGTCATCAGCCTGCGCCCCGGCATGCAGATGGAGCGCGATGCGCTGTGCCAGAAGCTTGTGACGCTGCAATATGAACGCAACGACGTGAATTTTGCGCGCAACAAGTTCCGTGTGCACGGCGATATCGTGGACATCTACCTTGCCTATATGAGCGAGCTTGCCATCCGTGTGGAATTTTTTGGGGACGAGATCGACCGCATCACGGAGTTCAACCCTCTCACCGGTGCCAAACAGAATGTAGTCAAGCATGTAGCCATCTTCCCGGCCAGCCACTATATCGTCAGCGCCGAGAAGAAGGCCGCAGCACTGGAAAAGATCCGCGCCGAGTGCGACGCACAGGTGAAGCAGTTCACCGCCGAGGGCAAGCTGATCGAGGCGCAGCGCATTGCCCAGCGCACCAATTACGACATTGAGATGCTCAACGAGGTGGGCATGTGCAAAGGCATCGAGAACTATTCGGCGGTGCTTTCGGGCCGTGCGCCGGGCAGTATGCCCACCACTCTGCTGGATTATTTCCCGGATGATTTTCTGCTGTTTGTGGACGAGAGCCATGTTACCCTGCCGCAGGTGCGCGCTATGTACGGCGGCGACTATGCCCGCAAAAAAACGCTGGTGGAGTACGGCTTCCGCCTGCCGTCCGCCTTCGATAACCGCCCGCTCAAGTTCGAGGAAGTGGAGTCCAAGCTGAACCAGATGATCTTCGTTTCGGCCACGCCCGGCGACTACGAGCGGCAGAACAGCACGCAGGTGGCGCAGCAGGTCATCCGGCCCACCGGCCTTTTGGACCCGCTCATTTCGGTGCGCCCGGTGGAAGGGCAGGTGGTGGACCTGTTGGGCGAGATCAATACCCGCATCCAGCGGCACGAGCGCGTTCTCGTGACCACCCTGACCAAGAAAATGGCCGAAGACCTGACCGACTACCTTACCGAACAGGGCATCAAAGTCAAGTATATGCACCACGAGGTGGACACCTTTGAGCGCATGGAGATCATCAAGGACCTGCGCCTTGGCTCCATTGATGTTGTGGTGGGCATCAACCTGCTGCGCGAGGGTCTTGACCTGCCCGAGGTGAGCCTTGTGGCCATTCTGGATGCCGACAAAGAGGGCTTTCTGCGCAGTGAGACCAGCCTGATCCAGACCATTGGCCGCGCGGCCCGCAATGCCGAGGGCCTTGTCATCATGTACGCGGATGTCGTCACCGACAGCATGGACCGCGCCATCACCGAGACCGAGCGCCGCCGCGCCATCCAGATGGCCTACAATAAAGAACATGGCATCGTGCCAAAAACCATCGTCAAGGCCATTGCAGACAGCATCGAGATCAGCGATAAAGCGGAGAACGCTAAGCTGAACACCCGCCGCATGGACAGGATGGAGCGGGAGGCCGCCATCGAGCGCCTGACCCGTGAGATGAAGGAAGCGGCGAAACTACTGGAGTTTGAGCACGCGGCCTTCCTGCGTGACCAGATCGACCGACTGCGCCGGGGCGAGAACCCGACGGTGGACTCTGCGGCAGAAACGGAGCGCAAACAGAATCATTCACAGACACAACGAAAAGGGAGAAAATACCTTGGCAAACGATAAAATCGTCATCAAAGGTGCCCGCGAGCACAACCTGAAAAATGTTAACCTGACCCTCCCGAGGGAAAAGCTGATCGTCATGACCGGCCTTTCCGGTTCGGGCAAGTCGAGCCTTGCGTTCGACACCATCTATGCCGACGGCCAGCGCCGCTATGTGGAAAGCCTTTCCAGCTACGCACGCATGTTTTTGGGCCGCATGGACAAGCCCGATGTGGACGAAATTACCGGCCTGTCACCGGCAATTTCCATCGACCAGAAAACCACCAGCCACAACCCGCGTTCCACCGTGGGCACCGTGACGGAGATCTACGATTATCTGCGACTTCTGTACGCCCGCGTGGGCGTGCCCCACTGCCCGGTGTGCGGGCGGGTGATCAGCCAGCAGACCGTGGACGAAATGGTGGACGCGGTGCTCAAACTGGACGAAGGTACGAAGTTTCAGGTGCTGGCTCCTGTGGTGCGCCAGCGCAAAGGCACCCAGCAGAAAGAGCTGGATGCTGCCCGCCGCGGTGGCTATGCTCGTGTGAAGATCGACGGCAATCTGTATGATCTGGACGAAGAGATCAAGCTGGAAAAGAACATCAAGCATACGGTGGAGATCGTGGTAGACCGCCTTGCCATGCGCAAGGGCATCCGGGGCCGTCTGGCAGATTCGCTGGAAACCGCGCTGGCGCTTACCGGCGGCATCGCCGAAGTGGACGTGATCGGCGGCGATTGTATGACCTTCAGCCAGAACTTTGCCTGCCCGGAGCACGGCATTTCCATCAGCGACCTGTCGCCGCGGCTCTTCTCCTTCAATAACCCGCTGGGAGCCTGCGAAAAGTGTACCGGCCTTGGCACTTTTATGCGGGTGGACGAGGAACGCATCCTGCCCAACCGGAACCTTTCCATCCGTGAGGGTGCCATCAAGGCCAGCGGCTGGTACTATGCCGAGGGGTCTGTATCCGAAATGTATTACCTTGGCCTTGGCAAAAAGTACGGTTTTACGCTGGATACGCCCATCAAAGAGATGAGCACCGAAGCTGTCAATGCGTTGCTGTACGGAACCAATGGCGAAAAAATTGAGATGCACCGCACGAATGAGTTCGGAAGCGGTGTGTATTATAATACCTTCGAGGGCATCGTGGAGAACCTTGAGCGCCGCTTCCGCGAGACCAACAGCGAATGGATGAAGGAAGAAATCGGCAGCTTCATGTCCGGCGTGGAGTGCCCGGACTGCCACGGCAAGCGCCTGAAACCCGTGGTGCTGGCTGTGACCATCGGGGATAAGAACATCAGCGATTTCTGCGAAATGTCCATCCGGGACGAGCTGAAATTCATTGCCGAGAACGAACCGAACCTGACCGAAAAGCAGAAGCAGATCGGCGGCCAGATCATGAAGGAGATCCGGAACCGCCTGCAGTTTTTGCAGAGCGTGGGTCTGGATTATCTCACGCTGGCCCGTTCCGCAGGCACCCTTTCCGGCGGCGAGAGCCAGCGCATCCGCCTGACCACTCAAATCGGCAGTGCGCTTTCCGGCGTGCTCTATGTGCTGGACGAGCCGTCCATCGGCTTGCATCAGCGCGATAACGACAAGCTCATTGCCACCCTGAAAAATCTCCGCGACCTCGGCAACACAGTCATTGTGGTGGAGCATGATGAAGATACCATGCGCAACGCGGATTATATCGTGGATGTAGGCCCGGGCGCAGGCGTGCATGGCGGTGAGATCGTAGCCGCTGGCAGCGTGAAGGACATCTGCAAGGCAAAGCGCAGCATCACCGGCGATTATCTCTCCGGCCGCAAACGCATTGCCGTACCGCAGACCCGCCGCACCGGCAACGGCAATTACCTTACTGTACGGGGTGCACGGGAAAATAACCTGCGCAATATCGACGTGAAATTCCCGCTGGGAGAGTTTATCTGCGTTACCGGCATTTCCGGCTCCGGCAAGTCCAGCCTCATCAACGAAATTCTGTATAAGACGCTTGCCTGCGAGCTGAACGGTGCGCGTTCCCGCGCAGGCAAATGCGATGGGGTAGAAGGGCTGGAATTTGTGGATAAGGTCATCGGTATCGACCAGCAGCCCATTGGCCGTACGCCGCGCTCCAATCCGGCCACTTATACCGGTGTGTTCAATGATATCCGCACGGTATTCTCCCAGACACAGGATGCCAAAATGCGCGGTTACGGCCCGGGGCGTTTCAGTTTTAATGTCAAGGGCGGCCGCTGCGAAGCCTGTGAGGGCAACGGCATTCTGCAGATCGAGATGCACTTCCTGCCGGATGTGTACGTGCCCTGCGAGGTATGCAAGGGGGCGCGTTACAACCGCGAAACGCTGGAAGTGAAGTATAAGGAAAAGACCATCTCCGATGTGCTGAACATGACCGTGGAGGAAGCAGTGGTATTCTTTTCCAACCAGCCCAAGATCGCCCGCAAACTGCAGACCCTGTTGGACGTGGGTCTTGGTTATGTAACACTGGGCCAGAGCGCCACCACCCTTTCCGGCGGCGAAGCACAGCGCGTGAAGCTGGCCAATGAGTTGGCCCGCCGCAGCACTGGCAAGACCGTGTATATTCTGGACGAGCCTACTACCGGCCTGCATATTGCAGATGTGCACCGCCTGATCGAGGTGCTGCAGAAGCTGGTAGATGCGGGCAACACGGTTATTGTCATCGAGCACAATCTGGATCTTATCAAGTGCGCCGACCATATCATTGACCTTGGCCCTGAAGGCGGCAGTGCAGGCGGCGAGATCGTGGCCGAAGGCACGCCCGAACAGGTGGCAGAGGTGCCGGGCAGCTTTACCGGTCAATATCTGAAACCGCTTTTGAAAAAAGACAAGCTCCTGCAAGAAAAAGAGCAAAATAAATAAAACGCGTACTTTCGCAAAAATCAGACTTTTTACGAAAAAAGCAAAGAAAATTGTAAAAATCTGTTGACAAAACTGCTGTATCTGAGTATAATATCTCATGTCGCCACGCTTCGGTAGGGAAGCGGCGGTCGATATCCGGGTGTAGCGCAGTTTTGGTAGCGCGCTTGAATGGGGTTCAAGAGGCCGTGAGTTCGATTCTCGCCACTCGGACCATAAATCCAACGATTTCACGTTAGAAATCGTTGGATTTTTTTGTTTATAGGCTGGCCTCATTTGGTTTTGACCACAATTTTGACCACAATGCCAACGATTTTATCTGGTCTAATTAGTGCCGTTCCGTCCAATTTTCAGGCCGAAAACGCCTCGCTGAACAACTGGATCGCACTTTGCCGAATGGATTCCTGAACATGGAGATAATGCTCAGTCATCTCGGTGTCGGCATGGCCTACGATGCTCTGGATGGTCTGGATATCCACGCCCAACGCCTGCATCTGCGATACATAGGTGTGGCGGCAGCTGTGCGGTGTGAGCAAGCGGACATCGCCCGCTTCTTCCAGAGATTTGCGGAACACATCCCGGAAATGGGTGGGGTTGCAGGGCAAGCCGGTCTTGGGGCTTTCCCAGATGAACTGGTCGGTAGTATCCCGCAGTTTGATGGCACACGGGCGGACATTCAGCGGCACCGGAATATCCCGGATACTGTCTTTGGATTTCGGACTGCCGATGCTGACCGTACCTTTTACGACCTTTACTGCCTGTCGGATGTGAATGACAGAGCCATCTTCTTCAATAAACTGCGGCTCCAAAGCCAGAAGTTCCTGCATTCTCATTCCAGTGCCGAGCAAAAGCCGGATACTCAAGCCCATGCGGTCATCGGGCAGCACCTTCATCAGATGTGCGACGTCCGCTGTGGTAAAGGCTTCCTTGCGTTTTGCGGTGCACAAGGTCATTGGCTTCTGCCTTTTGAAAGATCTGGTAGAGCATCCCTCGTGCCTTGCTGATGTAAGAATCCGAGCGGCCATCGCGCCGCATCCCTTTCAGGAAATTTTCAATGTCGATGGGGCGTATGACGGTCAAGGGGCGATGATAAAATCCTTCTTTGAGCATTTTCAGGCAGTATTTATAGCTTTCCTGTGTCGTGGGAGCGATATTATCCTTGTGACCCTCGAACCATGTATCTGCCCAATCCTCGAAGTACAGAATCGTGTCCAGCTGGACACCGCTGATAAGCGCATCCTGATACTCTTTCAGTTTGAGCTTGACCTCCTTCTGAGTCTTGCCATAGAAGGTCTTGAAGCGCGGCGAACCATCTTTCTGGTAGCCGTCCATCATACGTAATTCCCAGCGACCATCGCTGCGGTGGCGAAGCGTACCCTCGCCGTGTGAACGTTTGCTTGGCATATTGCCTCCTTCCTGATGTCAAGTCGTTTCGGGAATAGTATAGAAAAAGAAACCTCTTGAATCAAGGATGTCAGATCATCCATTTACGCTATCCGTGATCCACTGAAGAAAACGGTCTTTGGGTACGACCATCCGCTTACCGATGTGGAGCGTGGGAAAGCCGTCCGAACGGAGCAGGATGTAAGCGTTGGCGCGGGAGATACCCAACGCAGCAGCAACATGATCGGCTGTCAGGGTGATGGGAAGCTGCTCATACGAAGTGAACTGAGAGCGCATAGAATACCTCTTTTCCTTATATATTGTATGCATTTTCTATTTCTCCTCGGTTGCATCGTTATGCGCTTCCACCAAGATGGAGTATGTACCGCTCTCGGAGATGTTTACGGTAAACTCAGTCACACCTTTTCCGTTGCCTTGATACAGAGGGTTTCCATTCGGCGCTTGGATCTCCATGCACATGGAACCTCTTACGGTTTCAAAATGAATCGCAAGAATTTCGCCCTCCTGCAGTTCCATCTGGTAGCTGTCTGTTCCTGTCATGCTTTCAACATTCAGTCCGTAAGAATCCGAACCTGCCGTGCGGCTGTCAGCAAGGCTTTTGGTGCCGCAAGCCATCAGCATCAGCACAGTTCCCAGAACCATAAGCAGGAGAGGTGAGGCGGTTCTTATTTTCTGCTTCAGTGCGATCAAACCGATCACTTCCTTCCCATTCTTGCAAAAAAACGCAGCGCACCCCAATTCTAAGGGCTGCACTGCGTCTAAGCGTCTGGCGTCTTGTTTGATTCAATTATTCTGTCGCCAATTTCAAAAACTTCTTGTCCGACTGGATGCTCTGCGTCACAAATTTCCCATCCCGGAACAATGTGTATGTTGTGACAGGTGCGGGCGCATTCTGTGCCGTCTCTTTCTCGGTGATGTGGATTTCCGAAGTAAAGTTTCATAATTCTCCTCTTAATTGCAGTTTTCTTTTCATCCGCATTTTCCGAATGCGCCTGCCGGGAATTATAGATTCAATTCGATTTTTTACTATAAATCCAAACGAAACAGCATTTTTGCGCAGCCTCATTTTTTCGGTGATATACATACCTACAGCAGATCGACATTTACAACATAGTTAAAGCGGAAATAGCTTACTCGGTAATTTCAATCAGATTCCCTTCGATTCCTGCAATACAGCTTTCATAATAACCGTCGCCTGTCATTCTCGGTTCGCTCACAACGGGGTAGCCATCCTCACGCAGCCTCAGCGTCAATTCGTCAACAGCTTGTTTGCTTCCAAGACGGAACGCAATATGATTATAACCTGTATGCTCCAATGCTTTTGAATCCACCTGCACCTGCATCTGCGGCTTTGTCATAATTTCCAGTCTTGCGCCGTCAACAAAGTTCAAAAAATAGGAACGGAAACCGGTCTGCTTATTGTGATGATTCTCGTCTGCTGCTGCGTCGAAATATTTAACAAAGAAATCTTTTGCTCTATCTAAATCGGTCACATACATTGCAATATGCTCTATACGCACAATTGATTCTCCTCCTCTCAGCTTTCCAACAAGGCAAAGATTCATCAGATCGAAATCAATGTATTGTCCGCTAATTTTGAAGAATGCCGGGAAAGTGCAGAGCTTTTGAAAGCCGAACTTCTCATAAAGCTGGATGGCACGGGTGTTGTCGCTGCGCACCTCCAGATTCAACTGTTCAAATCCGTTTGCCTTGGCAAATTTCAGAATCTCTTTCATCAGCGCAGAAGCAACACCGCATCCCCACCATGCTTTTCGCACAGCAATGCCAAATTCGCCCCGATGATTCATCCGCCTCGGCATACGTTCCAGACTGGCATCGCCGATAATCGCTCCCGCAGCTTTCGCAACAAACAGCACGTTGTCCTTGGATTGTTGCTGTTCTGCAAGCTGTTTGGCTTTTTCAATGACATTGATGTGGATGTCCTCTGCGCCGAAGCTGAGGTTATCTGTCTCCCCGCCGATGGCCTTCATGTAGTCAAGCAGCAAAGCCGCATCTTCCGGCTTTGCCTGTTCAATTAAAAATTGTTTCATAGTCTAACCTCACATCATGCGGTGTCAATTTATTTATTCGTCCTCCAACTGAAACCGGTACTTTTGCGTGACTTGCGGATATTTTTTATGATCTACCTCGGATAGAAACATGACAAGCGGACGGACATAATAGCCAAAGTCTCCGTAAAGCGCCTGATAGACCACCATCGTCTCCTGCGTTTCCGAATGAACCGCCGTAAAAAGAGCTTTGTACTTGTTGCCTTTGAAATGTGTGTAAATCGCACCGGGATGTAGCTCACGCATAACCATATCTCCTTCTATTTTCATGATTTATGGTACGATGATTTCAAATCCGCGCTTCATCGCCTCCGCTACTTGCGTAAACAGAGCGGGCAGGTTGTCAGTCTCATCGCACTTGCCGGTAAGGTATGTAACAATTACTTCTTTGATCTGCGCAACGACCGGTGCAGCACATCCGAAAAGCTCTGCGGCACGCAGTATACCGTCATCGTGATACTCGCTTCCAATGCTTTGAAGAACGACTGCCGCCTTGTCAAAGCCGCCGCAAAATTCCATCGTGTCAGGTTCGGTAATGCCGCGCAGGGCATTGGGAACGGTGGGTACTGTTCCGAAAAACTGCACCATATTGAAAAGAATTTTGTCGTAGTCCTCCTTGGGTAGCTCATCTCTCCACTTGGGAAGCTCCAGAATGAACTTTTCAAAGCCCCGACAGCCGATAAAGCCCACCGGTGGATGGTACCAGTTGAGCACGGCACTTAAGTTTTCAGCTTTGACCCGCTCACCGCCGTGGAGCATCATGTCCAGCATATCGTCCTCCGCAGGTGTGAGGTCTTTCTGTGCGGCAAGGCTCTTGTCGGCAGCCTTGACCATGATCTCCATCATGAGCCGATACACGCCGTGTAGCTTTTTGACATTGAAATTTCCTTGCAGGGTGAACAGCGGAATCGCGGCGGGGACAGCCGACTTTTCCCGCACGCTTTCCGTTTGCGTCCCGGTCTGCCCCATGCCGACCCCACAGACGGCAAGTACCTGATAACGCTTGGCGGCTGTGGCATAGCCCTTGACAGCACCTGCCATGATCCAACCCAGATAGATCACCTCTGCGCCGGGGTAAACCTTTTTTCTGGCCTCCGCCAGCGAAAAGGAGGGAAGCCCTGTTTCCTGTGCCAGCAGTTTGGCGTAGCGCTCGGTGCTGCCGGTATTGGTGGTATAAATGATCGCGTTCATAAAATCCTCTTTTCAAAAAATAAGACGCAGCACATGACCGATCTTCCGGTCAGCACTGCGTCTTAGCGTCTGGCTGAGGTTTTATTTTTATCACGTGATAGTTTTGCGCATTGATGATGCTTTCCTGCCTGCACTTGGGGCAGAATAGCGGAAAGTTACGCAAGACCGTGTCCGGGAGCAAGCGTGCGCGAGTCTTTGCGCCGCAAATAGGACACAAGATCCATTTTTCATCTGCTGTATTCATTTTTTACCTCGTTCGATGTTAAAGGTACGGAAGAACAGCTTTACATGGGCATCCAGCTTTGCAAGGCTTTCGGCTTCTCGTTCCGGCTGACGGTCGCAGACGCTGAGCAGGGTGATGACCGGGGAAACGTACATCCACGCCAATGTATCCGGGTCCTCATTCCGAATTTCGCCGCCTGCAATCAGAGAGCGGAAAATACCTGCATGGTAAGAGATCATACGGTCCACATAGCGTTCCGAGAACAATGCTGCAAGCTCCGGGGATCGGAACTGCTCCAGCGTCATCATTCGGCGGAACTGGCTGATCTGCTTATCGTGCAATGAATACAGGAAGATCTGCCGTACTTTGTCCGCAAGAGCCTGCTCCGGGATATGAGAAAACGTAGGGCAGTCCTGCTTTACATTCTGCACATGAATGTCGATTCTGCCCGTATCTTTTTCGTAGTGGGCAGCCGTTGATTCCACGATGGCATCAAAAATCGCCTGCTTGCTGGGGAAATGGTTGTAAAGCGACGGAGCCTTGATGCCGACCGCTTTTGCAATTTCACCCACGCTGACCGCATCATACCCTTTGGTCGAAAACAGTTCCAGAGACTTTTCCAGAATGCGCTGCTTGGTATCTTCCATTTTCTTTGCCTTTCGCTAACTAATATTCGTTAGTTGCACTATAATCCAAAAAGTTCCCATTGTCAAGAGGTTTTCAAAGACAATGGAAACAAAATCGTTACCGCAGACCTACAGCGTCCATGATTGCTTCAACACTCTCCACCGGCTGGCATCCCCAGTTGTGATTAACATCTTCCAACCCAACCGAGGAAAGCAGGTCCTCCGCATTATCGCTTAAAAGTTTCTGGTATGCATCATCCACAAGTGACAACTTGTCGGAAAAAGCGACTTGTTCATCATTTCCCTTTTCTATAAGCCAGTTTACGGTAGCCTCCCGAATCTCAGCAGGGTCAAGCCCTGTATTGGTTCCCCAATCCAGCAGTTTTGTGGCGGCTTGCACGGCTGTCATGTAAGAGCCTGCGGTGCCGATACTTACAGTTTGGTTGATCTCGTCCAGAATGGGCAGTTCCAGCACTGTCACATCTGACGCAGATTCGGACGGAGCATCTGCGCTCTCCATAGAAGCAGCAGAAGAAGGTACCGATGGTTCAGTTGACACAGCCGATGATGGCGAGGTTTGGGAGCAGGCGCACAAAAGCACTGCCGCAAGGACGAATACACAAATTACGTTCTTTTTCATATTGAACTCCTTTCAACCGTGATAGTCTCCCGTAGCAGAATCTACGCAAACATAGGGCACGGTTTTTCCATCAATTTTGACGTAGACCTGATAGACGCCATCACCGAGATCTTCGTAGTATTCTGGGGTGACATTGTAATTTTCCCAAAGGCTTTTTTCAAAATCGGCTTTCCAGCTTTCATCAGAAGAAACTGCGCTTTCTGCCAAATCTTCCGATTCAGCAGAAGGGGCCTGCTCCTGAACTACGCTGCTTGCAGGAGCAGTTGTTTCGGAAGAACTTACCGTCCGGCTACAAGAAGAAAGAACGAGTGGTGCAGCAAGAGCAATACAGATCACTGGGACTGCATTTTTCAAAATAAGATCCATAATTGATAACCTCCTTGGATAAAAGACGTAAGCGATATAAGTTGAACTGTCAATGATTTTTCTTCTATTCTTGATAAAAATGCTCTAACTGTGGTCTGCATCGCAGAAACACGTTGGCCAGTTCCGGGTCAAAATGCGTTCCGGCATCCTGTGCAATAATGGAAAACGCTTTATCAAACGAAAATGCTTCCTTATAGCAGCGTTTGGACACCAAGGCATCAAACACATCAGCCAGCGCCATGATACGCGCTTCTACTGGAATCTCTGTGCTTTTCAGCCTGCAGGGATAACCTGTTCCATCTACTTTTTCATGGTGGTAATGCGCCACATTAACCGCCACGGCCACAAAATCAGTAGCTTCCACATCGGTCAAAACTTCTTTTACAATGCGGGCACCGATGACCGGGTGCTCTTTCATCTTCGCATATTCTTCCGGGGTGAATTTACCCTGTTTGCGCAGAACGGCATCATCAACGCCGATTTTTCCTAAATCGTGCATGGGGGCACTGCGCACGACCAAATTCAGAAATACCGGATCGAATCCCAAATCCGCTTTCAAAAGTTCATCTGCAAAAATGCGGACAACGGTGCTGGTACGCTTGATGTGCCCACCCGTACTCAAATCGCGGGATTCAATGATCTGCGCCATACCAAGGATGATTTTCTCCTGAATGGATGCAATCTGTTGGGTTTTGGCATCAACTTCTTCCGTCAATTTCTGATTGTAGCGCTCAAATAATTCCAGCGCCTGATAATGTTCCGTTTCGTCCCGAAGTTCCACCACAAACCCGGAACGATTGCCGTAGTAGTTTTGCAAGGTGTGGATCATCCCATCATAGGTTTTTCCGCTCTGCGTAAAAGTAGCGATTTTTTCATGTTCATGACCGCCGCTGGATACTCCGTGATAATGGGTCTGCGAAAACTGTATCACGGGTTCCAGAATAGCATCCTGAAATGCTGAATCCGGGTTTTGAATCATTTGCCCGATTCTGTAGTTTTTCACAAAGGGAAAAATGCTTTCCGCATACGGATTGCATCCCATATATTGCCTGTGCAGGCCGAATGCGATGAAGCCGACTTTTTCAAGCTGTTCATGGATAATGTCTTTGTTTTCCTCGATAGTGAATAGATTGGATCGATAGGTTTGCAGATAGGAAACCGCCATCAGAAGCACATACAGAATCGGCATGATTTCTGCCTTCCAATGCAGGGCACGTTCTAAGATGTACCCTGTGATGGCCAACAGAAAAGAAAGCATCATGATGGCGATGCTCTTATGGTCAACCGATTTCTTTTTTCGGACGGTATGGGCAGCTACCATAAGTGTCAGCAGATAATAAAGGCACATCGTGGTTAGGTAGAGCAAGTGAAATGGGCCGTAATCTTTTGTGAGATAGACCACTTGCTCGTCAGCGTGAAAAACGATGTTCCGATAGAATAAGTCGTTGTGCCCGATAGCGCAGACCATCCCATACAACACGATTTGGAGTGAACACACCATAGCCAGCAAAAAATGGCTGATACGAGCCCTACACACTTCGCAGACCGTAATAAAATAAAGCATAGGGAGAAAGCACGCAGCAACATAAAGAATTTTTGTGGCAAGAACTGCTTCCGTCAGGTTGGATGCCCCTGCAAGCGCAAGATAGCCGCCGTTTGAGATAATAACGATCAGCAAAGCGGTGCGTTGTACAACGCTCTGACGAGCATCAGATACACTTTGCCATAAGAAAAGTGAAAAGGATAGTAAAAAGCAAACAAGATAAAATCCCTTCATGGTTTTCTCCCCTAAAACAAAAGACGCAGCACAAAACCGTTTCTTTCGGCTTGCACTGCGTCTAAGCGTCTGGCATTATGATAAGACAAAGATTTCAGACTGTCAATAGAAAGTGTCGTATGATGCAGAATTCCGGCGGTAAGCTGCAAATGAACGCTTGACAACCAGCATTACAACGACTATAGTATAGCTAACGAACATTCGTTCGTCAAGGGCCTTTATTTCAGTGTGACGCAAGACGCAGTGCTGACCAATGTTTTGGTCACGGCTGCGTCTTTTTATTATGGAGGAAAACAAAATGAAACCACACTCTCGGTATCAAACAGCTCGACATCTTCTGATCTTTTGGACGCTCTTTGTAGCCATCGGCGCAGTAGGCGGTGCCCTTGGGATGCTACTGGACCCCAGCTGAAAGCTGATGGGGATGGATACCATGCTCCCATATTTTCAGAGTTTGCCCTTTGCAGAAATCGTCTTTCAAGATTTCACCTTTTCTGGCTACGCACTGCTGATTGTAAATGGCCTCACAAATCTAATCGCTGCCGGGCTGTTGTTTGCAAAAAAGAGAGCCGGCGTTATCGCAGGCGGCATCTTCGGGGTGACACTCATGTTGTGGATCTGCATCCAGTTTTATATGTTCCCGCTGAATTTCATGTCTACGGCGTTTTTTGTGATCGGCTTCTGTCAGGCGGCGACCGGCTATGCAACATGGGTATTTTATCAGCAGGAGCAGTTCACCGTCCGGGAAGCGGACTATCCCAACATCGGGACGAATCCGAAACGGCTGGTGGTCTATTTTTCCCGGATGGGCTATGTAAAAAAGCAGGCGATGGAAGAAGCGAATCGGACAGGTGCCGCTCTCTATAAAATTCGCTCTACGGAGCACACAGAGGGAACACTGGGCTTTTGGTGGTGCGGACGCTATGGGATGCACCGCTGGGCGATGCCTATTGCTCCCTTGAGCATCAATCTGACGCAGTATGACCATGTGACGATCTGTTCCCCCATTTGGGTCTTTGCACTGGCTGCTCCGGTACGCAGCTTCTGCCAGCAGGCATCCGGGAAGATCAAGGAAGTGGACTACCTTCTGGTACATCACCAGAACAGCCGCTATGAGAATGCGGCGCAGGAGATGGATGCACTGCTGGGGATCAATCATACTCAGCTTCGCAGTGTTCGGTGCAGGGAAGGTGTTTTCCGCAGGGTTTGATCATTCGCCGACTTCCATGTGCCGCATACGTTCCATCAGACGCAGATGTTCCAGAAAACTTTTCTCCTTGAGGATGGCGATGCCTTGTTCTTCGTCCCCAAGGATCAGTAGATTATCCCCCGGTTGTATGTCAAATATCTTTCGTGCATTTGCGGGGATGACGATTTGCCCTTTATCTCCCACTTTCACCATGCCGAAAACGTGTTTTCCTTTGGGTGGCACTTCCAGCCCTAGGTTTTCCCGGTCGGTTTTTTCGTAGTTCACGAGGTCATCCATGGAAACACCGAAAATATCTGCCAACTGCTTGCAACGTTCAATGTCCGGCAGAGATTCTCCGGTCTCATATTTTGATAAAGTCTGGCGTGTCACTCCGATTTTTTCCGCCAGTTCGTCTTGTGAAAAGCCGTGGAGCTTCCGCAGGGAAATCAGATTATCTTGAAACATGGTTTTTCTCCTTTTTGATTCCAAGGACGCACCAGCGCAGAATCGGGATCCGGCTGATGAGTTCATCCAGCAGAAATGCGCCCACAAAGGCTCCGGTGCCCACCAGCAGATAGAACAGCACTTCCGGCGTGTTGGGGGCGTGTTCGTGCAGTTCATACGAGATCACAGCAATGGGCAGATAATGAAAAATGTATAACCCCCATGATTTCTTCGCCATCCAGCGTGTGAATGCAGTTGAGGTATCGGCATATTTTTTCATCGTTGTAAGGATTCCAAGAATGGCAAACCAGCAGTAAACGCAGGCATGGATGTTGTTCAGAACCGGTGCAATGGCGTAATTTCTACCAAAATAGCGCACGGTATACGAGATGCCAAGCACAGCCGAGGCTGCGTCAAACATCCACCACCACTTGCACAGCCGTTCCATTACTTCCTCGTGGGAAAACAGAAAATAGCCTGCAAAGAAGCAGAATCCATAAATGCCGAACCGATAAACGGTGACGACCGGGGTGTTCAATACCTGTGCCGAGCCATAAACAACGATCGTCAACATCAGGATGCTCCAGACCGGTGCTTTGGAACAGAGGTTCCAGACCCGGTCTTTTTCAATTTTCCGAACCACAAGCAAAAGCATGGAGAACAGCCAGAGCATCTGGATGTACCACAGAGGTCCTACACCAGACAGCACGGTGATTAGATATACTATAGGCATCGGAAGGTCCGCAATGTTCAGTCCGCCGCCAATTTTTAGATTATAGATACCAAGAAGCCACTGGAACACGAACAAGCCAATCGTGGACGGAACCAGCAGCTTGCGGGTTTTATCTTTCAAAAATTGTTTTGTAGTATGGCTTTGCAGATAGTACCGTGCGCTCATCCCCGACACAACAAACAGCAATGCCATGAACCAAGGGTAGACCAGATATTGAAAGCAATCCTGTAACTGATGCTCCCGGAAGGGGCCAATCACACCAAAAGGCTGCACGCCATTGAACATATAGACCACATGGTAGATCACCACTAAAACCACCGTCATCCAGCGAATATTATCCAGATACAGCTTTCTTGCAGGGTTCATGACATTCCCACCTTTGCAATGATTTTTAACACAGTATAGCACAAAGTCTTTTTCTTTGCGACCAACTTTCCTTGGCAAAACTATATGGTTCTTGTTAAGAATTGTTGCGGTTCGTCTAAATCTGCAAACAAAACGAAAGACCGCGCCGTATAAGGAACACAGCTTACGCAAGCAGGGCATTCGTCTATACAAATGCTATTTTGCTTTGCAAAATGCTTGTTGGGCTGTGCCCAAACCCCATTTGTTTTGCATCGTGCCGATGCAGGCTGCGCATTTGTTCCAAACACTTTTACGAAGGAGGCATTTTTTGAGAAGACAGGACTTGAAACAGTCACCATCATTTCCGGCGGCTTTCCCTGCCAGCCCTTCTCCACTGCCGGAAAGCGGCGGGGCTTTGCGGATGAACACTACCTATGGCCGGAGATGTGCCGCGTTATGTGGGCGACAATACGATGCTGCACTGCGGAGACCCGATCTTCTACACCAATTTGAACACCAGTTACTGGCAGTCCCATTTTTATACGTATGCCAGACCACCCTAATATAGAAAGAGTGGTCGCAATAAACAACCACTCTGAAATTATTTTTAATATTGCATTTTCCGATATTCTGTCGGTAAAACCTGCGTCACATCCTTGAATGCCTTAGAGAACTTCCCTTGGGTCTCATACCCTACCCGAGCGGCAATATCGGCAATGGTGGCATCGGTCTCCCGAAGTAGCTTCATGGCTTGGTGTACCCGATACTCCTTCATATAGGTGGCAATGGGCAAACCGTAAGTCACCACCATACTGTTTTTTAACAGATTGACATTGCACTCTTGCACGCCAGTCAGGTTAGAAACACTTTTTTGCACTCTTGCCTGGCAGGCCGCACAAGTCATGCCTATGACATTGTACTTTTCCTGCATTTTTTGAAACCTCCTTTGCCGGAAAATAGGACACCCATACGGGGTGTCAGTCTTTCTGGTTTCCAGTATAGTCCGGCAAGGAGGTTCTGTATTTCCCGTTCAGAAGAATTTTTGTCCCAAATGGAAGCGTTTCTGAAAACCGATCCGTCATAAACGCTGCAAGAGCATCCCTTCTAACTTCAT
>ERZ791826.729-NODE-729-length-25963-cov-4.678285_pt1 | contig 25963 bp, 31 predicted proteins | sample MGYA00510297_ERZ791826 | MGnify/ENA primary metagenome ERZ791826 (study PRJEB30046, sample SAMN00792004) | human gut metagenome | study: EMG produced TPA metagenomics assembly of the A metagenome-wide association study of gut microbiota in type 2... | reverse complement strand
AGGCAAAAGTCCCGGGCAAAGGGGCTTCCCCTACGCAGACCAAAGAGGACGGGCCGAAGCAGGAAAAGCCCAAAGAGCAGGAACAGGTACCGAAGCGCCGGGGCCGACCGCCCAAGGCCGACAAGGACAAGGCCGCCGCTCCCGCACAGAAGGAAGCTTCCGGCAAGAAGGATAAGGCGGTACAGAAACCCGCACAGCCGGGAAAAACGGAAAAAGCCGCTCCCTCCGGCAAAGCAGAGAAAGCCCCCAAGGCTCCAAAGCCTGCCAAGGGTGCGCCGGAGGTAAAGGCTCCCGTTCAGGCTGAACCGCCTGCGGTTCCCGCAGGGGCTCCCCGCCCGGCCAAGGACGAGCAGATCGTCTATATCAAGCTGTCCGAGCTCCACGCCTTCAAAAACCACCCCTTCCAAGTCCGCAACGACGAGGAAATGAAGGCTATGGTGTCCAGCGTCCGGGACAAGGGCGTGACCCAGCCCGCTATTGTCCGCCCCCGTGAGGACGGCGGCTATGAGATCGTGTCGGGCCACCGCCGCCAGAAAGCCAGCGAGCTTGCGGGCTTTACGGATATGCCCTGTATCGTCCGTAACCTGACAGATGAACAGGCTATCACGCAGATGGTGGAAGACAATACCAACCAGCGTGAAAATATCCTGCCGAGTGAGCGGGCCAAGGCCCTGAAAATGCAGTTGGAGGCCATCAAGCACCAAGGGGCCAGGGAGGACACTTCGGGCCAACTTGACCCGAAGGACGCCGGGCGGCGTTCCAATGAGATCGTGGCCGAGCGCAACAAGATGACCGTCAAACAGGTACAGCGGTATATCAAGCTCAATGACCTTGTGCCGGATTTGCAGAAAATGATGGACGCCGGACAGATCAAATTCACCCCGGCGGTGGAGCTGGCCTACATCAAACCCAAGAACCAGCGGTATATTGCCGTTGCCATTGAAAGCCAGCAGTCAGCCCCTTCTCTCTCGCAGGCCCAGCGCATGAGGGAGCTTGACCAGAAGGGCGTCCTGAATGGGGATGTGATCGACGGCATTATGATGGAGGATAAGAAGGAGGTAGACAAAGTGATTTTGACAGGTGCGGAACTGAGCAAATACTTCGGGAAGGAAACCACCCCGAGGGAAATGAAAGACCAGATCATCAAACTTCTGGATGACTGGAAGGGCCAGCAGAAGGAAGTTGCCAAGCCGGAAAAGAAGTCTCCCGAGGCGGAGAAGTAAAGCCCACCTCGGGACAAGTTGGCCCGAGGGTGTATGCGGGGCTCTGCCCCGCACTCCGAAGCTCAAAGGATATTTCATATTCCCCGTCGCCGGGTTTTCAGGTAGCATATCCGGGAAAATCAGTCAAGGGCCACAGCCGCCGCAGGCGGTGCCAAAGGCACCCTTGACGGATTTCTCCCGGAGATGCTTTCAGGCGGCAAGCGACGGGGATATATATTCCTTTGAGCCGTCCCCCTTCCCACGGGAAGGGGCGGAGGGGTTGGGCGTATCCGGCGCAACTCTATTAAAATATGTAGAAACGGAGGGACAAAACCTTGAAACGACCTTTGGCATACATCACCGCCGCATGGTGCGGCGACCCCGACACGGATATGGAGATTGCGGCCCGCTACTGCCGGATGGCATACGAAGCGGGCTTTTCTCCTATCTGCCCCATTCTCTATCTGCCGCTGTTCATCAACGACGCTATCCCGGAGGAACACAAGAACGGGATTGATATGCGCCGGGATATGCTGCGCCGCTCCCATGTGCTTGTGGTCTGCGGCGGTGAGGTGGACGAGGATGTGAAGAATGATATTGCTGTTGCCAAGCGGCTCAATATCACAGCCACCACCCTTGACGGTATCCTGACCGTCAACCAGCAGGGCCGCCATGATGTTTGAAGCCTATGTAACCAATCTGGGGATGTACCCGGAACGGGGCGTTGAAGTCGGGGAATACCTGAAATTTCCCACTACCATTGAGGAAGTGCAGGCCCTGTTCTCCCGGATTGGCATAGACGGAAAACGCTATGAGGAATACTTCATCACCGATTATCAGAGCGATGTGCTGGGGCTGTATGACCACCTCGGAGAATACGAAAGCCTTGACGAGTTAAATTTCTTGGCGCACCTTCTGGAAGAAATGACCCCGGACGAGCTGGAAAAGCTGGAAGCGGTCATGGACGCCGGGGAGTACACAGGCAGCGTCAAGGATTTAATTAACCTGACCCAAAACCTTGACTGCTTCGAGTTTTATCCCGGAGTGAAGGACGAGGAAGAATTGGGCCGTATGTATATCTTGGAGTTTGAAGCTCTCACGGTGCCGGAGCACCTGATCGACTACATCGACTACGAGGCATACGGGCGGGATGTGCGTATCAACGAGGGCGGGCATTTTGCCCCCGGCGGCTATGTGTCCGACAATCAGAGCAAATTTATCGAACACTATACCGGGCTGGACGATATTCCCGAGGAATACCGTATTTCCCGTGTCCACACCCGGGACGAGAAGGAGGAAACCCGCTCCATCTTGGAGACAATCAAGCAGTTCAAGGAGGCTCCGCCTGTTCCCCACAAGGACAAGACGGGGCCTTCCCATGAGGAACGGTAGACCTCGGGCCAAGTTGGCCCGAGGTTCCATTATCCGGGCGGCTCCCCGGGGCCCTCCCGGTTTCCCTAAATTGCCCGGAGGAAAGGAGGCAGTATGCAGGAATATGTAGAAGAACGGACAGTTGCCATATCCGTCAAAGCAGGCAAACTCTCGGGGCGGGCGCTGGCGGCGGCCTGCAAAAAAGTTCTGGCAGAAATGAAAAAACACCATGAGGCGGCAAAACGGCCCCACGGCAGGCAGAGCGTAAAGAAGCTGATGAACCACTACGGCACCAAAAGCGCCATGACGCTGGTGGGAGCCCCCAGGGACTTTGACCGTATTGCCAAGGAGTTCCATGTGGACTACGCTTTTCACAAGACCAGCCCCGGCCACTATCTGCTGTTCTTCAAGGCAGATCAGGCGGACGCCATCACAGCGGCCTTCTCAAAGTACACGGAAAAGGTCATGGGCCGCAGTAAGGAGCGGCCGTCTATCCTCGGCCAACTCCGGCAGTTCGTGGAACAGATAGCGGCAAGGCCCAAGCAGAAGGAACGGGCCAGAGAGGCGGTGAAGGAAGAACGGTGAGCAAGAAAATCAAGAAATATGTACTTCCATATTTCCCGTATCTCATAGCCTTTTGGTTTTTCTCCAAGTGCGGCACCGCCTACCGTATGGCGGCTGGGGCCAACCTTGGTGAAAAACTGTTCGGCATGGTCAAGACCATCGGCCCGGTGTTTCAGTCCTATGCGCCGGGGCTGGGGCTTCTCGACCTCGCCGTGGGCGTGGCTGGGGCCGTGATATTGTACTTTGTGGTGCAGTCCAAAATCAAAAAGGCCCGGAAGTTTCGCCGGGATATGGAATACGGCTCCGCCCGCTGGGGTACGGAGGCGGACATAAAGCCGTTCGTAGACCCCAAGTTTGAAAACAATATCATCTTGACCGGGACGGAATTTCTCACCATGAACACCCGTCCCAAAAATCCGGCCAACGCCAGAAACTTAAACGCCTGTGTCATCGGTTCGTCCGGCTCGGGCAAGACGAGGTTCTGGCTAACGCCCCAGCTTCTTCAAGCCCATTCGTCCTATGTGGTGGTAGACCCCAAAGGCGGCACCCTCGCCCAATGCGGATATTTCCTGCAACGGAAAAAGGGCTACAAGGTCAAGGTGTTCAACAGCATTGATTTTTCCAAGTCTATGCACTATAACCCCATGTCCTACATCAAGACAGAAAGCGATGTGCTGAAATTCGTCAACGCCTTAATCGCCAATACCAAGGGGGACGGCAAAGAGGGGGACGAGTTCTGGACGAAAGCGGAGACGCTTCTGTACTGCGCCCTTGTGGCCTATATCGTCTTTGAGGGGCCGGAGGAAGAACGCAACATGAATACGCTGGTTGAAATGATAAACAGCATGGAAGTACGGGAGGATGATGAAAGTTTCAAGAACGCCGTGGACTATATGTTTGACGGCCTCGCCAAGCGCAACCCCCAGCATTTCGCTGTGCGCCAGTATGCCAAATATAAGTTAGCCAGCGGCAAAACAGCCAAGTCGATTTTGATTAGCTGTGGAGCCCGGCTGGCCCCCTTTGACATAGCGGAGCTTCGGGAGATTATGAGCTATGACGAGCTGGAGCTTGACAAGCTCGGGGACGAGAAAACGGCCCTGTTCTTTCTGATAAGCGATACAGACACCACCTACAACTTTATCGTGGCCCTTGCATTTTCGCAGATGTTCAACCTTCTGTGTGAACGGGCCGACAACAAATACGGAGGCCGCCTGCCCCATCATGTGCGGGTGCTGTGGGACGAGGCGGCCAACACCGGACAGGTGCCGGGACTGGAAAAAATCGTGGCTGTCATCCGGTCAAGAGAAGTCAGTCTGACCCTCTTTTATCAGGCCATGAGCCAGTGCAAGGCCCTGTATAAAGACAACGCCGAAACCATCATGGGCAACATGGACAGCATTGTGTTTCTGGGAGGCCGTGAAGCGTCCACCCTAAAGGACATATCGGAAAACTGGCTGGGCAAGGCTACCATCTCCATGCAGACGGACAGCCGCACAAGGGGCCAGTCGGAAAGCTACGGGCTCAACACCCAGCGACTGGGCCGGGAACTTTTGACCACCAGCGAGATCACCACCATGCCCGGAAACAAGTGCCTGTTACAGCTTCGGGGTCTGCCCCCATTCTTTTCGCCCAAGTATGATTTGAAGCAGCACCCCAACTACCGCTACACAGCGGAATATGACAGTAAACGGAACGCCTTTCATCTGGAACGCCTGACTTCCCGGCGATTGAGACTAAAGCCCGAGGAAGAATACACGGTGTATGAGGTGGACGCCTCTGACGAGGACGCTGACATTCTCAATTATGACGATCTGGACAGCGCAGACGATTTCGTTTAACTGATAGATGGACTTCGGGCCAAGTTGGCCCGAGGTTCGCAGCCGCCTGAAAGGGCGGCTTTTTTGTTACCCACAATTCAATCTTTTTATCAAATGGAGGAAATGTATATGGAATTTTTCGCTTCTGCTGTTGACACTCTGAAGGTTCTGGTTATGGCTATCGGCTGCGGCCTCGGTGCGTGGGGTATCGTCAACCTGCTGGAAGGTTACGGCGCCGACAACCCTGCAAGCAAGAGCCAGGGCATGAAGCAGCTCATGGCTGGCGGCGGTATCGTCCTGCTGGGCATGAACCTGATCCCTCTGCTGGCAAACCTGTTCTAATCTTCCCAAAGGAGTAAGCTATGCAAAGTATCTTCGACGCTATCACGGAATGGCTCAAAGGGCTGTTGGTCGAGGGTATCATGGGAAACCTCGGCGGGCTTTTTACCAATGTGAATGAGCAGGTCGGAGAGATTGCGGCACAGGTAGGGACGACCCCGGCGGCATGGAACGCCGGGGTCTTTTCCATGATACGGCAGCTCTCCGAAACGGTCATCCTGCCTATCGCCGGGCTGGTGCTTACCTTCGTGATGACCTATGAGCTCATTCAAATGCTGATAGACCACAACAATCTACACAACTTCGACACATGGATCTTCTTCAAGTGGATTTTCAAGACCTTCGTTGCGGTGATGATACTGTCCAACACCTTCAACATCGTTATGGCGGTGTTCGATGTGTCCCAGCAGGTCATTCAGCAATCGGCGGGCCTGATACAAGGTTCCACCGCCGTCACGCCGGATGTTCTGAACGATATGCAGACCCAGCTTGAAGCGATGGAGTTGGGTCCGCTCCTTGGTATCTTCCTGCAATCCTTCTTCGTGCAGTTCACCATGACGGCCTTAAATATCGTTATTTTCGTCATCGTCTACGGGCGTATGATTGAGATTTATCTGATGACAAGCCTTGCCCCCATTCCCTTCGCCACCAGCGTCAACCGGGAGGTCGGACACATGGGCCACAACTATTTCAAGTCCCTGTTCGCTGTCGGTTTCCAAGGGATGCTCATTATGGTGTGCGTGGCGATCTACGCCGTGCTGGTGCAGAGTATCGCCACGGACGGCGATATGATGAACGCCATCTGGACTTGCGTGGGGTACACGGTTCTTTTGTGCTTCGTGCTGTTCAAGACTGGGAGCCTGTCTAAATCCATCTTAGGAGCGCATTAAGCCACTTCGGGCCAAGTTGGCCCGAGGATGGAAAGGAGGAAACAAAATGACGGAACAGGACAACAAGAGCCCGGTTCAGGAGGCTCCGCCGATGAAGCTGGATGTGAGCGTCCGGGCCATCGAGCCCAAGGGCAACCTGCTGGGCTTTGCCAATGTAAAATTCAACGACTGCTTTGTGGTGGAGGATTTCAAAATCCTGCAAACCGACAAGGGCCTGTATGTGGGTATGCCCAGCAAGCCGGACAAGTCCAGCAAAACGGGCTACCGGGACACGGCCAAGCCCATCACCGGGGAGTTCAGAAAACAGCTCCACGGGGCGATCCTGACGGCCTACTCGGCGGAGATCGGACGCTTGCAGGCGGTGGCCGCAGCACAGGAGCGGCCTTCCATCAAAGATCAGTTGGAGGCCGGTGCCAAAGAAGCGGCCAGTGAAAAAGCTGCCCGGCCCCCGAAGGAGAAGCCCGCAAAAGGGGCGGAACGATGATGTATCAGGGGCCGAGTAAATCCCCGTGGGGCAAGGTGCAGACCTGTGACCTGCTTTGCCCCGGCGTATTCCTTGTGAGTACCGCCAGCCACGGCGGGACAATGGTTTCAAACGAGGTGGCGGCGTTCCTCTCCCCGGCGGCCAAACGGTGTGGCTTCAAGCGGGGCGGCTACCTCTGTTTTGAGGAAGATACGCAGGAAGATGTGGTGCTGCGGGAGCTTTTGGACAAGAAGCTTTGGCAGATACCCGAGCGTATCAAGGACAAAGCTGCCTTTGAGGAAAATATCAACCTCTCCATCAGGCGGTACAACCCCGAGTATTGGCGGGCAAGGCAGTCCGGCCTTGAAGCGGCGCAGGCTGCCCGGAAGGAGGCCCCGGCCCGCCAGACAGAACGATGACCTCGGGCCAAGTTGGCCCGAAGCTCCAAGGAGGTGATTTCATTGGCCTATGTGCCAGTACCCAACGATTTGAGCCGTATTAAGACCAAGCTGGCCTTCAACCTGACGAAGCGCCAGCTTATTTGTTTTTCCATAGCGGGCGGTATCGGTATCCCATTTTACCTGTTCACCCGCTCCCATATCGGGAACAGCACGGCCCTGTTCCTGATGATCGGCCTGATGATGCCGTGTTTTCTGTTCGCCATGTTTGAGAAGGACGGCCTTCCCTTTGAGAAGGTGCTCCGCAACATTATCCGAACCAAGTTTTTACTGCCACGGGTCAGGCCCTATAAGACCGAAAATTTCTATGCTTTTTTGAACCGAAAGGAGGAAAAGCCGATTGCAGACCAGCAAAGGGGCAAAGCGGCCGGGCGCAGAAAGAAAGCGTCCTAACCGCAAGCCCACAAAACAGGCCAAGCCGAAAAAGGCCGGGCCGCAGACCGCCCAGCAGACCATACCCTACCGGGAGCTTTTCAAGGATGGTATCTGCCGGGTAAACGATAAGCTCTACACCAAGAGCCTTGAATACGAGGACATCAACTACCAGTTGGCGCAGGCCGATGACCAGAGCGCCATTTTTGACGGCTACTGTGCGTTCCTCAATTCCTTTGACAGCTCCCTTCCGTTCCAGCTCTCCTTTATCAACCACAGGAGCCGCCCGGAAAGCAAGTACAAAATCAATATCCCCATGAAGGATGACGAGTACAGCGAAATGCGGAGCGAGTATGTGGAAATGCTGGAGGGCCAGATTGCCAAGAGCAACAACGGCATTGTGAGAACCAAGCTGTTGACCTTCGGTGTGTCGGCGGACAGCCTTGCGATTGCAAAGCCCCGCTTGGAGCGTGTGGAGGCTGACATAATGGGCAATTTCAAAAAGCTGGGGGTACAGTCCCGCTCCCTCAATGGGCTGGAACGCCTGGAGATTTTGCACGGCCAGCTCCACCCCGGCGGCACCGAGCCCTTTCGCTTCACATGGGATATGATACCGAAAACCGGGCTGGGGACAAAGGACTTTATCGCCCCAACCAGCTTTGACTTCCGGCAAAGCCGCCTATTCCGCATGGGCTCCACATGGGGAGCGGCGTCCTATATGCAGATCATGGCCTCCGAGCTTTCTGACAAGCTCCTTGCGGAGCTGTTGGAGGTGGACGCTGAAATGACCATCACCATGCACATTCAGACTGTCGATCAGGCCAAGGCCATCAAAACCATCAAGGGCAAGGTCAGCGACATTGACAAGATGAAGGTGGAGGAACAGAAAAAGGCCGTCCGAAGCGGCTATGATATGGACATACTCCCGCCCGACCTTGTTACATTCAGTCAGGACGCCAAGAACCTGTTGAACGACTTGCAGAGCCGCAACGAGCGAATGTTCCTCCTGACCTTCCTTGTGGTGAACACCGCCGCCACCCGCCGGGAGCTGGACAACGACCTGTTCACGGTGTCGGGTATCATGCAGAAATACAACTGCATTTTGAAGCGGCTGGACTTTCAGCAGGAACAGGGCCTTATGTCCAGCCTGCCCCTCGGCTACAACGGCATTGAGATACAGCGGGGTATGACAACCAGCTCCACGGCCATCTTCGTTCCGTTTATGACGCAGGAGCTCCGCATGGACGGCGAGGCCATCTATTATGGCCTGAACGCCCTTTCCCACAATGTCATCATGGCGAACCGCAAGAAGCTGAAAAATCCCAACGGCCTGTATCTCGGCGTACCGGGTGCTGGAAAGAGCTTTGCCGGAAAGAGGGAGCTTGTCAATGTGTTCCTTGCCACCAATGACCGCATTATCATTCTTGACCCGATGGGCGAATACTCGCCGCTGGTGCGCCGGTTCGGACAGGACGGCCTTGTGGTGGAGATCGCCCCCAACAGCCCGCACCATATTAATCCGATGGATTTGGATGTAAGCATTGATGACGAGGTTTCGCCTATCAGTCTGAAATGCGATTTTATCCTTTCCCTGATGGAGCTGATCGTGGGCGGCAAGGACGGCTTACAGCCCGTGGAGCGCACCATCATTGACCGCTGCGCCCGCATGGTGTACCGGGACTTTCTCAATGACCCGGACAATACCCCTATGCCGACGCTTCAAAACCTGTATGACCTTCTGTGCCAGCAGACCGAGCCCGAGGCAAAGCGGTTGGCAACAGCCCTTGAGATCTATGTGTCCGGCTCCCTCAACATCTTCAACCACAAGACCAATGTGGATTACAGAAACGCCCGTGTGGTGTGCTTCGACTTGAAGAAGCTGGGGGCGGGCCTCCGCACGATTGCCATGCACATCATCAACGATCTGATGAACAGTCAGGTTTCCCACAACTTCGCCCGTGGTATCGCTACATGGTGCTACTATGACGAGTTCCATGTTCTGTTGCAGGACGAGCTGACTTCCAGCTACTTCGTCACCATCTGGAAAATGCTCCGTAAAAAGGGCTGCGTCCCGAGTGCCCTGACGCAGAATGTGAAAGACCTCCTTGCCAGCCGGCAGATCGAGAACATCTTTGAAAACTCCGACTTTATGGTGCTTCTGTCGCAGGCGCAGGGAGACAGGCAGATACTTGCCAAACAGTTGGGTATCAGCCCGCACCAGCTTTCCTATGTGACCCACTCCAATCCCGGCGAGGGGCTGTTGTTTTTCGGAAATGTGACCATTCCGTTTGTTGACCGTTTCCCGAAGAATACCAAGCTCTACTCCATTATGACTACCCGCCCGGAGGAAAAGGAGGCGCAGAATGAGTAAGACCGCTTCGGGCCAAGTTGGCCCGAAGCTCCGGTTGACGGTGCGGGAGATACCCAAAGAACAGGCGGTGTCCTTTATCCGGCAGTACCACTATTCCAAGGTCATGCCCCGGCTCAACAAGTACCATTTAGGCTTTTTCGTGGACAGCCGCCTCTGTGGTGTGGTGGTGTTGGGCTGGGGAACACAGCCCTTGCAGACAATCCGAAAGATTTTTCCCCGGCATGAGCTGGTGACAGCGGACTATATCGAAATTGGAAAGATGTGCTTTCTTCCCGAGTACAACGGCACCAAGAGCTTTGGCAGCCTTGTCATTTCGGCCCTTGTGAAGTGGCTCCGGGAAAACACAGACTTTCTTTTCCTTTATACGCTGGCAGACGGTATCATGGGGAAATGCGGCTATGTCTATCAGGCCAGCAACTTCCGATACTGCGGGAGCTTCACCACCAGCGTCTACCGGGACAGCGTGACCGGGGAAAAGATACACCCGAGAAGTGCAAGGCTTCTGCTGGAAGAAAACGCTGCCTTTGACGGCGTAGCCCGGCGGCATTGGCTGACCTATGGCTACTGCCAGTACAAGGGTATTGAAAAGATCAATGGCCGAATGTTCCGTTACCTGTACCCGCTTACCAAGGAGGCAAAGCGTATCCTGCGGGCCTATCCCGAGTATGCGGGGCTATCTTACCCCAAGGACGGGGACTTGCGGTTTACCATGCGGACGGGGCCGGGCCAGTATCGCCCGATTTCACAGCCGCAATTCAACAAAGAGGTGTGCCAGTTCAATGTCCAGCGATATTGACTGGCTCTTTTCATGTCCAGAGAAAGGAGGTCGTTTCTATCGCAAAACACTCTGGCGGGCCGCCCGGAAAGCGGGTCAAGCGTGGGCGGCTCCATTTTACCGAGGAAGAAGTGACCCGTCAGGCCGGGGAGCCCACCTCGGGCCAAGTTGGCCCGAAGCCAGCGGGCGGCGGGAAATTCCGGCAGGACGAGGAACGGGAAAAGCCGTCCTCCCGCTTGCGTCAGGATGACGAGGCCCGCAGGGATACCGCCCATGAGGAACAGGACGCCCAAAAGGCCAGGAAGGACAAGCAGGAGAAAAAGAAGGAACGGGCCGAGGCCAAGGCCGAACACTCTGCTGTCAAGCTGGAAGCCGCCAAGGAAAAGCTGGCCCAGCAGAAACCCCAGAAGCCGCCCGGCCTCCCCCAGCGGGCTGCAACGGCGGCGGGGGCAGGTGTATGGGCCTACACCCACCGCAAAATACATGAGGTCGAGCATGAGAATGTGGGTGTGGAGAGCGCCCACAAGGCCGAGCTTCTGGCGGAGGCCGGAGTGCATAAGGCCACCCGCTACACCAAGCGGCGTATCCGGGAGCACCCGGCCCGGCAGGTGGAGAAATGGGAACACAAGACCATGAAGGCCAATGCCAACCTCCACTACCAGCAGATGGCGCAGGAGCACCCGGAGTTTCAAAGCAGCTTCCTTTCCCGCATGGCCCAGAAATGGAAAATCAAGCGGGAGTATGCCAAGCAGGCCCGGGAGGCTGCAAGACAGGGGGCCAAGGCGGCGGGAGCGGCGGCCACTACCACCGAAAAGGCGGTGACCTATGCCTCCCGGTTCGTGCGCCGCCATAAAAGCGGAGTAATCATCATTCTGCTGTTGTTCTGCCTGTTTCTGATTTTGAACTCCGTCTTTTCCGCCCTCCCTTCGCTGGGTACTGGCATGATGAACGCCGTGGTCGGCACCTCTTACACCGCCGAGGACGAGGATATTTTAGGGGCCAACGAGGACTATACGGCTCTTGAAAACAAGCTCCGGCAGAAGATCGCCAACATTGAGCACACCCACCCCGGCTATGACGAGTACCGCTATCAGGTGGACGAGCTGGGCCACAACCCCTATGAACTGACCTCCTACCTGATTGCCAAGCTCCGCACCTATACCCGTGAAAATGTGCAGGGTGAGCTCCGGGCCTTGTTTGAGGCGCAGTACAAGCTGACGCTGACCGAGGAAGTGGAGATACGCTACCGCACCGAAACGGACACATGGACGGACGAGGACGGAACCACCCATACGGATACCTACGAGGTGCCGTATGAGTATTACATTCTCCATGTGCGGCTCCAGAACAAGACCCTGCCTGTGGTGGTGAACTCCCTGCTGGATGCCGAGCAGAAAGAAATCTACGACATTACCTTGGAGCTCAAAGGCAACAAGCCCTATCTGTGGGATGACATTTACACGGGCGGTGGCAGCTATGACCCCGGAAGTGACTATACCGTACCGGGCGAAGCTCTTTCTGACCCTGCCTTTGCGGCCCTTATTACGGAGGCGGAAAAGTACCTGGGCTGGCCCTATGTGTGGGGCGGCTCCAGCCCCTCTACCTCCTTCGACTGTTCCGGCTTTGTCTGCTGGGTCTATACGGCCAGCGGCGTCCACAACCTGCCCCGCACCACGGCAACAGGGATTTTCAATCAATGCGCCTATGTATCACCCGCTGACGCAAGGCCCGGAGATCTAATTTTCTTTACGAAAACCTATGACTGCGACGGCCCTGTTTCCCATGTGGGTATCTATGTAGGCGACGGCATGATGATCCACGCAAGCGACCCCATCAAATACGCCAGTATCAATACAAACTACTGGCAGGAGCACTTTTACGCCTTTGGGCGTTTGAACTGATTTCCCGAAAGGAGCGACGATATGACCAAACTTGAAAAAATCGATAAGGAGCTGGACAAGGCCCGGGAGAAGGCCGCCGAATGGCAGGCCAAGGTCAGGGACTTGGAGAAACAGCGTCAGGAGGAAGAAAACAGCATGATCGTTCAGGCTGTCCGCTCCCTGAAACTGACGCCCTCCGAGCTGGCTGCCTTTTTCAGCAACCCCACCATCACCACCTCGGGCCAAGTTGGCCCGAAGCCCGATGAAGCAAAGGAGGATACCGAGCATGAAGAATAAGCTGTTTCGCAGGGCCGCGGTTTTGACCGCCGCCCTGTTTTCTCTTACCTGTATGAGCGTCACGGCCTACGCCCAGAGTGACGAGCCCGCAGAGGAAACCACGCCGCATGCTGCAACGGAAACCGTTGCCAAGCCCTTCACCCCGGATGGGACGGGAACGGTGGTGGACAATGCCACCGACGAGGACGGCAAGGAGTTTTTCACCATCACCACCCCCAGCGAGAATGTCTTTTATCTGGTCATCGACCGTCAGCGCACCGAGGAAAATGTGTATTTTCTGAACGCTGTCACGGAAAAAGACCTGTTGGCCCTTGCCGAAGCCGACCAGGAACCCGAGGTCAAGGAGCCTGTCACACAGCCTGAGCCTGACCCGGAGCCTGTTGCCGAGCCGGAACCCGAACCTGAAAAAGATGCAGGATTTCCTGTTGGCAATCTCCTGATGGTAGCGGCTGTCCTGCTGGTAGGCGGCGGAGCGGCCTATTATTTCAAGGTCTACCGTCCGAAGCATGAGGCCCCGGATCTGGACGAGGACGATTACGACTATGACGAGAACGACCCCTACGGCGATATGGCGGTTGAGGAAGAAACGGAGGACGAGGAATGAATTTCACCAACAGCCCCTATGAAAAGATGATGAAAGAGATCCCCCGTCCGGGCCGTGGCGGCGCTGACCGCTGTGCCGGGTGCCGCTACCTGAAGGAGTGCAGAAGCCAGAAGGGCCGATGCCGCAAGCAGTTCCGTACCTCGGGCCAAGTTGGCCCGAAGTCCTGATGTGTCGGGAGCTGTCCCGTGACGAGCGAAAAGGTATCCGCAAACTGGTCGCGGAGATGTGCGCCAACTATGACCGGGAGTATGGCTGCCTGCCGCTGGACTGTGAGTGCTATATGCTGGGGAAATGCTGGACGGGAGCCTACTGCCGCTACTTCCGGGAGGCCGTTCTTCCCCTTGACCCGGTGCTGATGGCCTCCATCTGCGAGGACGGCCCGGCCCCGGATACCCGGCTGTGCGCCGTTTGCGGGAGGCCCTTTCTCCCGGAGGGACGGCAAGCATACTGTTCCGACGCCTGCAAGGCCGAGGGAAACCGCAGAAGGAGCCGGGAGCGCATGAGAAAAAAGCGGCTGAAAAACGGATAGACCTGTTACGATTTGCCCGAAGAAAAAGCCCGGTATTCCGGGGCTTTTCCCGCCTGTTTTCCGGGGCGGAATACCCTAATACCTTCTGCCCCGTTTTGACCGGGTATTTCGTAACATTCATGCACTTCGGGCCAACTTGGCCCGAGGCTGGAAAGGAGGAAACCACATAGAAAACAACCAAGGCTATGAGATTTTGAAGTCCGCCACCTTCGATAACGGCCGGGGCTTTGCCCTGGGCTATAACGAGGCGGCCCCCAGTCCCTTTGTCACATGGCAGTTTACCGAAACGGAGAACGGCCAGCGGGACTATTATTGGGGCCATTATCACAGCGACGGCCAGATAGCGGAAAAGGACTTCGCCAAGCGCATTGATGATTACAAAGAGCTGTTTCAGGTGCAGGAGCGCACCGGGGGCCAGAAGCCAGCGGAGTATTACCGCTACTATTCCACCCAGCGGCCCGTTGACCTCGGCACCTTCCCGAAGCCGCCCGGAAATGCACCTGTGGAGATCATCAACTTTGACGAGCGGTGCACGGTGGAGGGCAGCACCATGCGGGCATGGGGCGAACTGGCCTATTTGAAGCCCCTGACGGATAAGCAGATGGACGATTACGAGCTGCGCCCTGCGCCGGGAAACCCTGACCGGGCAGCCCGGCCCTCCATCACGGCCCAGCTCAAGGAGGCGGCCCGCAGATTGGAGGCCCCCAAGGAGCCTGACAAGACCAAACACAACAAGTCCCATGAGGACAGATAAGGAGGAACCATGAACGAGAAGGACAATTATCTGCATACTGCCGAGCTTTCCGAGGAACAGAACGACAATATGCTGGACGGTATTTTGAACAACCTGCCGCCCTCGCCGCTTCCCAAGGGGCCGGAGAAAAAGGAACTGGACAAGGTGAAGGAGCCGCCCGCCCACAAACGTAGCCGGGAACGGGAGGAACGCTGACGGCCCGGCGCAAGCGTGACAGGCACCTTCATGTGATGGTGACGGCGGACGAGCTGGCACAGATACAGGAGCGCATGGCCGAGGCGGGCATTACCAACGCCGGTGCTTATATGCGAAAGATGGCCTTGAATGGCTATATTCTCCATGTAGACCTTGCCCCTGTCCGGGAACTGGTTTCGTTACAGCGGCGGTGCGCCAACAATCTCAATCAGGTAGCCATCCATGCCAACACCTTCGGCGTGTACCCGGAGGAAATCGCCGGGCTCCAGAGGGATTATGAAAAGCTGTGGGGGCAGGTGTCCGATGTGCTCATGGAGCTGTCTGTGCTGGTGGAAAAGTAAGATGAGGGTGGCGGGCCTGGCCTGTCGCCCTCCTTTTTCTATTTAGATGATGAATTTTGCTTACTATACATTGATAACTTTCCCATGCCGTCGTATAATTAAATCAGTTGTAGATTCTGACAATTTTTTTAAAGGAGGTAACTCAATGGCTTCCAGCAGTATTTTTATATATGAACTGTGTTCATCGGCGGAAATCAATGTGGAATCAATATATTTACGATTGAAAGATTATCCAGAAGATGAAAATACCTATTTCAATCTGGAATTAATCAGCAGCAATGAACTGCTAGGCGAATATGTTATTGTCCAAAACGCCCAGGAATCCTATTATAACCCGCAACAGAGGGTTTTTGAATCTAAAATAGTTCCTAAGGCAAATGTTATTTCTTTCAGTATTACAGATAATTATTTGGAAATCTGGGGGAACAAAACCTCGGCAAACAAGTTAGTATTCGAGTTATCAAACCTGTTAAAACCTATCTCTATCAATAGCGTTGAAATTACGATTAACATGCTGTTAGAAAGATTAAAAGGTTACAAGTTAAAGGTTTCTAAGGTGTGTTTTCAGGATTTCCTTTTTACAGAAGATATTGTTGGCAATTTTACTGTAGATCTTTCGTCGTATGGTGATGCGTTTTCTATACTACAGAAATACAATGATAAAATCTCAAGTATGACTATTATTCTTTTCTGCGATAATAGCTCAATTAAACTCCGGATTACAGCAAAGGGCCGAGTTACTGTTTATAAATCTCGTTCCTCACTGGACGATGAAGAAATATTGTTTCTCCATCAAATATTGCTAAATGGAGGTGAAAATTAATGGGCGAACTCAGTCAACGAATTGGCAAGAAATTAGAACACTATGGAAATTCTATTTTTGAACATCTGGATTGGAAGATTTTGGCTCAAGATGTTCAGATTGATTGTATAAGAACTGCACATAAGAATGCAAAATCTTCAGATAAAAAAACTCATGGTGTGGATATATTAGCAGGGTATTATAATCCTTTCACTAAGCGCCAAGAAGCCTTTGTAATAGAATGCAAACACCGCGAATGGTCTAACTTTATTCCAAGTAATTTGTCAACATGGGTCGAGGAGTTGTGCAATACTATAGAATGCGCTTCAACATCTCCTATTTTAACTACATATTTAGAAGAGTACACTTTGATTGGTGGAATTTTATTATATAATTCAAGCGATAATAAATATGAGACGGAACGTGCATTAAATAGCATTTCCCAAATTAAAGTTCCTAGACGTCGTCATCCGCTTATGATTTATCTTGCGGATAATAGTAGGCTCGAAAAATGGCATTCTTTCAATGCTGAAATTGCCAAAATCAAACAAAACAGTGTTGAGAATAGCTTTGGCATTATATATCCATCTATTGGTGGTTCTACATGGGACCGTTCACCTGTTGTCACTCCAACATATTTGTTTTCAGACTATATTTTGGCCTCCTATATTAAAAATGTGACTGACCAAAATAGCACAACAAAGGTTGATATAAAGGCATTATTTTGTTTTGAGCATGTTACAGATGATTCTTTAAAGTACTTACAGGATATGATTAATGAATTGCAATTAGAATCGAGAAGTGATCGATATCAAGAAGTTCATTTCTACTTTTATCCTGAAACAGAGCAAGACATAGATCACATTAAAGAATCCTTCACAAAGATGTTTGCAAACAAAAAAACTTTCAAATATTTTCTGATGGACAATCGTCGTCTATCAAGAATTTATTATGAGTCATAAGGGGGCGAGAATAATGGCAGTTCAATCCTTTGTTAAGGGGGATGACCTCAAAAAGTTAATAGAAGATAAACTAATTAACGCACAAAGCGTCAAATATGTTTTACGGCAAAAAGGGATTCTTCCTGTATGCACTAATTCAGAGGTTCTTTCTGATTTAATATACCATCATTTCTTTGGCTCTGATACTATGACAAAAATGCAAGAGGTTATGAATTTCGAACAAAACAATTTGAAATCTACAGTTGTCATAATCTCTCCTAAAAGCGAACAGTCCAAAGAAGATTTTTTGACGAGCATAGCAGATGAATTTGTTAATAAAGGCCGTATTTCAAATACTAAGTATACATTAAAAAACATAGCCAGAAATCAATCCAATGTAACATTGCAATATATTTATAAAAAACCTCAAAGAGGACGTATCAAAATTGCTGAAACGCGAACGGTTACTTTGGATGTTACAATTTCTCCATTAGAAGATGATTCACAGAAATATAAAGTTAGCATACGGCACGAAGGAATGTCTGAATCAAAACAGTTTGTTTCGTTACTGGATGAAATGATTCAAGAAGATAGTGAACAGGCTGTGTTTGGCCTTAAAAGAATAACTTTAGCAAGCCTTTTAAAGGCACACAAAGTAGATTTCTTTGATGATTTCGGAGCATATTCTCATAAAGAATGGAAACTAACGGACATTATTAATGTTACTGTAAACAAAGATGAAAAGACCATTGATGACGAAAATGACGAGACTCTGTCAAGTGAAATTGACGCTTCTGAACCAACTGGACGGCTTTCGGGAATCAGCAGTGCGATTTTAAAAGGTGATGGGTTGAGAAACAATGATTTTGTGAAGGAATGTATGGCTCAAGGTTTTATTTTTTCAAGTATGAGTTACAAATTCTCGCACAAAACACTTCCCATAACGATTGTAATCGATGTAAATTTTAAGCAAACCGATTTAAAAATTAACATTGTAAAGACATATCAACTTGAGGATGATGGTATAGAACATTTGTCTCCCTTGCCCGCGAGCGACCAGAGTTCATATATTGATTATTTTCAAAATGTTGCATACACGGTTTATTCGAGGCTAATTGAGAAACAAAAGGCTCAATTAGTTGAACAAACCACCCAAACAGAAAAATAGAATATACTTAAGAAACGGATGGTGTTATTCAACCATCCGTTTCTTAATTTGAAAAAATAGGGACAAGATTTACTAACCGTCTACAACATTGTTGACCCTGTGCCCGCATGGTAAAATATAGGTGGAAAGATGATAGAAAGGAGCTGAACCTATGAGACTATTATTGAAACTAATCGCTGCGCCGTTTGTGGTGCTACTGACTGTCCTTGTGGCCGTCCTGCTGTTCCTGTTCTCCCTGTCCTCCTTCCTCCTGACGGTGGCCTCGGTCATCATGGCTCTGCTGGGCGTGGGGCTGTTCTTCATCAGCTATCCGGTGGGCGGCGTCATTTATCTGGGGATTGCGTTCCTGCTTTCCCCCTATGGCTTGCAGGCGGTGACCGGAGTTGTTATCACGGGGCTGGACAGTCTGAACCTTTCTTTGCGCCAGTTCATCACAAGCTGACAACCTCGGGCCAACTTGGCCCGAAGTAAAACAAACTGACGGCGGCTCGGTGGGGCCGCCGTTCTTTATGAAGGGAGGGATTTTCTCTGGCAACGACCACCTTACTGCAACGCCACGCCAACGAAGGAGAAAGCATATCCGAAGCTATCCGGGATTGCCTGGACTATGGAAAAAATCCCGAAAAGACGGAAAACGGAAAATACATATCTTCCTATGAGTGCGACCCGGCCACGGTGGCCGCCGAGTTCTTTTTGGCAAAGGCCAGCTACAAGGCCATGACGGGCCGGGAGCAAAAGCAAGGCGAGGATGTGCTGTGTTATCAGATCCGTCAGTCCTTCTATCCCGGAGAGATCACCCCGGAAGAAGCAAACCAGGTAAGCTATGAGCTGGCTATGCGCTGGACGAAGGGCCGTCATGCCTTCATCGTCACGACCCACACGGACAAGGAGCATATTCACTCGCACATCTACTACAATTCCACGACCCTTGACTGTACCCGGAAATTCCGCAACTTTTGGGGCTCGTCCTTTGCCCTGCGGCGGCTCTCTGACCGCCTGTGCCTGGAAAACGGATTGTCTATCGCGGAAAATCCCAAGCCCCGAAGCAAGGGCAAGTTTCGGAATTACGGGGAATGGCTGGCCGGACGGAAAAGGCCGTTGACCTATCAGGACAGGCTGCGGGCCGTCATTGATACCGCCCTTGCCAAGAGGCCCGCCGACTTTCCGGAATTTCTCTCCCTGATGGAGCAGGCAGGCTATGAGGTCAAGCAGCGTCGGGGAGCGGTCAGCTTTCGGGCTCCCGGTCAGGAGCGGTTTACCCGCCTACGCTCTGATACCCTCGGGGACGGCTACGGTGAAGCGGATATACGGGCCGCTATATCCGGCTCCCGTCAACGGCCCGGACAGCCCCGCCAGAAGGTCAGTCTGGCTATTGACATTCAATCCCGGCTCCAAGGGAAAGGCCCCGGATATGAGCGTTGGGCCAAGGTGTTCAATCTCAAGCAGATGGCCGCCGCTCTTGCTTACTTGCAGGACAACGGCCTGACAGACTACGAACAGTTGGAGCAGAAAGCCACAGCGGCGGCGGAGCGTTTTCACAAGCTGTCCGACCAAATCAAAAGCACCGAAGCAGCCCTCCATACCAACATGGAATTAAAGGCGGCAACGGTGCAGTATGCCAAGACCCGGCCTGTCTTTGAGAAGTACAAGGCCAGCAAGTACAGCAGGAAATTTCTTGCGGAGCATGAGGCGGATATTGAGCTTTACCGGGCGGCCTGCGCTGACTTCAAGCGCATTTTGGACGGCGGCAAGCTCCCCAAGATGGACGCACTCAAAGAGGAAGGCCGCAAGTTGGCCGAGCAGAAAAAGAAGCTCTACGCCGAGTACCGTAAGGCCAAGGCGGATATGCAGGAGGTCACGACCATCAAGGCAAACATTGACTATCTGTTGGGCTACTCGGAGCCGGGCAGAAAGAAGGAACAGGAGCGTTAGGGACTGTGACGCATAAGGAGCGAAGCGACGCCACCACTTCGGGCCAAGTTGGCCCGAAGCACCGGGTTTGGGGAGGCTCCCCTACAAGCAAATTTTTGCGTTCTGGCCGCAAGGCCGGAATGTCAAAAATAGCTTCTGTGGCCACAGAAGCATTGCTTGCCATTTAGCGGCACCCCCCGAAAAGCCCCCTAAAAACGAGAAAAACGAAGGCCCTCTTACTTGACCTCCGTTTCTCTGACTTTTTGTAGTCCCTCTGCTGTGGCCTCCATGACCGTCAATTCCTTTTCGTCCATTGTATTGAGTAGCCTGTCAATATGCTGGCGGCAGTCGCTTTCGCCGTTCTGCCTATCAGGATAAAAGAACTGGTCTACGGAAATGTCCAACAGGGTGACGATTTGGTAAAAGGTGTTCAGGCTCGGATGCTGGCCCCGGTTCTCAAAATACATGATGGAACGAGGGGTACGGTCTACAAGCTGTGCAAGGTATTCCTGTGTCCAGCCTTTCGCCTCTCTCTTGCGCTTGATCTCCCGGCCTAATGCGTGGAAGTCAAGCCGTCTGGTGTCTTGGTACATTCTCATATCACCCCTATATCATTCTACATTTCAGGTGCGATCATGAGAACGAAACATAATTTTATGTTTTGGTAGTATTTTATTTCTTGTTGGCATTTTTTTGTTTTGAAAGAAATTAGAAAAAACTATTGACTTTGACGTTCCGTTATACCGTAGAATAAAATCACAAATATTGAAAGGAAGTACAACACATGAGTATTATAAAAGTGCAGGCGGTTCGTTCTGACAATATCTATAAAAAGATTATGGAGGCTCCGCCTTGCAAAAAAAATGATATTTATCGTTATGAAATGATGAAACCCTTTGAAAAGAAATGGGCCTGCTACAATGTGCCAATGAAATCCGCTCAACCGAATGGATATGATGTTATTATGGCAAGTGGTATGTTGGGTTTTCTTCTGCCAGAAAAAATTGATGAAAAATCGTCAGAAAGTATTATTCTACTGAGCGACAACCAGTTTTGGGACAACTGCCAAAAATCAATCGAGCGTTCCTTAAAATGCTTTACTGATGCAAAAATTGATTTGCCGGTAAAAGAATATCTCTACACCATTCTGCTTGCTGATCCTGAAAGCCCTTATTCGATTATGAATGATAATTACTGTGGTGATGGTGGTATTCCCGGCTACATTTTTACATGGCTCGTTCCATCTGAACACACCAAGAGCAGACTTCCCATAGCGTTGGCACATGAAACAAATCATAACATCCGTTTTCAATTTATCAAGTGGCACAACGACATTACTCTTGCTGAAATGATGATTAGCGAGGGGCTTGCAGAGAATTTTGCTACTCACTTATATGGTAAAGAAAATGTCGGACCTTGGGTAAGTAAAACGGATATAGAGACTTTAAACGGATACATCAAACCAATTATTAAGGAAGGTCTTGGTGTGCAAGGTTTAGATAACCTGACAGCATATCTGTATGGTGATGAAATGGCTAAAATGCAAAACTATTTCCCCGTTGGTCTGCCTTATTGTGCAGGATATGCTTGTGGCTACCATATGATAAAATATTATTTGCAAAAGACACGGAAATCTATCATTGAGGCCACTTTAACACCTGCTGATGAAATATTAAGAGAAGTGGAGGAGTTTTGGGATGAAGCCTGAAAAAATGACCGTACATCAAGTTGCGGAACTAACCGGCATTACCATACGAGCACTACATTACTATGATGAAATAGGATTACTGAAACCTACCAAAGCGGATAAGACAAAATATCGTTTGTATTCCGAAAATGATTTAGAGAAGTTACAACAAATTCTAGTTTACCGTGAAGTGGGGTTTTCTCTAAAAGAGATCAAAGAACTGCTATCAGCACCTATATATAGTAAGCGAGAAGCATTAGAAAGACATTCGGAACTGCTTATGCTTAGGAAAAAGAAGATTGAGGAGCTTATCTGTTTAGTCAATGATACTCTGGCCGGGAAAAACAACTATTCTTTTGCGGCATTTTCTAACTCTGAAATTTCTGCTCTGCAAGAGAAATATAGAAATGAGGTCATAGAGCGTTGGGGGAGTACGCACGAGTATCAAGAATTTTCTACGTTCTTTTCACTCAAGGCTGAAAAAGAACGAAATCGGAAATGGAACGATTTCCTAATGCGTTCGCAAGGAATTTTTGAACGATTGGCTGAATTTCAAGGTGAAGAACCTACATTAGCTGCCGTTCAATCTATTGTTGTAGAATGGCAAGAGTATATTTCTGAAAACTTCTATCCATGTTCGGACGATATGTTAATGAATTTGGGTGCTCTTTACCAAACTGATGAACGTTTTTCCGCTTATATCAATAGATTTGCCACATGGAATGTAGCTGAGTTTTTTGGAGAGGCAATCAAAATCCATTGTTGTAGTAATCAATAATCTGCAATTATATTTTAAGCCGCCTAACGGAAATAAAAAAAAACCGTTGTTTCGGCGGCCGAACATTCATGCGCCTAAACAAAATATAGTTGCCTAACGGCGGTTTTGAAATAACGATTTCAAGCCGTCGTTTTCTTTTCAAAAATGGAAATTCGGAGGGTGTATTAAAGTCACCCTTTTTTAAGGACACGGCGGTGCCTTGGAGGTATTGCCGTGTTCATTTTCCTTTTCCACAACTCCCATGACCTTCACCAGCTAAAAAAAGCGTAGCTCCCCCTCCGGGACAGTCTGGTTATGCAGGTACAATATATCAGTACAATGTAGATAATGTAATTTCATGCGTCCGAGCGGCTTCATACCGTCCGGGCGTTTTTCTTTTCTCATGGGGCCGCCTCGGGCCAACTTGGCCCGAAGTCCAACCCCGGTGTCGCTCTCCGCCGCTCTCCGTTTCGGTCACTCGTCAACACCCAACACCGAAACGGAGGTACACAATGAAGGAAATCAATTTACGGGATTTTTACCCGTGGTATATGGAAGATGTGATGGTTGAGGTCACGGAGGAAGTTGCGGAAGAATTGCTGGCGGGCCAGCGGTACATCAAGGCCAGCCGCCGCCGTGTCTACCGCAACAAGGCGCACTACTCGCTGGACGCCGAGGACGGTATCGAGTATTCCGCCTGCTTCTCCAACCCCTCTCCGCAGGAGCTGATCGAGCGCATGGAACGCTTTGAATATCTCTGCCATGCCCTGAACAGTCTGCCAGACGCACAGGGCCAACGGGTGTTTGAGCACTATCTGCTGGGCCACCCGGTCAAGGCGATTGCCGCCGCAGAGGGCGTGACGGAGCGGGCTGTCAGCGCCGCTATCCAGCGGGGCTTGGACAACATGAAAAAATATCTGAAAAATGTTCTGTGAGCCTATTCCTTTTTCCGTTCAAACCGACACGGTTAATGAGAGGAAAAACAATCCTCCCACAACTGAATAGCGGGCAACTCGGAGTACCCGGTAAGGAGCCGGGCGGCAGGTACGCAGAGACTTTCCCGTGAGGGAAACGAGCGATAACTACCATTGCCGCAAGTGGGGACGAGCCATCCCCACGGCCACGATCTGCAACGGGCCGCAAGGGATAAGCTGGCGGCTTATCCGCTCCGATTTGCCGCACGATCCAGCGGGGGTGCTGGCTGAAATCATTGTTGTCTTGCGACAGGCCGAACATACAGGGCCAGCGCCCCCAGCTTTATAAGAAAGAAGGTTTTGACCATGAATGAGGAATGGAGCAACAACGCTTGCCGTGGCTATGTTATCAAGGCCATGGAAAACTGCGGCTTCAAGTCAAAGGACATTCATCAGGTTCTTGTTGAGCTCTATGAAGTCTTTGACTTCTGCGCTGTGGAGGAGGCGGCGCACTATTACGAAAACTGGCAATACTGACCTCGGGCCAACTTGGCCCGAAGTGTGGAGAAGAACGAAAGGGCAGCACTCTTTGCCGGGTGCTGTCCTTTCGCTTTTCCCCATCGAGACAATGCGGGAAATGCTGGCAGTCAACCAACTACGCAAAGGAGGCTTGGATGGTACAATCCGTTACTTATCAGAGCGAAACCAAGACCGTATCTTTTCAGGGGAAAAGCATCGTGCTGGAAAGTCTTACGCCGGTACTTTCCCCGAAGGAAAAGGAGAAGCGGAAAAAAGAGATTGAACGCTGTCTCTATGAAGTGTTCAGTAAGTACAGAAGGGCCGGGGATACCCCGGCCTGACCATCGACAACATTGCCCCTCGGGGCTATCAATGGTATAATATACTTGTAGGTTGGTAGCTCCATTCCACAGGAAAGGAGCCCAACATGAACATTCGAGAAGATGTAATTTATGCAAGACAATCCGTAGACCGCAAGGACAGTATCAGCATTGAGAGCCAGATTGATTTCTGCAAGTATGAGTTGAAGGGAGGCAGTTGCCGGGTTTTCAAGGACAAGGGCTATTCTGGCAAGAACACCGACAGGCCCGAGTTTCAAAAGCTCCTTGGCGAGATACGCAAAGGCAAGGTACGCCGGGTAGTTGTCTATAAGCTGGACAGAATAAGCCGCTCCATTCTGGACTTCGCAAACATGATGGAGCTGTTTCAGGAATACGATGTGGAGTTTGTTTCCTCCACGGAGAAGTTCGACACCTCGACCCCGATGGGCCGGGCCATGCTGAATATCTGTATCGTATTCGCCCAGCTTGAACGAGAGACAATCCAGAAGCGTGTCACGGACGCTTACTACTCCCGGTGCCTGAAAGGCTTCCACATGAGCGGCCAAGCCCCCTATGGCTTCGGCTTGGAGCCTACGGTGGTAGAGAATATCCGCACCAAAATGATGGTAGCCGACCCCGTAGCCGCCAACCATGTACGCCTGATGTTTGAGATGTACGCCGAGCCGGAGACTTCCTTTGGAGACATTACCCGGTATTTCGAGGAACAGGGTATCAAGATTTATGGGAAGTCATTGACACGCTCCTACTTATCCCAGCTCTTACGCAACCCTGTCTATGCACAGGCCGATTTGGAAATGTATGAGTTCTTCAAAAGTCAGGGTACGGTGGTAGTCAATGATGCCGCCGACTTCGCCGGGACAAATGGCTGTTACCTCTACCAAGGCCGGGATGTGAAGGAGGACAAGGACAAGAGCCTGAAAGATCAGATCCTTGTGATTGCGCCCCATGAGGGCTTCGTGTCCTCCGATGTTTGGCTGAGGTGCCGCAAGAAGCTGATGACAAACACCACCTTCCAGAATGGCCGCAAGGCCCGCAACACTTGGCTGGCCGGGAAAATCAAGTGTGGGAAATGCGGGTACGCACTCAAAACGACTCACAATCCTTCTGGCTATGAATACCTCCGTTGTTCCAAGCGGGCCGACCACAAGGGCTGTCCGGGGTGCGGTACTCTCCGCAAGACGGAGTTTGAGCAGTTCATTTTTACCGCCATGGGAGAAAAGTTCCGAGAGTTCAAGCTACTGCGAGGCGGCGAGGAAAAGGCCAACCCGAAGATTACTGCCTATCAGGTGGAGCTTGCACAGGTAGAGGCCGAGATTGAAAAACTGCTTGATACGCTGACCGGGGCCAACGCCACCTTGCTGGCCTACGCCAACAAGAAAATCGAGGATTTGGACAACCGCCGCAAAACGCTGTCCAAGGCGATTGCCGACTTGTCCGTTGAAACGCTGTCCTCCCAGCAGATTGAATTGCTGTCCGGGTATCTGGACGATTGGGAGAATATCAGCTTTGAGGACAAACGAAAAGCCGCTGACGGTCTGATTTCTTCAATCAGCGCAACCAGCGACTATGTAAAGATAGAGTGGAAAATCTGACACTCTTTCCACTCTATCAAACCCCTTGTTTCTTTATACCGCTTGTAGCCCCTTGTCCACCGTTGCTTGCGAACATTGAGAACAAGGGGCAGCACCCAAGTTTACAGAT
>ERZ791826.724-NODE-724-length-26167-cov-3.623277_pt1 | contig 26167 bp, 20 predicted proteins | sample MGYA00510297_ERZ791826 | MGnify/ENA primary metagenome ERZ791826 (study PRJEB30046, sample SAMN00792004) | human gut metagenome | study: EMG produced TPA metagenomics assembly of the A metagenome-wide association study of gut microbiota in type 2... | reverse complement strand
GACGATACTGCATTTTTCAAAAATTCTATGCCACGCGGCTCAAGACCTTTTTTGCAGTCTGTCGCAAAAATATGTCCTGCCGTCACATACGTTGCACACATTTTTTCGGCAAGCACTGCCTCCTCTGCCGAATGAACAGATACACCGACCGTTTCAAACTCTTTCGCTACATTTTCGTTCACCAAACGCAAAGGTAAATGTATTCTCTTTACACCGATTTTTTTTGCAACGTTAATATATGAATGAAGTATCACGTTCGGACAAATTTCAATAACTTTTTTCGCAAGTTCTTCATATTCACTTTCCGACAAGTCTTTTTCTCTGAGTATTACAGGGACATTATTTTCATAAAGCTCCCCCACCCTTTTAAAAAAGTTTTCGCAAAGTTTTCTGTGCGTCACGCATACAATATTAAACATAGATATAATCACTCATTACCGGCTGTAAGCCCTGCTCCTCAATCGCTTTATACACTTCTTCAACGTTTCTCGGGTCTGAAATTTCAAATTGTTCATCACCCTTTTGCTCTCCCGAATGACCGCCGATACCAACGTCAACTCCGGCACTTATTTTTGTAGCGGCAATATTAATAATATTATTTCTGAATCGCTCACATTCACGCGTTGAAATTGTTATGCTCGCAAACGGCATAAATATTCTGTACGCACATATTACCTGCAAAAGCTGTGGTTCGTGTACGTCTTTCGGATTGATTTTGTCGTTATTTATAATCGGTCTTAAACGCGGACAAGAAAACGCAATTTCCGCATACGGATATTTCTTCTGCAACAAATATGCGTGCATACCCGTTGCGAAAGCGTCTTTTCTGAAATCGTCCAATCCCAAAAGTGCCGCAAATCCCACGCCACGCATACCGCCGAGTATCGCTCTTTCCTGTGCATAAAAACGATACGGGAATATCCTTTTGTGTCCCTCAAGGTGCAATGTTTCGTATTTGTCACTGTTATAGGTTTCTTGGAATACCGTCACAAAATCGGCACCGCACTTGTGCAGATGTGCGTATTCGTCAGAGTTCATTGGATAAACCTCAACACCGACAACCTTAAAATATTTCTTCGCGATTTTACAAGCATTGCCTATATATTCGACGTCTGACATTTTTCGGCTTTCACCTGTCAAAAGTAAAATTTCCTGTAAGCCTGTTTTCGCGATTTCCTGCATTTCCTTTTCAATTTCTTCTTCCGAAAGTTTTGCTCGGCGAATTTTGTTATAGCAGTTAAAACCGCAGTAAATACAATAGTTTTCACAGTAATTTGCTATGTACAAAGGCGTAAACATCGAAATAGAATTTCCGAAATGTTTTCTTGTTTCAATTTGTGCTCTTTGTGCCATTTCTTCAAGGTGGTTAAGTGCCGCCGGTGAAAGAAGTGCCGCGAAGTCTTCCGTTGTAAGTATATCGTGAGAAAGTGCATTTTCCACGTCTTTATCCGTATATTTATCATAGTCATACGCGTCCATAGCCGATATGACTTCATCAAGCAGAGTAGAGTCGATAACCTCCATACCCTCCATATATTCCATATGATTTGTTCTTTCTTTCATTTTCGTAACCTTTCAAATTTAATCGTGTAAAAATCCCGTAAGCGGCGATGACGCTCTCGCACCCTTTTCAACCACATCACCAAAGCCTGCAAGATACGATTCACGTCCTGCCTCTATTGCTTTTTTGAATGCCTGTGCCATTTTCGGCACGTCACCGGCTGTCGCAATCGCCGTATTTGCCATAACTGCCGCCGCGCCCATTTCCATTGCCTCACAAGCCTGTGACGGTCTGCCTATACCTGCATCAACAATAATCGGCAAATCGATTTCGTCAATAAGAATTTTTATAAATTCCTTTGTGCAAAGTCCTTTGTTTGACCCTATCGGTGAGCCTAACGGCATTATACAAGCCGCACCCGCATTTTGTAAATCTCTCGCAAAATTCAAATCGGGATACATATACGGCATTACAACAAATCCTTCTTTCGCAAGAATTTCAGTCGCTTTCAAAGTTTCGTAATTATCAGGCAAAAGATATTTAGTGTCCCTTATTGCCTCAATTTTTATAAAGTCACCGCAGCCTGTTTCTCTTGCAAGTCTTGCAATTCTTACTGCCTCATCGGCATTTCTCGCACCGGAGGTATTCGGCAAAAGCGTTACGCCCTTTGGTATGTAATCAAGTATATTCGCAACGTCACCGCCTGCGGCACGTCTTAGGGCAAGAGTTATAATCTCCGCTCCGGCATTTTCAACCGCCGCTTTTATAAGTTCAAGCGAATACTTTCCCGAACCCAAAATAAATCTTGATGTAAATTCGTGTCCGTTTAAAATTAATTTATCTTCTTTGTTCATTTATTAAACCTCTTTCTCTCCTATTAAAAGTCTTAAAATCATATTTGCCTCATGTGCGGCACATATTGCCACTCTCGGTGCGACAAGTGCAAGTCCGTCATTCATATCACTTTCAGCGTCCCCGCATAAATAAAATCTGTCGTTTATTTTTCGCGTAACAATCGTGTTTGAACTGCCGAAACCCGCCATACCGGAACCCGATACAATTTTAGTGTCCCCACATTCAGACAAGATACTGTTTACAAGCATTGCTTTGTTTTCAGCCTTATCAAAAGCCTCACACACTATTTTATATCCGCCGAATATTTCAGAGGCATTGTCTTCGTTTACTTTAACGCATTGCGACGTTATTTCGATAAACGGATTAAACCTTTTAATATTCTTTGTAAGCGCGTCTGTTTTCGGTGTTTCCAAATCTGCTATATCGTACTGTTGCCTGTTCAGGTTTGTAATATCCACTTTGTCAAAATCCACAAGGTGCAAATGTCCCACACCGGCTCTTGCAAGATACATTGCAATATTTGAGCCGAGTCCGCCAAGACCGGCTATTGCAACAGACGAATGACTTAATATATTATGTATTCTTTCGCCGTGACGCTGTTTTAAGGCATTTTCGTATTCTTCAAAAGTAATCATAAATCAACCGCCTCCCACAAAGCTCACAACTTCAATTTTATCACCGTCATTCAAAACGGTTTTATCATAATCAGACTTTTTGATTATTTCGCCGTTAATTTCAACCGCTATTCTGTCACGTCTGAAACCGCTGTTTTCAAGCAAGACACTAAGATTTTTGCAGTTTTCCGTTTCTTTACCGTTCACATAAATCATAAAGAACAACCTCCTTTTTTATTTTAAAAACAAAAAAGGTTACACAAAGAAGTACTACACCCTGTAAGGTGGTGTACCCCTTTGTGTAACCTTAGGTTTCACTTTGTTTGATATTTTAGCACAAATCAATGATATTGTCAAGCATTACTTTTCTTGTATTCAAGCAGTAAATTACGAAGTTTTGCCGCTTGCTTTGCACTGTTTTCCGCAAAATCATAAAAAGCCTGTTTTGCTTTGTCGTTGTCCTCCGTCAAATCGGCATAGCTTTGAAAATCTCTTACCGCCTCCATAGAATTTTCCCACGCCCTTAATAATCTGTCATACGTTGTTATTTTAATCTGTCTGTGACACATAATTTTATCTCCCTTCGATTACATTATATTTTATTATAACCGAAAAAGAAATATTTTATATTTCCGGTGCAAGATAATTCTTCTTTGCAAGTGCCTTTTCAATAAGGTCAAGTGTTTCCTCACTGTCGGCTTTTACTGTATGATAGTGATACCCCGACGTTATATTCATAAGTGCCGATGATTTACCGCTGACAAGTCCTTCTATACATTGCTGAACATTTCTTCTTGACGCGACATTAAGTTTAGCCTCGATTTTTCCGTAAACTCTGTGCCACACAAACACATCAACAACCGTTCCGCCTATATCGACAATCGTTGTAAGCTCATCTTCCGTTTGGTCGTTCGTATGATATACCTTAAACACTCTCGTATGTGCCGCCACATCATTTATCACATATCCCTTGTTGGTAGATAAAATTTCATATCCTGCCGCCTTTAAAAGTGCTATATCCTGTACGATAACCTGTCTTGAAACGTCAAGTTCTTTTGCAAGCATACTTCCTGACATTGCTTCATCATTTGTGGTTATAAGTCTTACAATTTCCTGTCGTCTTTCGACTGCGTTCATATTAAGTCCCACAACCTTTCTTTAAATTGCGTGAAGATTTTTTAATGACAAATCAAGAATCGGTGACGAATGAGTAAGCGCACCGCTTGAAATATAGTCAACTCCTATATCAACAAGTTTTTCAACATTTTCTTTTGTCACGTTGCCGCTGCACTCTGTTTCAGCTTTTCCGCTGACAAGTTTAACAGCCTCTTTCATATCTTCAACGCTCATATTATCAAGCATTATTATATCCGCACCTGCGTCAAGTGCCTCTTTAAGCATATCAAGATTTTCAACTTCAATTTCAATCTTTCTTACAAACGGTGCATATTCCTTTGCCATTTGCACAGCCTCTTTAACTCCTCCTGCGGCACCGATATGATTGTCCTTTAAAAGTATTCCGTCACTCAGATTATATCTGTGGTTATATCCTCCACCTACTTTTACCGCGTATTTTTCAAATACACGCATATTCGGTGTGGTTTTTCTTGTATCAAGAAGTTTTGTTTTACTGCCTTTTAAAAGGTCGGCTATTGAACGTGTATATGTCGCAATACCGCTCATTCTTTGAAGATAATTAAGTGCCGTTCTTTCGCCCGAAAGAAGCACGCGTATATCACCTCTTACAACACCGATTTTATCACCGTTCTTTACGGTGTCACCGTCTTTTTTTGTAAAAGTAACTTCTGTTTTGCTGTCAAGCAATTCAAATGTTCTCTTAAAAACGTCAAGTCCTGCGATAACGCCGTCCTGCTTACAAATAAGCTCAACTTCACCAAGCTGATATTCACGCATTACCGAATTTGTTGTAATATCTTCGCTTGTAATATCCTCTCTTAACGCACTCAAAATAAGCTCGTCTGCATTAAGCGCCATTGTTATATTATTCATGTTTCTTTCTCTCCCTTTCTATCTCCTCAAGAACTTCATCTTTGTACTTGTCTTCGTAATTCTTGTATAAATCCTTATCTATCGTAACTTCTCTGTCCGCTGTCTTACTGTATGTTTCAATCATACGTTTTGCCGCACGTTTTGCAAAAACAAGGCTTTCAAGAAGTGAATTGCTTGCAAGACGATTTTTGCCGTGAACACCGTTGCACGCCGTTTCACCAACTGCGTACAGTCTGTCCATTGACGTCTTGCTGTATTTATCAACGTCGATACCACCCATAAAATAATGCTGTGACGGCACAACGGGAATACATTCTTTTGTAACATCATAACCTTCTTCAAGACAATGCTTGTATATATTTGGGAAATGGTTTTTTATCATTTCCGTAGGAATAGGCTTCATAGAAAGCCATACATACGGCTTATTATCTTTTTTCATTTCCTCTTGTATCGCCTTTGCGACAACGTCACGAGGTAAAAGTTCATCAACAAATCGTTCCATATGTGAGTTAAAAAGCACCGCTCCCTCACCTCTGACAGATTCGGAAATAAGAAATCTTCTGCCTTTCTTTGTTGAATAAAGCGTTGTCGGATGTATTTGAATGTAATCAATATTTTGAAGTTTTATATTGTGGTTAAGCGCTATCGCAAGCGAATCACCCGTAAGGTGTCTGTAATTTGTCGAGTGCTTGTAAAGACCGCCGATACCGCCTGTTGCAAACACTGTAAAATCAGCTTGAATATCAATATATTTGCCGTCCTTGCCGTAACCGATTATACCGAAACATTCATTGTTTTCTTCGATTATATCAACCATTGTGAAGTTTTCGATAATCGTTACGTTGTCAAGCTCCTTTACCGCCGTCAAAAGATGTGATGTAATTTCCTTACCTGTTATATCTTCGTGAAACAGTATTCTTGACGTAGAGTGTGCGCCCTCTTTTGTGTACGCAAATTCACCGTTTTCCTTTTCAAAACGCACTCCGTATCCCACAAGGTCATTTATAACGTCCCTTGATGAACGAATCATTATATCAACCGATTCTTTGTTGTTCTCATAGTGACCGGCACGCATTGTGTCCTCAAAATAACTGTCATAATCGTTTTCGTCTTTCAAAACGCATATTCCGCCCTGTGCCAAAAACGAATCGCTTTTATCATCATCAGCCTTTGTCACCATTACTATTTTTTTATCACGAGGAAGATTAAGCGCACAATAAAGTCCGCTAACGCCTGTTCCTACGATGACTATATCTGTTTTCATATGTATTCTCCTTATTTTGCCATTTCAAGCATTTTATCAAGTGGCACAAGTGACTTTAATCTTGTTTCGTCGCTTACATGCACTTCGTTTTCACCTGTTTTTAAAACGTGACAGACTTTTTCGACTGTGTTTAGTTTCATATTAGGGCAAAAATGTTTTGTACCTGCAAAGTAGAATTTCTTATTCGGATTTTTTGTTCTAAGCTCATAGCCTACTCCGCTTTCTGTACAGATTATAAATTCTTCGTTGTCGCTTTCAGTTGCGTAATTTATGATACCCGATGTACTTCCTATGTAGTCGGCAAGGTCAAGCACTTCCTGTTTACATTCCGGATGTGCAAGCACAAGTGCCTTCGGATATTTTTCCTTTATAGCCTTTAGATTGTCGGCTGTCATTGAAACGTGAACGTGGCAAAAACCTTTGTTTAGTATAATGTTCTTTTCAGGTATCTGCTTTGCAACGTGTCTGCCGAGATTTTCGTCAGGAATAAAGAAGATGTTTTTATTCGGCAATGATTTTACAATCTTAACCGCATTTGATGAAGTTACGCAAACATCACTGTGACACTTTAATTCGGCGGTTGAATTTATGTAGCATACAACCGCAAGGTCGTCATACTTTCCACGCATTTCTTCGATTTTCTCAACTTGTGCCATATGTGCCATAGGACAGTCTGCCGACATATCCGGCATTAAAACAGTTTTGTTCGGGTTAAGAATTTTCGCGCTTTCGCCCATAAATGACACACCGCAGAAAACAATAGTCTTTGCGTCAACCTCTCTTGCCACTTTTGCCAAATAGTAAGAGTCACCGATATAATCAGCTATTTCCTGCACTTCATCATTAACATAATAATGAGCAAGAATTACAGCATTTTTCTCTTTCTTCAGTTGCTCGATTTCTTTTACAAGTTCATTCATAACATATAAACCCCTTATATAATTTATTTTTAACAGTATAGCACTTATCATTACACCTGTAAAGACACCTGTATAAACAATGTGAAAAACATACAAAAAAACGACAGCTTTTAACACTGTCGTTTGATGTATTCGTCAAATCTTTTTATATGATTTTCGGCTGATTTTATTATATTACCGTCTAATTTATAAGGTACTGCATTTAAAATACTTCTCAAAACTTCGTCCGTATCAATATTGTTCACATCATATATTTTACCGCTGTAACCTATTTCGTCAAGTGCATTTTTTGTCTTATCAGAATACGCAATCGGCACAACAGCTATGCCCATTCTGATTGCCAGTATAGTCGAATGAAAACGTATTCCCAAAATTGCTCCGCAACGCTTGATATTTTTCAACATATCATTTATATCTGTGTATCGTATAATTTCGGTCATATGTTTATTTTTCATAATACCGTAAACTTGATTTGCCACCGAAACATCATCTTCCAAGCCTGTATTAAAACACAAAAGACAAACATTTTTGCCTGTTTCGTTAATAAATCTGTCCGCAATCTCTGCCAACAAATTTATATCCGCACTCTTATGCACGCTTATCCCAAGTGCATTTTCACTATGCACATTCGGTATCATTCCGTCACTTAACGACATCACCATATCGGGATATTTTTCGCATTTTACATTTGGTATATTCTTCGTTATATATTCATACGAATATCTGTCACGCACCGTCACAAAATCATAGTCGCTTATTTGCTTTTGTATAACTTTTTCGGCAACGCGATTAACAAAACCGCTTATATTGCAGTTTATAACGGCTCTGTTTTTTGAATACCGTTTTTCGCGGTACATATCACGCATACGATAAGCTATACCTTTGTTGTTGTGTATCAAAAATCCCGAGCCTGTCACTTTTAAATAACAGTCAAAACCTATTTTTTCTTCCGTATATTCAGCAATATCAAGTTTGGGAGATGTTATATACAGCTTGTGTTCTTTAAGTTCGTCAGCCGCAAGATACAGCATAAGGTCGTCGCCGAAATTACCGTCAATATATCCGTCAAGCAAAATCCTCAATCTTTTACTCATTCCTTAAACTTCCCATCTCCACGCATACAAAGACGCAACTTTCATTCGCCATCTTAGAGGGAAAATCAGCAATGCAAGGAAAAACGCCTTATGTTTGATACTGCATTTCCGTGTAAGTGCAGACTTTAAATATTTTCTGTAAACATGGCTTGTCATAACTCTGTATGCCGATTCATATGATAATTTTGCACATCGTCCTATATTATATGTAACAATCATTGACGCGGTAAATGACACCGCCTTTTTCATTTCAGGCTCTGCCTCTGCCATATAGTCAATGAACAAATCGCATATCGCCGCCAATCTTCGCTCGCCGTTGCTTACATTATGAAAATGACTTGTTTCATACTGATAGTAATTATAATAAGGTTCGGAAATAAAGCAAACTTTTTTTAAACAGCTAAGCATTTTTAAATTAAACATTAAATCTTCTGAAAAATATTTCTTTGTATCGCAGAATTTCAAGTTGTTTTCCTCAAGAAAGCTTCTTCGTATAAGTTTATTACAAATTTCATAACTGTGATAGCACGTTGAAAAATATTTATCGGCATACTCGCCCTTATCCTCAACGATAACTGTCTTGTCCAGTGGATTAAGCTGAATTTTTCTTGTTCTGTCGGGATATATGTCATATAAATTACACTGCACCATATCCGCATTTTCCTTTTCGGCTTTTTCATACATTTTTTCAAGCATACATTCCTCTATTGTGTCGTCAGCGTCAACAAATGCAATATATTTACCGTTTGCAACAGACATTCCATTGTTTCTTGCATATCCTTGACCGTAATTAAGGTGAGAAATAATTTTTAATCTATCGTCATTTATACCTTTTAATACCTTCAAAGTGCTGTCGTCCGAGCCGTCATTTACCGCTATCACTTCGATATCGGCAAGCGTTTGATTAAGCACGCTGTTTATACATCTTCCTACTGTTTTTTCACAATTATATACAGGTATTATCACACTAACTGCTGTTTCCATACTTTCCTCCGTTCCCGTTTGTTCTATTAATAATATCATAAACATATTTTTTTGTAAATACTTATGATTGACTGTAACCGTTAAAAATGATATACTTAATAAAGTGTTGACACAAACTGTCAATAGCAAAATCATATGTAAAGGAGAACGTGAATGAGCATATTACTTAGTATTATCGTACCTGTCTACAATGTAGGTTCTTTTCTGCCTAAATGTATCAACAGCATTATTTCACAAACCTTTACAGATTTTGAACTTATACTTGTAGATGACGGTTCAACGGACAACAGCGTCGAAATATGTGACGCCGCCGCAAAAAAAGACAGTCGTGTACGAGTTATTCATAAAGAAAACGGCGGCGTTGTCAGTGCAAGAAAAGCAGGGCTTTCCGTTGCGGTCGGCAAATATGCAGGCTATGTTGACGGTGACGATTGGATTGACGAGCATATGTACGAACATATGGTTAATGCAATGGAAAAATATAATTGCGATATGGTTATGTGTGACGTTGAACACGAAAACAAGTCCGTTCCGCTTTCTTCCGGCAGCACGCATATCAATATAAGCGGCGGTTACTATAATCGTGAACAGCTTGAAAATAACGTGTTTCCTAAAATGATTTATACGGGTGTGTTTTATAAGTTCGGAATATACCCTGTCATATGGAATAAGCTCTACAAAAGAGAAAAACTCATTAAACATCAAATGGCGGTTGATGACGATATTCGCACCGGTGAGGATGCGGCTTGTGTATATCCGTATTTGCTTGAATGTGACAGTCTGTATTTCTTGGAAAACCTGTCTTTGTATCATTACAGACGTTCCCGCACTCAAATGACGGTAAGTTATGACAGTTCATATTTTGACTGTTTCAAGTCACTGTATGAATTTTTGTCAAATTCATCAATCGCAAATTCACCGTATTCAAATCAACTTGAATACTACTATTCTTATCTTGTGAAAACCGCAATAAGCAACGAACTGAAAAAAGCAAATTCAGTTCCAATTAAGACAAAGCTAAATCACATCAGAGAAATATGTACATTTGCCGATGAAAAAGGTTTTATCGATAAAATAGATATTTCCTCATTGCCGTTTTTTCACCGTATGTACTTCAAGCTTATAAAAAGAAACAGTCCTTTTTTACTTACCGTCTGTATAAACATTGTGAGATTTTGGCAAAAATTTTTCAGATGAGGTAACAATATGAGAAATTTAAAATCAGGATTTATACTTTCATATATATCCATTTTTATACAAAGCATAATCAGCATTTTATACACTCCCGTTATGCTTAGACTTTTGGGTGAAAGCAATTACGGGCTTCTTCAGCTTGCCATCTCCACAATGTCAAGTCTCAGCATTTTAAGCTTCGGTTTCGGAAGTTCGTATATGCGTTTTTATTCACAATACAAAGCCGACAATGACAATAACGCAATATCGGTTCTGAACGGTATGTTTACGATAATATTTATTTCCGTTTCAATTTTGTCGCTTATCGTCGGCGGTTTTATAACGATGAACACATCAACTCTGTTCGGCAAATCAATGACCGCAAGCGAGATAAAATTACTGAAAACATTGCTCGGCATAATGACCGTAAACCTTGCGTTTACATTTCCGTGCAGTATATCCGATTCGTACATAATCGCACAAGAGCGGTTTTCGTTTCAGAAAATTCTGATTATAATATCGTCACTTTTAAATCCTATGCTGACTTTTCCGTTGCTCATTATGGGACACGGTGCAGTTTCCGTTGCGATTTGTATGACGGCGATTACCGTTATAAAACTACTTTGCGGTACGGTGTATTGTATAAAAAAACTTAATATGCGATTTTGCTTTGCATTTGATAAAAATGTTTTCAAACAGCTTTCGGTATTTTCGTTTTTTGTGTTTTTGAATATTATAAGTGACCAAATTAATTGGAATGTCGATAAAATTCTGCTCGGAATGTTCAGCGGTTCAAAAAATGTAGCCGTTTATTCAGTAGGTTCTCAATTCAACGGATATTTCCTTACATTTTCCTATGCACTTTCGTCACTTATGACGCCAAAGGCACATACGCTTATCGCAAACCATGCCGACAACAGAGAAACAAGCAAATTTTTTGCGTCATTCGGCAGAGTGCAGTTTGTCGTTATGGCTTATATTTATCTTATGATAATCGCAGTAGGCAAACCTTTTATCAAACTTTGGTCGGGGATTGACAGCAATATTCCCTACTATACCGCATTACTGCTTATTTCGCCGCTGCTTGTAACTTCAATTCAGTCTATCGGTATTGAAATTCAGCGTGCAAAAGATATGCACAAATTCCGCTCGGTTTTGTACTTTGCAATCGCCGCAATTAATATTGCCGTAAGTATTCCGCTGTGTATAAAATTCGGCGAGCTTGGCTGTGCATTCGGTACGGCTTTAAGCCTTGTTGTCGGGAATATAATTATAATGAATATATATTATCATAAATGCGTCGGACTTGATATTAAATATTTTTGGAAAGAGATTTTTAAATTTATTCCGTCTTTGATTATTCCGATTTTGACGATAATCGTAATCCGTCATTTTGTTTCGGATAATTTGTTCTCAATAGCTTTGTGCAGTATTATCTTCACCGTCTTTTATGCAGTGTCAATGTGGTTTTTAGGACTTAACCAAAACGAAAAAAAATTATATAAAAAATGATGCACCCCGAAAGGTGCATCACTGCATATTATTCTATTGATTCAATAACAGCATATTTGCCGTCTTTTCTCTTATATACAACATTCATTTCATCAGTTTCCTGATTTTTGAATACGAAGAATGTGTGACCCAACAAATTCATTTGAAGAATAGCCTCTTCAACACTCATAGGCTTAACGGTAAATCTCTTTGTCTTAACAACTTCAAACTCTTTTGTTTCTTCACCCTCTGTATAAGTCGCACCGCTGATTAGTTTTGCGTCAAGAGTAGCATCTCTCTTTATCTTCTTTGAAAGACGTGTCTTATTCTTTCTGATTTGTCTTTCGATAACGTCTACAATCTTATCGATTGCGGCAAGGATTTCTTTATCCGATGCCTCTGCTCTGTACATCATACCTGCCGCATAAATTGTAGCTTCAATATAATCATTATCTTTAATCGTTCCGATTACGACTCTTGCCTCAGATTCATCTTTGAAAAACTTATCAAGCTTTCCCAATTTCTTTTCAACATAATCTCTGATCTTATCTGTCACATCGTATCTTCTGCCAATAATTTTGAACTTCATAAAACTCACTCCTTTTGTGTTTAGCCAAAGATTATTTTTAATAAATTATCTTTGTTACTATATATATACCACCATATTACAAGTTCAAACATTTTTTTTGAAAAAATTTTTATATTTTTTTATGCTTGCATTATATAGGAATATATAGTAGAATAATAAGTTGAGATAATAATTATTAAAATATGAGGTGAAAATATGCTTGGAATTTCATTAACAGTGCTTTTCTCGGCACTTGCCGCTTTTGCTGTATGGTCATATTACATCAATCCGGCACTAAAAAGCAATGTGAAAAAGGATAACAACGCAATGTATATTATTTGCGCCGCGGCAGTGGCATTTATACTTCGTTTAATCCTCGGAGCGGTCTACAGAGGACACAACACTGATATGAGTTGTTTCATAGGCTGGTCAAACGCCGTTTTTGAAAACGGTTTCGGTAAGTTTTACACACTCGATATGTTTCACGACTATCCGCCGGGATATATGTATGTCCTCTATATAGTCGGTGCGATTGAAAAACTGTTCGGTTTCTCCGATGGTGCGCAATATGCACTTGTAAAACTTCCGGCTATTGTATGCGATATTCTCGCCGGTGTACTTATATATAAAGTTGCAAAGAAAAAGTTTTCAGACGGACTTTCAACTGTGTTCGCGTCGCTATACCTTTTCAATCCCGCAACTGTAGTAAACTGTTCTCTTTGGGGACAAGTTGATTCGGTATATACATTGTTTATACTTCTTATGATATACTTCATAAGCGAAAAGAAAATGATTTATTCATATTTTATGTTCGCAATATGTATATTCATAAAACCGCAAGCATTTATATTTACGCCTATACTTATATTCGGTATAATCGAAAATGTATTTATAAAAGATTTCAGCAAAGAAAAGCTGTTAAAGAATTTAGGATTTGGTGTCAGTGCAATAATCCTTATGGTGTTGCTTGCACTTCCGTTCGGAATATCAAATGTAATCGACCAATACACCACGACTATGGCGTCATATCCTTACCTAACGGTCAATGCGTTTAACTTGTGGGGTGCATTGGGTAAAAACTGGGAAGGTCTTTCATCGTTCACAACTGTTATCGGTTATGTATTCCTTATTGCCATTGTCGCATATTCGGTATATGTATTCTTCAAGAGCAAAAACAATGCGAAGTATTACTTTGTCGGTGCATTGCTTGCGTTTATGACATATATGCTTTCAACAAAAATGCACGACCGTTACGCATTCCCTGCAATGGGGCTTTTGCTTTTGGCATTCGTTTCAGTGACTGATTTCAGAAACTTTATTATGTATGCACTTGTTACACTTTCACAGTTCTTTAACACTGCATGGGTACTGTTTGTATACGAAAAAAGTCCGAACGACTACTTCCGTTCCGCACCTGTTTTGATTGCGTCTTTAATAAATGTCGCACTTATGATATTTGTAGTTTACTTGACGCAAAAACTTTATGTAGGCAACGAACTTAAAGATACGGTAAAAGAAGAAGTTAAGAGTACGAAAAATTCAAAACAAGCATATCAAAAGAATACAAAAAGTTCAAAAACATTCGCAAATACTCCTGTTAAGAAACAGGCTAAATTCACCGTAAGCGAAATATTCCCTAAAATAACCCGTGTAGACGTTATTGCAATGGCGGCTATAGTCGTTGTATATTCATGTATCGCACTTTATGACCTCGGCGATATGCACGCGGCAGAAACGGAATATATGATTTCAGACGCACCTGTAACGCTTGATTTAGGTAAGGACTGCAACATCAGCCAATATAAATTCTTCCTTGGTTCATATGAACTTGAAGACAACCGCAATTTAACAATCACTTTTGCGGACTCATCAAACAATACAACCGCTACAGAAACACTTACAGAAGGTTCGGTATTCCATTGGGAAGAAAAAACAAAGAGCGTTACCGCAAGATATGTTACACTTTCAACAAACGGCACAGAGCTTTCAATGAAAGAATTTGCCTTACTTGATTCTTCGGGCAACCTTATAGAGCCTGTTTCGGCAACACCGTCAGAGGGACAGGCTTTGTTTGACGAACAGCAGGAAGTTCCGGAGCGTTCATCATTCAGAAACGGCACATACTTTGACGAAATTTATCACGGACGTACAGGCTATGAATTTGTACATCATCTAAACGTATACGAATGGACTCACCCACCGCTTGGTAAAGTATTTATTTCAATCGGTATAAGAATATTCGGAATGTGTCCGTTCGGCTGGAGAATTATCGGTACTGTATTCGGTATATTTATGTTACCGCTTATATACCTTTTTGCAAAGAAATTGCTAAAGAAATCTTGGCTTGCAATAGTTACTTGCCTTTTGCTCACATTCGACTTTATGCACTTCGCACAGACAAGAATTGCAACAATAGACGTATATATCACATTCTTCGTAATGCTGATGTACTACTTTATGTATAAGTATTACAGCACAAGTTTCTATGATTCGTCATTCAAAAAAGGACTTATCACACTTGCATTGTGCGGAATTAGTATGGGACTTGGTATAGCAAGTAAATGGACAGGTATATATGCAGGTGCGGGACTTGCGGTACTGTTCTTCATAACACTTTACAAGCGTTACAGTGAGTACCGTGTCGCAGTTAAAACACCAAATGGCGAAACAAACGGAATAAGTCACAAATTTATAATTGACAATTTCAAGCCGTATATGATAAAAACAATTTTATGGTGCTGTATATTCTTCATAATAGTACCGCTTATTATATACTGTCTTGCATATATTCCGTACTTGCAAGCACCGAATTCGCAAGGTTTCAAGACTATTATTGATAACCAAAGCTCAATGCTTACTTACCATTCAAAGACCGTTCTCGGCTCAGAGCATCCGTTCTCGTCACGTTGGTATGAATGGATTATTATGAAACGTCCTATATGGTACTATTCGGGAACAATTACATCGGAGGTTAAAGAGGGTATCAGCTCATTCGGTAATCCGCTTGTATGGTGGCTTGGTATTCCGGCATTCTTCTATATGGTATATTTGATTTTCAAAAACAGAGATAAAAACGCATTGTTCCTTGTAATCGCTTACCTTGCACAGCTTGTATCGTGGATACCTGTTACAAGACTTACGTTTATATACCACTACTTCCCTTGCGTACCGTTTATCGTGCTTATGCTCGGTTATTCAATCCTCAACATCTATAACGAGGCGAAGAATAAAAAGGCGGTTATGTACGGTGCATTTGTATATGCAGGACTTGCAATCGTATTGTTTGCAATGTTCTACCCTGTTCTTTCGGGTCATCCGTGCAGTGTAGACTACGTTGACCACTTCTTGAAATGGTTTGACTCATGGGTATTGATATAAGATAAGGAGAAAAATTTATGCGTATTATAAATTCAAATGACATTGCAGAAGTTGTTAAGGGTATGTGTATCAAAGCAAATTGTCACATAAACAAAGACATCAAATCTGCACTTAGCAACAGTGTCAAAACCGAAAAATCGGATATTTCAAAAGGTGTTATAGAAAACCTTTTGAAGAATGCCGAAATTGCCGACAGCAAAGAAGTTCCTATTTGTCAGGATACAGGTATGGCGGTGTTCTTTATCGAAATCGGCAACGAAGTTTTTGTTGAGGGTGACACAATAACAGACGCCGTAAACAAGGGTGTTTCAATGGGATATACAGACGGATATTTAAGAAAGTCGGTTGTCCGCGATCCGCTTGACAGAGTGAATACAAAGGATAATACTCCGGCGGTTATTTACTACGACTTCGTTAAAGGCGATAAAATTAAAATCACATTTGCACCGAAGGGCTTCGGCAGTGAAAATAAAAGCGGACTTAAAATGCTTAATCCGTCAGACGGCATAACCGGAGTTATTGACTTCGTTATCGAAACAGTCAAAAAAGCCGGTGCAAATCCTTGTCCGCCTATGGTAATCGGCGTAGGTATCGGCGGTACTATGGATAAAGCGGCACAAATCGCTAAAAAGGCTCTTACAAGAGATATTGACGTTCCAAACTCAAATCCTTTTTATGCAGAGCTTGAAAAAACGCTTTTAGAAAAAATAAATAAACTGGGAATAGGTCCTCAGGGTATGGGCGGTACAACAACCGCCCTTGCCGTAAATGTGGAAACATTCCCTACCCACATTGCAGGCTTGCCGGTTGCAGTAAACGTAAACTGTCACGCAACAAGACATACTGTGGAAATTATATAAAATTTGAGCCTGCCCGGCAGGTTGATATAAAATTGAATAATCTTGTCCGGATTATAATGAGACTATAGGGTTTTCTGTTTTTGAGTCAAACAGTATTAACCCTATAGTTTTTTTTCGGAATAAATATAAGGAGAATTATTTATGGATCAAACGTTTATGAAAGAAAAAAAGATATTGCCGCTTGTGCTTTCAATGGCTTTGCCTATGATAATATCTATGGCGGTAAATTCACTGTACAATATCATCGACAGTTTCTTTGTCGCAAAAGTGAGCGAAAACGCAATGACCGCACTTTCGCTTGTCTACCCAATTCAAAATCTTGTAAATTCTATCGCAGTCGGATTTGGTGTAGGCATAAATGCGGTAGTTGCATTCCATCTCGGTGCGGGCGAAATGCAGAACGCAGACAGAGCAACAACTTACGGATTGTTTCTAAGCTTTATACACGGACTTATACTTACCGTCTTTTCAATATTCGGTATACCGTACTTCGTAAAAATGTTCACAACCGATACAGATGTTATCAATCTTGCCGTAATGTACTCAACTATCGTGTTTTCATTTTCAACAATAGTAAATGTCGGCATAGCATTTGAAAAGATTTTCCAAGCAGTCGGCAAAATGAACGTATCAATGATAAGTATGATATGCGGTTGTGTCGCGAACATTATTCTTGACCCGTTAATGATATTCGGCTTAGGACCGTTTCCCGCTATGGGCATTCAAGGTGCGGCACTTGCCACAGGTATAGGACAGACTATAACGCTTATCATTTACTTCATATTCTACTTTGCAAGTCCTATTCAGGCAAAATTCAGAATAAGTCTGCTCAAATCCGGCAAACGACTTCTGAAAAAGCTATACTCAATCGGTGTACCGGCTATGCTTAATATGGCACTTCCGTCATTGCTTATAACGGCACTTAACGGAATACTTTCCGAATTTTCAGGCTCATATGTTCTTGTACTCGGTGTATACTATAAACTTCAAACATTTATATACTTAACCGCCAACGGTCTTATTCAAGGTATCAGACCTATCATAGGCTATAACTACGGTGCAGGCGAACACAAGCGTGTTAAGCAAATATACAACACCGCACTTTTGTTGTCGGCAATAATTATGGCTTTGGGTACTGCACTTTCGTGGATTATGCCGTCTACACTGTTCGGAATGTTTACTACAAGCCCTGACACGCTTAAATTAGGCGTTACGGCGCTTAACATTATCAGTATAGGATTTATTGTATCAGCAGTATCCGTAACGTCATCAGGGGCTTTGGAGGGTCTTGGAAAAGGTCTGCCGTCATTGTGGATTTCGCTTTTCAGATATATAATAATTATCATTCCTGCGGCTTTTGTTTTCAGCAGATTTTTCGGTGCGGTAGGTGTATGGATAAGCTTTCCGTTCGCCGAATTTGTCACAGCCGTTTTTGCGTATTTTATTTATCATAAAGCAAGCAGGAGAATATAAAGACCAGAGCCTGTCGACAAAATGTCGACAGCTCCAAAAATCACATCATACGATGTAATTTTTGAGTATTTTCAGAGAAAAAATCATAAAGTTCCTCCAAAGTCGAAACTTTAGATTTTAAGCCATTTCTGCCGCACATGTCGCCAGAAATGATTTTTAATGAGGTTTGCACCTCAAACTCCCCAAAATAAAGTAGACAAAACCATAAAGGTTTTGTCTACTTTTTGAAAAGTGCGGTCATTTTATTTGACCGCACATTTTTATTATCTGATTTTCTTACATTCAAGATAAAATCTCTTATCTGCCGCCTCACCCATTGAGAAAGTTTTTCTCGGAAGTGAGCCGTCCTTTATAACTGTTGTGAACAAGTCGTTCTTCTCCATTGAATCGACCATAAAACCGATTGTATTATCTGCCTTTGCAAGATTTCTTACAACGTCGTTTCCGTGGATATAATCAATTTTACCTCCGTTTTCGGTAAGGTACTTATCAAGAAATTTTTGAAGTGTTCCGACAGGAAGATTTGAGTCTGTATTCTTAATATAGATACTGCCCTCATTACCGCCGTATGTATAATCAATACGCTGACCGCCGTTATCTTCATATTCCGCACCGTAAAACGCAACAAGTTCATCAAGCAATTTCTTAGGCTCTGTTTCAAATATTACACGTTGAATAGGTTCAAATTCAAGTGTTTCGTCGTGGATATTCATAAGCTCAACCAACGCAAAACGTGCAGGGTGAGTTTTAATTTCTTCCTCTGAAAGTTCCTTTTTAATTTCTTCCCAACAGGTTTTTGCGGTTGCAAGAGAATGATTTCCGTCACCTGCCGCGAACATCAACACCCCCTTATCCTTAACACCGTATTTCGCCTCAAAACCGGCCTTATCACCGAGTTTTTCTATTGCGTCAAGTATATTCTTCTTTGCACTTTCATTTACATTATAACCCACGATATGTCCCGAATTTTTCATAAGGTCAAAATCATAAATCTTTTCAAAATCGTTTATCTGATTTTCAAGCGGTTCAACAACCGCTTTTTCTCTGTCATCAATAAGTATCAGGATGTGCGGTGCCTCAAGCGGTGCATTTTTTCTTATACGCTGTCTTGGCGGAATACGTTCGATAATTGTACCCTCCGTTGCACGAACTTTTGACTGTGAGCCTTTTGAAAAATCGTATTCTTCAAGATCAAGCATTCCGACAATACCGTGACGTGTTTTTCCGTTCGGCTGAGTACGTTTTACATATATAAACGAGTCCTTTAACTCTCTGAAAATACCCTGATTTATATACTCCTCCATTGTGCTGTTTATCTTCTTGATACGTTCGTCTCCGTCACCATCCTCAAGATAAACCTCAGGGAAAATAATATTCAATGTTGACGGACTGTCACCGACAATATTTTTTACATCTTCCCAATATTCTCTTTCAGACGTGTATTGGTCACACGCCACAACGCTCCATTTTGTGAAATCAACATTTTGCGGAATAAGTATGTCCGCCGGTTTAAAAATTGCCATAGTTCTGTCCTCCGTTAATCTTTAGTTATATCTGCAAATACGCAGTCTGTTGCTTTTTGCACATCATTCGGCGAAAGAATAATTGTTGTACCGCATCTTCCGCCGCTGATTGCGATTGTTTCAAATTTTTGTGCCGTTTCATTTATATATGTCGGATATTTCTTCTTCATTCCGACAGGCGATACTCCACCTCTGATATACCCCGTAAGTCCCAAAAGTTCTTTGACGTGTATCATCTCAACCTTTTTGTTACCCGAAACCTTTGCAAGTTTTTTTAAATCCACTTCGTGATTTACCGCTATACAGCTAACCATTATACCCGTTTTGTCCCCTCTTGCGACAAGCGTTTTAAATGATTTTTCAGGCGGAATACCTGTCATTTCGGCGATAGCCTCACCGAAATGTTCGCCGACTTCGTCAGTCTCATATTCAACCGTTTCATATTTTATCTTTGACGCATTAAGCAAACGCATTGCATTTGTTACAGTCTTTTTGTCCTTTGCCATTTATATCACCTTATTTTAATTCTACTATCGTTACACCGTCTTCGCCCTCGCCGTATCTGCCGTTTCTGAACGATTTGACGTATCTGTGTTTTTTCATATATCCCTGCAAACCTTTACGCAAAATGCCCGTACCTTTACCGTGAATAATACTAACAGGCGAAATTCCCGCAAGGTAGCAATCGTCAAGGAATTTTTCAACATTCATCCATGCTTCTTCAAGATTTTGTCCTCTGACATCAACTTCCGTTGAAACGTTCTTAGACTTCGATTCAAAAGCCCTCGTACTTCTGACGTACTTTTCAGCCAATTCCTTCGACTTCTTTTCTTCAACCTTACGCAAGTTCGTTATATGCACGTCCATTTTTATAATACCCGCCTGAACACGAACATTGCCGTTTTTATCAGGCTCTTTTAAAACTGTCGCCTCTTGATTCATATCAACGATTTTAACAGTTGCACCCGGTTTAAGATTTTTAGGCGGTTCGACATACGTTTTCTTCGGCTTTGCCGCACGCGCCATTGCCTTATCAATCGTATCTTCTTTCTTTTTCAGCTTGTCACGCATTGCGGAAGTCTTTTTGTCAAGATTGCCGCCGTTTGAAATACCTTGCTGACGCATTTTTTCAAGGTCGCGAATAATGCTGTTCGCCTCATCCTTTGCGTCCATTACAAGTATTTTCGCCTCACGTCTTGCCTCATCAAGTATTCTTGATTTATTTTCTTTAAGCTTTATTCTGTCATTTTCAATCTGCTTTCTGAGGTCGGTAAGTTCACGCTTCATTCTTGCCGCCTCGTCAGCCTCTTTTCTCGCCTTTGCACGGTTTTGTTCAAGGTCTGTTATAACGTCCTCAAATTTTATATCCTCATCAGACAATATATCGTTTGCTCTGTCAATTATTCTTTCGTCAAGTCCGAGTCTTCGTGAAATTGCAAACGCATTTGACTTACCCGGTACACCGATAAGAAGTTTGTAAGTCGGCTGAAGTGTCGCAACGTCAAATTCGCATGACGCATTTTCCACACCGTCAGTCGAAAGCGCGAACAATTTCAATTCACTGTAATGAGTTGTCGCAACGGTTGTAGCCTTTCTTGCACGAAGAAATTCCAATATTGATATAGCAAGTGCCGCACCTTCTGTCGGGTCAGTTCCCGCACCCAATTCGTCAAACAGTGCAAGTGAATTAAAATCAATATTTTCAAGTATGCTCACCGTATTGACCATATGTGACGAGAATGTCGAAAGGCTCTGTTCTATTGACTGTTCGTCACCTATATCCGCAAAAATATGATGGAATACAGCCGCTTCACTGTTATCCTGTGCCGGAATATGAAGTCCTGCCGCCGCCATAATCGAAAACAATCCGATAGTTTTAAGCGTTACGGTTTTACCGCCCGTATTCGGACCTGTTATGACAAGCGTATCATATTCACCGCCAAGCATTATGTCATTTGCCACGACTTTCTCTTTGTCGATAAGTGGGTGACGTGCTTTTTTATATCGGATAATACCTTTGTCGTTCAGCACAGGCTCATTTGCGTTCATATCAAGCGACAGTCTGCCCTTACAGAACATAAAATCAAGCTCAGTCACGTATTTATAATCCACAAAAATTGTATGACTGTTTTCCGCAACAAGTGCCGAAAGTTCCGCAAGTATTCGCTCAATTTCCTGTTGCTCTTTCGTATGCAAATCACGAATTTCGTTGTTGTTGTTTACAACGCTCATAGGCTCGATAAACAGCGTTGCACCGCTCGCAGACGTATCGTGTACAATACCGTTTACTTCACCTCTGTATTCACTCTTTACCGGTATAACGTATCTGTCCGAACGCATTGTTACAATAGGGTCTTGCAAAAACTTCTTGTAATGCGTTGAATGAATCATAGAATTAAGATTTTCCTTAATCTTGCCGTTTAAATTTCTTATTTTTCTTCTGATTGTGTTAAGTTCAGGTGACGCATCGTCGGCAATTTCATTTTCAGACACGATACACGAATTAATTCTGTCCTCAAGTTGTTTTGCCGTTATGATAGCCTCCTCTATACCGTGAAGAATTGTACATTCTTCGGCTGATTCGTCTATATACGACTTCATACGTCTTGCTACATACAAAAGTCTTGATATGTTTATAAGTTCCTTTGTATGAAGTACACCGTCACGCTCTGTTCTTTTTACCGCTTCAAGCACATTTTCAACAGACAGATTTACCGGCGGTGAGCCGAGTTTTAATAAGGTTGACATTGCTTCTGTCGTTTCTTTCTGTGCCGCCCTTGCGTCCTCTAATTCCGTATACGGAACTATTTCTTCAATGCGTTTTTTTACGTCTTTGCTCTCCGTATATGATGAAAGCCGTTCAAGTATCTTGTCAAATTCAAGCACCTTGAACGCTTTATTCTGTTTATCCATTTTACCTCTCCTATTTTATATAGAATATACTTTTAGATTAGAATACTCACCAATCATAGGCGCCATTTGTCTGAAACCTATTTTTCCGCCGCCTAAAACAGGACCGTATTCCTTTCCGTCGTCTTGCCATGAAAATACAGGCAAATCGTCAATTATAAAATCAATCTTACCGTCTTTTTTTACAAGCTTTATATGATAGCTTTCAAATGCGTCCTCACAATTCGGAATAGGGTCTGCACCTTGTACAACAAGATGAAAGCCCTTGCTTTTTCTTAAATTACAGGTATGAAAACCTCTTTCCTCGTCCCACTTTCTGCGGAAATATGAAACATGGTACGCATTTATATCACCCGAATGATACAAATTATACTGTCCGTCCCTTTCCTGCAATGACGGATCAAACAAATCTTCACCGTTCACACCCTTTGCCGAAAAGAACAAAATCGCCAATCCCGGCTCTTCAATCGGTCTGAAGTCCCACTCTATCTGCACATCTGACGGGAAGTCCTCGTTGCACCAATACACAAAGTTTGACTTTTGTCCCAAATCGGCAGACAACGCATTTTTCATACGCATTTTACCGTTTTCAAAATATATCTCGGCACTGCCCTCAAGAACGAAATCTTTTACGTCATTCTCGCAGGACAATTTGTTTTCATAAACTAACTTCATTGTTTTTAATCCTCCACAAAAAACTCATCTTAACCTATATTATATCAGCAATATTTACTAAATACAACACGAAATCAAAAAAAAGGATTGAAAAATCTGTGAGAATAGTATAGAATAGTATATATATTTTTATGTAAAGCAATATAACATTGCGAGTGGACAATAAGGAGGTACATTATAATATGTGCGGTATAGTAGGATATATAGGTAAAAATCAAGCAGCTCCTATTTTGCTTGAAGGGCTTTCAAAACTTGAATACAGAGGATATGACAGTGCAGGGATTGCTGTTTACAATAATAATGAATTGGAAGTTGCTAAGTCAAAGGGAAAATTAGCGGTTCTTTCAGAAAAAATTGACGGCGGTAAAAAACTTGGCGGTAATATGGGTATCGGTCATACACGTTGGGCAACTCACGGCGAGCCGTCAGACGTAAATGCTCACCCTCATCTTTCACAATCAGGCCGTTTTGCCGTTGTTCATAACGGTATTATCGAAAACTACATTTCATTAAAGAAAAAACTTGAAAGCAAGGGTTTTGAATTTATTTCTGAAACAGATACAGAAGTTATCGCTCACCTTTTTGAATATTACTACAAAGGTGACATAATGGATACAATGATTAAGGTTATCAACAGAGTTGAGGGTTCATATGCTCTTGGCGTACTTTGCGTTGACTACCCTGACCAATTTATCGCAGTAAGAAAAGCAAGCCCTATGATTGTCGGTCTTGGTGACGAAGAAAACTTTATCGCATCGGACGTTACTGCAATTTTAAAGCACACAAGAGATATTTACTACCTTGAAGATAACGAAATCGTTGTACTTAAAAAGGACAGCGTAAAGGTTTACAATACAGATAAAGAAGAAGTTAAAAAAGAAAAGTTCACGGTTGATTGGGACGTAAGTGCGGCTGAAAAAGGCGGCTATGAACACTTTATGATGAAAGAAATCGAAGAACAGCCAAAGGCTATCAGAGATACCATCAGTCCGAGAATTAAGGACGGCAAAATCGTTCTTGACGATATTTCTCTTACAGAAGAAGATATTAAGAATATCAATAAAATTTATATCGTCGCATGCGGCAGTGCATACCATGTAGGCGTTGTAGGCAAGTATGTAATCGAAAAGATGTGCCGTATTCCTGTTGAAGTACAGGTTGCGTCAGAATTCCGTTACTGCGACCCTATCGTTGGCAAAGACGACCTTGTAATCGTAATCAGTCAGTCAGGCGAAACAGCCGATACAAAAGCCGCTCTTGAAGAGGCGAAAGCTCGCGGTGCAAGAGTGCTTTCAATCGTAAACGTTGTAGGAAGTGCAATAGCAAAAGCATCTGATGATGTTATTTATACATGGGCAGGTCCTGAAATCGCCGTTGCAACAACTAAGGCCTACAGTACACAACTTACTGTTATATACCTTATCGCCGCATATATGGCTGATAAATTAGGTAAAATTTCTAAAGAAGAATATGCCGACTTTATTAAAGAAATTGAGGCACTTCCGGATAAGGTTGCTGAAATTCTTAAATCTAAAGAAGATGTTCAGTATCTTGCCTCAAAGTTCTATAATTGCCATTCAATATTCTTTATCGGCAGAAACCTTGACTATGCAGTATCTCTTGAAGGCTCACTAAAGCTAAAAGAAATATCATATATTCACAGTGAAGCATACGCCGCAGGTGAATTAAAGCACGGTACAATCTCACTTATTGAGGACGGTACACTTGTTGTAGCGCTTGCAACAGGCAAGAATTTGTTTGATAAAACAGTTTCAAATGTTAAGGAAGTTAAAGCAAGAGGTGCGGTTGTTATGGGCGTAACAACTGAAGAACATGAACATATGGACGACGTTGCTGACTATACTGTAAAAATCCCTGCAACGCACGAAATGTTGCTTCCGTCACTTACAGTTATTCCGTTGCAGTTATTCGGTTACTATGTTGCATCATTAAAGGGCTGTGACATTGATAAGCCGAGAAACCTTGCAAAGTCGGTTACTGTTGAATAATCCTGACAGAAATATTTTTTGTGGTATAATAATAATTGATAGAGTGCCTGACAGGCTTTGAATGTCAGACACTCTGTTTTTTTATTTATATTTGATTTGATGAGACGGTTTTATGCCGAACAGAAATAATCTTTTTTATGACGCTGTTAATACAGTCGCTCACAGTCACGTTAATTGTGCCTGCAATAACGCTTATCGCAACATTTATCCACAGTTTTGCAGGACGTCGAGTCACCGTCCCCTACTTTCTCAGTAGGGGCGATCATTGGTCGCCCCTTAATTCGTATTTTACTTACAACCCCTCAGTCGTTTCACGACAGCTCCCCTCAAGGGGCGCCATTGTAGTGGCAGTCACTCATCATTTTGCATAAATAAAAAAAAGTTATTCTATTCTAAATTTTGCAAGTTGCATATTGACAAAACTTTATTTAGTGGTATAATTAAAGCATAGAAAACAGTTAGTTAAGACAACTAACCCCATAGATTGAGCGAAGATAAGACAAGGGTGTTTTATATTTTTAAATATAAAATGCCCTTTTTTCGTAAGATACTTATTGTTAGCTCAGCAAAACATTTTGATTGTACTTTTATTATATATGTGCATCAATAATTTCAGGAGGTATTATTATGGAAAACGGAAATGTAGCAGAAATTTTCGGTGAGAAGGTTTTTAATCTTCCTACTATGAAGGCAAGATTGCCTAAGGATATTTACAAATCATTGCTAAAGACTATCAATGACGGTTCAAAACTTGATATATCCGTTGCGGAAGTTGTTGCAAATGCAATGAAGGACTGGGCACTTGAAAACGGTTGTACTCACTACACTCACTGGTTCCAGCCAATGACAGGTGTTACAGCAGAAA